>Ga0065711_1028958_pt1 | contig 38328 bp, 17 predicted proteins | sample Hoacrofraction12_FD_59098 | JGI IMG/M metagenome (GOLD analysis project Ga0065711, IMG submission 59098) | Hoatzin crop microbial communities from Cojedes, Venezuela - Epithelial fraction 12 v2 (version 2) | ecosystem: Host-associated > Birds > Digestive system > Esophagus > Crop | place...
TTGTATTTCTACTCAAAATGTTGCTGAGAAATAGTTCTTCTAACACTAAGTTTGCAGTAACCAGCTTGCAGGCTAAGGATAAACATTGCAGCCCAGTACAGTAATGGCTTAATTCCCCAGTTGAACCATGCATAGTTAGTGCAACCAAAAATCTGTGTTAAAGACTGTGCTGTTGCTTCCTCATGGTGCGAAGGATTGCAAACCTTCTTTTGTAAGTTATCTTAAGGGACAAATTTGTTTATTAATTTTAATTAATTAAAGGAGGAATAAACTTCTGTGTTTCTTGTTGGCACAGCATTATTGTCATCTCAGAAAAAGAACTGGAGAGGAACATTCTCTGTTGAACTGTTCAACATTTATTTCACTCAACTGCATCTTGAGCAATCCAAGGTCACAATTGGCAGATACAGAAATCTGCTCCAAGGTGCTGTCTTTCCAGAGATATTTAAGAATATGTTGTCAGAATAATGGTGGAACCATTTTTTATGCTGTAATAATTCCAAGAGGAAAAAAATATGGAGTAGCCTGCAGCTAAAGCGAAGGCTTCCTGGACTGCACTACCTCAGCTTATTCCAAATATTTTCTTGGGGGCTTGTCTTCAGTGTGGTAAATTTTAATTTGTCATCACAGCTGCTCCAGGACATCTGGGGAAAGCATATATCAGCATAACACTGTGCCAGGGTGTTAGCTAAGGTAAAGAAGATTGGGATGCAGAATGCACCAGAAAAGCCAAATATTTGTAGTTTTCTTTAGTAATTGCTCGTTTGGAGTTCATTACAGAGTGCAGGTTGCTGCTCTCCAGTCGTGCGTGTTTCTTCTCCTGAATGTCAGATAGGTCGCAGGAACAGGAATTTATTACCTGCTCATCTCTTTCTGTGGCTTGAGTTGCCAATGTAAAACATCAGCATTTCGTGGCTTTGGATTTGTTGGTCGGTTTCCCAAGCTGCGAATTAATTTCCATCCAGAAAGGAATGGGAAAGGAAATTCTATGTGCTGTTGAAAGGATCGTTTTCAAAGGCTTACTGGTTGCTGTGTATTGGAGACAGAAATGCCAGTCTGTGCTACACTCATTTTGGGGAATGTGCCTGGCAAGATAGTCTTGTTATAGTTCATTTTCATGCAAATACTCTAGCCTGAAGTGAAAAATTACTGATGTATCGCATCTCTGCTAAAAAGGAGACCCCTGCGAACAGTGGCGTGAACGCTAGCAGATAAGCTTGTGGAGATCCCGTGCAATAGTGCAGCTCTGCAGTGACTCAGTTTTAGTGTTCATCCAATTTCCACGTGTTCTTCAGCTTCTGCTCAAAAGAGAAGTACTGATGATGCTGTTGAAAACATTTCGTGGAGCTTTATCCCTCGCTGACTCTTAGCAGTGCCATCTCTCATATAACAGGCCGTTTTTAAATGCAGAAAAGCAGTCGTACTGTGGAGTTTCTCAGCTGGTTTGCTGAAATGGTTAGCAAGTTATAATAGATGAGTTCCCAAAATAGTAATTTTTTTGTAGAAACTCAGCTAGGAAATACTTCTCTATTTGGAGTTTGAGTCTATACAGGGTTTATCAGGCTCCGTCACTTGTTCTAAGTTACACTGTGGTTAATTTTAAAATCTGCCTTGAATAACAATATAAATAAAGTAATCCTTCACCTGAGTGAAGTCACCAGGTGACATTAAAGGAGCTTAAAGCTTCCGCTGTTCTCCTGCTAATGAGCTCAGAAGTGCTGTCATTAATAAAAGCCCAGTAATAAGACAGGAATGACAAAATATCCATAATAGTGTACAAAACACTTGCTTTCAAAACCAGGGGTAAGTCATATTTCAGTACTTAGAAACGCACGAGTGGTGTTCTCTGCTGTTTTTTCCTAAATACATTCCTTGGATGTTTGCTGAGGCTTGGTGTTGAAACTGGCTGCTTTCAGCTGTCTGACCACACAGAGAACTGTCGGCTCCTTTTAAGGGTGAAATGAACCTATGGAGGAGGGAAGGAAAAAATAAAGAAAAAGAAAGCAAGTGGACATACATAATGAACAAATAGACTTAGGAGGAGCATGAAGCATCATCGCTTTCTGCTCAGCAGAGGTTAGATTGGAAGTCAAAGCTGCTACACATCTGAAGGTTACTGGGTTGGAGCACTGGAGCACGCAAGGACACTGGTTATACTGGAGCAGGCCCATTTTGGCTGGTGAAAGAGGCAAGGGACGAGATAGAGCCTAATTTTTGCATTAGATTATCCTAGTTAAAGTCTCTTTCGCACGCAGGTGGTCTGCCTCTGCCAGGAAAGACTAGATTTTGTTGTTTGGGTTTTTTTTTGGCTCAAGTGGGCTTTTGGAATAAGGCGCTCTGATGTGGGCCATCTCCTAGTCCCATGTGATGGTTTGTAGCTGTTTAGCCACAGTTTTTGAAATATGTAATTAATTAAGTTCCTGCTTGTTTCTGGACTTTATTATGGGGATATGGATGCTGGTAGCTGTTAGTTATTTAAAATGCCTGTTGTGCAGCTTGATAGCACCGAAATGATTAGGTGAAAACCCATGGAGACTGACACGCACAAAAAAACATTGAGGAGCCTAGGCAAGTACAGGGCTAAAACTCTGACTCCAAGGAGGCCAAAATAAAGACATCTGTTTCGCTATATGCGTGATCTTCAGCATGGGTAAGATGAGTGATAACACTGCAACATGACTTTTGTGTCAAATACTGAGTAGTCAGCTTCCATATCTTGGGTATGAAGGGTAAAATTTTGTGCTTAACCAGAAAACTAGCTAGTCATTTCGAAGATACTAACGGCCCGTTTTACGCTTACGCTTTTACACCAACTTTGTTTTCAGGTAGGTAGTATGCTTACCAGGTTTCTTGCTGGACAGCCAGGAGATAGGATGTGCTTTTAATTTTCTTCATTTTCTCTCCACCAGCGACAAGACTGTATTAGCTTGGTTCTGTAAATTTTGTGATCAGTGTGGTTGGGTTAATAAAATTTTCTCACTGGTTTAGTTCAACCCAATGTGGGATGGAAAATGGCTGTATAGATGGCACCATTACATGCAGAGTCTATGCAGGGAAAAAAAAAAAACAAACACATTACTGAGAAGGGAGCGACTAAAAAAACAATTGGGTTGTTGGATGTGAAGAGCTAGCATTGCACTGTTCTAATAAGGAAAAAAAATGTATTGGAGGTGTTTCTTCTTGTCCAGACAAAAAGAAAGAAAGCAACAAACCGCTAGAAAGCATACTACAGTTAAGAAAAAGTGAGAAACTGTATGGGGTATTGACAGAAATTTGCAGTCATTCTATTTATGGATCCAGATTTAGTGGAATTTTAGGGAAAGTGACCTTTCGTGGTCCTATGCTTTTTTCATACTTTCTTTCCTGATGTGCTGTGCATTAAGGAGCACTATTAAATGTAGCCCTTACCTTCCATGGGTAAGGGTGGTTGTTTCAAGATGTCCTTAACCTGATGGTAAGAAATGGCAGACGGGACGTGAAGGCTGGGTTGTTTGGGAGAATAGGTTTCTGACATAATGTTAAAACAAAGTTTGACAACTGATGTCCAGTTTTTCCCTCCTCTTTTATGAAACTCCTGTACATACAGATTCCAGAGCACACTTCAGCAGGAGATGCCCAGTTCAGATCAGAACTTCTCCTCATCTGATCCCTGAAGTTCCTCTAGATGGCACAAGCCTTAACGAAAGCTAAACAGAGGCTTAAACAGAAGTTGATGGTGTTCTTGGAAAAAGATTTGAGTTTTAAATTTTGGAAAACTAATCAAGACCTGGCTGTCAAATTTGGCTGTTAAAAGTTGTGGTTAATCAGTTGCATATCTGGAGGTGCTATTATTCAGCTCGTAAGGAGGTGTAAGCTGAGTTTTTTAGAGTTGTTGCTGTAGCCCATGCCTTTTCTCTCAGTGACTCAATTTTCTGTTGTTCCAGAGAGAGACCTTTTTGGAGCAGAACCTTTTGACCCTTTTAGCTGCGGAGCAGGAGATTTCCCTCCAGACATTCAGTCCAAACTAGATGAGATGCAGGTAACTATTGGCTTCTCAGTTACACGGTTTCCTATGGCTGCATGAATGTTCTTGGAACACATATGTACGGTATTCTGAAAAGATTTTCCAGACTGCACACACAAGTATATAGGGGAAAAAAAACCCTGACTATTCCTTTTGTAAGTATATCTCATGGTCTTTGAGTTGAAGTTCGAATTTGTCTGCCTAAAGATCCTTACAGGTGTTATTCCATGGTATTAATCCAGACCCCTGCACTGGTTTAGGGTTTATCAGCAATGTAATCAGAATGGATACTGCTGCCCCTGCCTGCGAAGGCACTGAGCAAGCTGAAAAAGAGAGCTGAGGCCAGAGCGCTACCGATACGCTGATGCTGTTGTTACCCTTCAGTTCCAGCAGTCACCACCATCCCGCTATTCCCTGGTCTTTACCTCGGTGGCATGAGTCTGGTTTTCTGTAGCATTGGCGTAGGCAAAGTACGTGCTTAAGGGGCCATGGCAGTTTTCTGCTGCCTTTAGAAATAGCTGTATTTGACTATGGCACTCTGGGACAATTAAACTGTTGAGAAGCAATTCAAGAATTCTGAACTGATGTATTTTTATCAGAAAACATTTGTTGATTCTGAAACACTCAACAGTACCTGTTCAGTTATTGACCCAATTTTGAAGCAATTCTAGGAGAAAGCCGTGAAGTATTGGAATAAATCACTCTCTTCAGTCAGACTTTCCAAACTGCTAGTTCCTTGCCAGCTTGCTTATCTGTTTTTTTGCAGCAGCCTGCCAGCAAAATGGAAGGCTGAAAATAGTGGGAACTTGAAGTTTCAGGATCCTGGCTGCTCAGCAGAAAGTGTTGCTAGGGCTTTCAGCCCTCTTGTATCTTGAGAGCCCACAAGGTCCCAGAGAGCTGGCTCTTGGGTGCCTTCGCTTCCTCTCTTCTGCCTGGAGTGCAGCACAAACATTTCAAAATGGCTGCAAGATGTTTTAAAAACTGTTTAATTTACCTAAGTAAATTTTTTTTAATTCTCATTCATTGTGAAATTTCATTTTTCATGTCAGTTTAGGATGGTGCCAGTGGCAACCTCCACTCACTGTGAAGTAAGAAGTTTAGATTTTTGCTCACCCATACTCTGGCCCGCACAGCTTCAGATAGCAGCTAAAAGCCCACGCTGGCTTCTCTGCAGTTCTGGTGGAAATGCTTGTGTTTTGTGAATGCTGTAATGTTATTACCAAGCTCTTCAGCACAAAACCCCGTATCTTTTAGCACCTCACATTGATACATATCAATGTTTCCATTGTGTATAGCCCATTTTAGGAAAAAGTATACTGTAGTATCTGTGGAGATTAGGAAGAATACTGTGACTACAGCTAGATGTCACACAACAAGAGTTCTGATTACAGATAATATTTTGGCAAAATTTTAATTTGTTAGCATATACGGTGGCAAAGTGTTAAAAAACATCAGTGACTAGAACAATAGAAATCTTTATCAAAGATTCTGGAAGTCATAAAATGAAAAACTCGTATCATTGTTTGTACTCTGTTGACCTAAAAAAGCAGACAACCAACCAATAACAAAACCCCCAAACCTTAGCACATTACCGTGTCCTATTGCAAAGAGTGTTGCATTGGTCAGGTATTCCTCTCTGCCTATACATGCTTTATTTTTTGCAACTTTTTAATCTGCTTTATAAATCAGTCTCTCAATTGTAGTCTAGTGTATCTGTCTTAGCATACCCTGACACTTTCACTGAAAATTGATTTGTGGGTCTTTATGTAGGCACGAAACTTACTCGTGTGTAATCCCATTGAGAACAAATGTAAAGCTGGCAGGTTGTGGAAGAAAAATATTCTGACTTTGGCCGAAGCCAAAGTGATGTGCAGTTATTTTACTAGGTGGTTGGTGCAAAGTACAGATTGAAACATGTTTTTCCTAATCTCTCTTTTATCTTCTTGTGCTTTCCTGGGTGCCTAGCGTCAGCGATGGTTGGTATATCATATTTTAATAATGGTATTTAAAGCATTTACAATTGAAGTGTCGTGTCTTCATGTCTGGTGTTTTTATTTTTATGCATATGTGTGTACATATATAAAAATATATAAAACCTTGTAAGATTTATATTTTATATATGCAGCTCTAAGTGAGGGCCATTTAAATTTTTAGGGGCCTACGGTTAGGTAGGGACAGCTGGTTTTGTTTTTCTTCAGTCTGTCTTATCAGCTGCTAACACTAAGCCTTCGTTCTCATCACTGTTTGTTTTCCATGTGTGCCAGTGAAATCGCCAGTTTTCATCGTGGGGTTGTCATTAGTGAAATGGTTTAAGCAAAACCTGTGATACATGGATTTTTGTGTTAGCACAATCACATTTGTGAATGCATTTGTAATTGGAAATAATTATTTAAAAACTTGCAATGAGCACAAGATAGCTGTGCTAAAAGTCGACGGTTGTTAGATACACAGCCTACACGAAGGAAGGTGAAATGGACCTGGAAAAGGTAAAACCACAGATGTTTTGTAATGTGCTCTGGGAAATCTAACATCAAGAAACAGGAAAGAGAAATGTTGGCTTCCTTCCTTCTCTGGAATACGAAGTGAAGGGGTCTGTTGTCTTCACAGAATGGTAGTATAGCCTGAGTTTCAGTAACGATGTATTCTGTTAAATATACAAAGGTAAGTTGTTTACAAACACATCTAACTGTTCACAACACAAACTTACTTGGAGAGGGTATTAAATGCAGTTTATCCTACACTGAGTGGCGAGTGAGCTGCCTCGGCGGCACCCAGCACCAGCCTGCTCGGAGCAGCTCAGTCCAGGCTCTCTCACCCAGTTTCTCCCGTGGAGCTGGGTCAGATGCCTCGGCGAACGTGCCCCAGAAAAGCCGTGAAGGTGGTGTGTAACCAAAGTGGGAGAGGAAAGCACAGCAGAAGAGGCATTGGAGAATAAACTCTTCAGTGGGTGCTTCTCCTTCACATCCAATCTTCTGAACTTAATGAGATCAGATAAAGTTCCCTGACCGCTGGAGGAACATTTTTAGGTTTAAGCTTTAGTGAGGATCCAGATTTCACACTTAAGCTCTTTCTGTTCCATTTCTCAGTCCAATCTGCGCTGATCTTTGTGGAGAGCTCAAAACTTAAACATGTGCTGAGACTTTTACAGCTCAGGCCTCTCTCTGATGACTCTCCAGCCTCCTGCTTCCCCCCACCCTTATGCTGAAACATATTTTCATCCTCTTTATTTCAGCTGTATCCAGACATTAATAAAACAAATCTGTCTATTTTCCCAGAAATCTTGCAGTGAAGGGAAGCTTCCCTGGATCATGAATCATGCCAGCGACAGCTGCTAGAATTTATTAAAATCTTAAGGTAGTTAATACTATAAAGCTTCCAGGAGCTGCAGACCATTCTCCCTGCGTGGCCTGAAGCAGTCAGGAGGCTTGACATCTTTCCGTCTGAAAGAAGTTATGCTCAGCGCTCGAAATTATTTAATTTTCTGAGGGACATGTAAATTTATCATTGGCTCTTTGGGTTTGCACTGTCTTAAGCTTGTTGAGTGAAGTCATTGTGAAGTGAGGAGTGAGTTAACCTTAGAGCCATAAGGTTGACTTTGGCAAATTTATCTACTGATAAATGGAGGTTCTTTGTCTTTTACTGTTTACTGGTTTTAACTGAAATAGCTCATGTCTTACTATCATAGACACAAAAAAGTGTGAGTTTTGGAAAAGGAGTTGTTTTCGTTGTTTACAAGTTACTTTTTTTCTAGTGAAAAAAGGTTTTGCTGCTGTTTTTAAGAGACTGATGATATATGTTAGTACAATGCCATCATATTTCTGGGTAACGAAGAAGTTCAGTCCTTAATTTCAATCACCTCGGAGGTAAGAAAGTTACTTGACCCTGTCACCAGGGGGATGTGAACACAGAATCACGGCACAGTATAGAGGCACACATTATATCCCTTCCTGTTCCCAGTCCTGGCCAGTACCAGAGCATGGCCTTTTCCTGCCTTCCCTGAAAATCAGCAGGTTGGAGAGATTTTCTGGCCAAACGAGGAGTTATTGTTTCCTGAACCTTTAAAGCGCAGGAAGCCATTGCACACATGTCTTTGAACGAACAGGCAGTGTGTTGTGCTAAGAACACATGTTCTTAGCTGGAATGGCTGAATTTCACAAGGCAAAATACTTTAAACACTGTGTATTAAAATTAACGATGCATTTTTTATATATATAGTATGTAATGTGCACCAAATGCTGACTATATATGTCATTTTTAAAGAGAAAATATTCTGCCTAACACATTAATGGGGTTATTAGAAAAAAAGGTAAAAACAAATCATAATTTGTAATCTGCTCAGTCATTGCAGCTGACATCATTATTATTGCAGCTGCGAAAGCTGGGTTTTGGAGTGGAGAGCTGAGAGTAGGCATGTGCTGTGTGATGGGTACTACTACAGTAATCACACAGCAGCTTCAAGCAGGAGTCATAAGCCTTGAGAGACGTGTGCAGTTCAGGTGTATATATAAAGTGTATATATATATAAAGGTGTATATATAAAGTGTGTATAAGCTCAAAATGTTCTGCGTTGCTGTGAGAACTATGGCATGGGAGACTTAATCTAATATGTGCATTACCCACACTACAGCTGTGTCTGATGTAAAGGAGAATCTGCTCTTACAACCTTGTCTTCCCACGGCTTGCTTGACTACAGCTGACTGGTATTATTTTTAGTTATATCGTGTATTTGCCAAAGTATAGTTTTGGAGATTCCAAACATTAGTTAAGAATTTGGAGTTATTTTGCAAAATTTGAGGGATTAGGAATGGAGATAGCTGTGGGAGATGTGAAGACCGTGTTTTTCTGATCTCTGGCAATTTGAATGCAATGACTTGACCGAAGAGTCTGCTGGATGAGGGTGTTCCGATTTTTTCCCCCACCCCCTTTTGAGAGCTGCATTTAATTTAATGCAAGTATTGGTTGAGACACTACGGTTTTCTTTGGTTTATACACCTACACATTTCTTGTCCTTGCCTTAAATATTCATGAAAATAAAAAATCTGCATTTTACATTCTTTTAAAATCCGAAAAATGCCCAGATGGCTATGTAGACTGCCTTGATGTCCTCTTGATGTTGTTGGGCGTTTTTCACCCTGTGGTTGGCATGGAAGTTTGAGCCTACGGGTAACTGCAGTGTCTGACCCTTGGTGATAGAGAGGTTTGTGTGATTTAACAGGTGAACATTGAAATGCCATGTTCCTGTTGTAGACAGCTCTGTGCAGGAGCTGTTTTTAAGTATGTGTGTGTGTTAGCACTGCAGTTCTGGGCACTGTCGTAGTGGGTTTTACTTCCGTATCAGTCCTGCCTGTGATGGAAGCTGGGTTCTCAGGAGTGCGAGTGATAACAGCACCTGGTTCATTATGTTCATGAAGTTAAAAGGCTCTTTAATTATGACACATATAGTGCAGCAATCTCTTAATGGCTTAACATTGATCACATTGCAAATATGTGAAGATGTGATTGGTTTAAATGCAAAATCTCCCAGCTTATAAGAGGAGGAGGACTAAATGGGGTGGGGGGGAATGTGGCCTGGAGTGAGGTTGCAGGAAAGGTTGAGGAGACCACTGTTCCTCAAGAAAGTAGAAGTAGATCAGAGTAAAGTCATAGCAAACACAAGCGAAGTGATAAATGACAAATTATCAGTTTGCGTAGAACAAAACAAAAATTTTAAAAACCAGCATGATCAGCATGGGAGCAGTGAGATGCGTGGGCTTCCAGAGTGCATCGTCTGATTTGCTCTCAGCTAGCCAGAAGAAGGGCATCGGAAGTGCAGCTACGTAAGACACCAACAAACAGTGCTTGAATGTGTAGAAGAAAGCTAAGAGCGTGCAGGACGCGAACGGGACGCGTGTTTGGCGAAAGGCCTGTCCGCATGGCTAAGGACGATGCTGGCTGTCCACGTTAAACCAGTAGCTGTTCTACTATCACAGCTGCATCGAGCATCCTCAGGCCGAAGCACAAACTGCCCCTTTTACGACCTCAAAGCTGGAAGCAGCCTTTGAAAACTTTAGCAGATGAGCACTTCAGACACATCGTAACTGAGGGGTTCACAGCTGAACAGGCTGGGCTGGGAGGGCTGATGCTCCAAATTCTTCTGCGTAAGCAGTCCTCCTTTGACTGCAGTTACATCAGTTAATAGGATCCTTTGGGTAAATGAACGGTGTCTGTTTGTACAAGGATGTGTTTGATTTGGAAATTCAGATACTGGTTGCTTGAAATATCTTTTGCTTTGCATGCACTTCCTATTAGCTCTTTGAGAAATAGAGGAAAAAAAGTCAGATACCGCAGTGAGCTTTGGCAGCAGCGTGTCACCCAGGCCAGGCAAACTGGGTAGCACAGCTGGAGAAGGTTTACACCACAGTGCTGCTACTGGGTTATCATTTCAAAGCATCTCATGCCTTTAGGAAAATTCAAATTCTACCTGGAAAATCTCGGATCGTTTAGTCACCATTGTCAGGCATTTATTCTGTTCCTCAGCATTACTCTTCTGATGGCGGTCGTTGCTGGGGTTATTAATATGCCTTTAAAATTCTAGCCTGTGGTTTAAATTTGTTTGAAATTAAGCTGGTTTGACTTGGGATTTATCTTTTAAAACCTAAAAGTATGCTCTTGAGGTACTGCTGTGCATTGTGAGAAAAGGCTTGAGTTTATCCTTAATCCCAGTACAGATTGCTTTACAAAAAGATTTATTTTGTTTACAAGCTGTTTGCTCCATGAAAGCACATATTATTGATTCCATAGCGTATCATCAGCATTCTGTAAGTGAACTGAATGCTGAGACAGTGCTGAACTGAGCACTGTGACAGCTGCCACTGGAGTTGATGTTCTCACGGCGTTTCTGTTCAGAGCGCTCATGTCCAACTGCTCATAGCTTTACAGTACTTCCACCTAACAGACTGGAATTTTCTCAGCTCAGAGGAGACTTTTCTCTTGAAGGTCAAGCCAGATTTATTCAACTTCTTTTAAAGCAAAGAAAGAAATGAAAACAAGAGCACTTTCCCTGTATTAGAAGTGCCGTTGTTGTTTTAGAACTGGTGTGAGCTAAGTTCATTTGTTAAACCAAGCGCGGGTACTTGTGAATGAATGTCTTTTCAGTAGAGGGGCTGTAGTGTCCAGCTTATACACATTTCTGTGTTTCTACTGATCAAACTCTTGTGTGCAGAAAGAGGAGTTTTGGTCTGAACTTCTTAACAATTTCTTTGTGCTTTCTAAAGACGGTTGTATTTCATTTCACCGAGTTACATGCCTCTGAAATGCACATTTTTTTCCTTTGCAATAGAACACATATGATTTTATTTGCTTTTCTAGTGAAGCTCAGATGGCAGCAGGCTGTCAAGCATACACTTGTCAATTCAACTGCACAGGGAGCGACTCCCAGCGAACCTCTTAAGATGGGGTTGAGTACGATACTTTTTGTTGGACTGCTTCTAAGAGAAGGGATTACTGAATGTGGGAGACACGTGGCGTTAGTAATAATGTGACTTACCTGCATCTTTAAACAATAAATATAATAAACTCTTTTCTCATAGCTTTAATCTTTCCTCCTTATAAATAATGAATTTACTTGGGAACAACTCGATGCAAGTCAGGCTTGTTTGTTTTTCTATCAGCCTATGTATATGAATAGTCAGTATTTTTATTTTATAACATTTTCTTCATTTTATATAAATACTGCATTTTTTTTGTTGTATGAGGTGCATCCTTTTATAAGTTACCACTAAGACTAATTAAAAATCGGCTCACCAAATAATGTAAATGTCTGTGAACTCACTCTGAAGTATCCTTGTGGTTTATCTGCCAAAAGATGAGCTCAGATTTAGATGGTTTTAGAAATAGAGCTTAATCCTCCAGAAATCACTTTCCTTTCTATTAACTGTGTCTTGTTTCATTGCAGGAGGGGTTCAAAATGGGATTAACTCTCGAAGGCACGGTATTTTGTCTTGACCCACTAGACAGCAGGTGCTGATGCCAAGAAACTAAATGTGAAATTCCTACGCTGTGGGGTTTTTTTTTAGTTCTGAACACGTATTCACAGATATTATCCATGTGCCAAAAATTGCTTTTATCGATCTGTAAACTCTTGTGAGGTTTGCTTCTGTAAAAATCCCACTTAGTTCCAGCCTTTCCCTGTACAAATGTAAAAAGTTGTATTTGTTTATGAACTATGAATTAAATTACGCTGTTGTGTTTCTTTCTCTCACACTTTGGCCCCAGTTTACTATGCTTTATCACTATGAGCCTGGAGGAGTTCTCCAGAAAGTTCACACATACCTCTCTCTGTGTGCAGAGGTTCAAGCACGATTTTTACATAATACTTTACTTGGCAGCATTTTGAAATTCAGTTTTTAAGTCATTATTCAATATTCAAGCAGTAAAATGATTAATATCTAGTACAAAAAGTTCGAATTGCAGTGAAAAAGCAGAAAATACTAATCATTAATATATGCTTAAAAGGTAAATCTGGATGCTGTGTAATTGATTTCTATTCCTGTGTATGGTTATTATGCTGTATATATGTTGTTATTAGTTTATAAAATCCAGCAGATTTTTAGGTCCTTAATTCATGTTTTAGAAACTAACAAATAGTTAGTATGCTAATTAGTGTTTAATGAGCATAGAAGAACTGCTAAATTGCAGAATGGACAAAGTGACTGCCCTTTGTTTTGATATTTTATAGCTGAACTGTAAAGTGTGTAATTTGGAATTCTTTACATGATAACCAGAACTTAAAAAGAAGATTATGGGTTTGTGTTTACTGAGGAGGTTACGTGATTTTGTGTATAGGCAGGCACTCTGTGTTTGCTGGGCTCAACTCTGTAAGTTGCTGTCAGCACCTGAGTGTTTACAGTCAGGGTCTGTTGGGTATTTTTTTTTCACTGTCTACTTCAATGTTATTTGTCTTACTATAATTTTGAAGCTTGCTGTAAGAATTCCGTGTAAGTCCTGACATACCCACTGATGGTCCATATTACAGAACTAACTGCACACCAGGATTTTCAGCTGCTAATGAGTTTATCGCTGACCTGTCTATGCATACTCTTCGTTAATCTTTAACATAAGCAATAAAATAACATCTTAAACTGATATCAGAAAAGTATTATCATTAGTGTTTTGATGCCCAAACTCCACATTAGTTCAATTCAAAAACTTTAAAAACTGTTGTATCTTCCCGTCCAAACATACAGTTGTGTGAAACCCCAAAATTTCAGAATTTTTTTAATATTTTTCATGAGAGGTTTTTTGTGATACTTAGGTCTTCATCCTTCATCCTTATCGGCTGCAGTTTACACCAAAAATGCATTTTGCAAATTAGTCATCACAGGTATATCTTTATGCCTTGTTCAACACAGTACTTCTGCATACACCTTGGAAGTCCACTGAAACGATGGAATTACTCCATTGCTGAGTTTGACGTATGCTCAGGTACCTTGCTGAATGGGGGCCTTAATGTCCTACGCTACATTAGTCTTCCTCTCTCTTTGCTCAGCATTCATCTAGAGTATTATATATAAATAAATATATTAAAAATATATAAAATCACTAACAAATAGAATAGTATATGTTTCATAAAGAAAAGTCTTTATAATTTTGTTTGTCACATAGTATTTTGGAATTTGTATAATGAGGATGTTTAGTAGCCATAGCAATGGCCTTTTTTAACAAATAGAATTTGTATTTTTATTGTACTTTAAAAAGCTTTACATAATAAGCATCTATTTAGTGGTCATTTATTATTAATGGTAACACTAAGATAATATTTGCACATTTTAAGAAACCTTTTTCGTTACTGGTTTTTATGATAGTTGACTGCAAATGGCATGGTTAAATAGTAAATACCTGGTCAACCCATGGTATTTGGACTGACCACATCCAAAAAACGCTTAACACAACAGTGCATTTTTAATGAAAAGGTTATGTGATCCAATTGGAAACTGTATTTCTATGTAATCTCAAATGTCTGCTTAATTTTGCCTAAAATAAATGTTTTTAAACAAATTGCATCCTAGAACACAATGTTCATTCAGTAAAACACCCAGTGGAGGGGCGGGCGGGGAGGGCCTGAAATATTGGGCAGGACTTGCCACAAGGAATGGTTTCGTGCGGAAATCTGTCAAAGTCACCTGGTGTGCTGGAAGGAATCTGATCTCAGACACTGTAGAACAACTCCAGTGTTTGACCTTTATTGTTGAGTTTGGTCTAAGCTGTAATCAGCAGAAAAAAATCTTGTTCTGTATGCAGCTACCTCACGCTAGTAAATAGGGAGTAACTCTCTCCACAGCGCTCCATGGGTTTAATGGACTCTCTTTTTTATTGCCTTTTCTTTTTTAACACTTAGTTGTTCAATGTACGTAGCTACTAAATGACCCTAATGCTTATTTAAGAAGGAAAGGACGTACTTGAAGTCTTTCCGAATCCTAGAAAGCAACCGCTGTAAACCAGATGTGTTAATGGGACGGGCTGCAGCACATGGCATTGATGCTTTTGAGAAAAGAAAACAAGTCTTAAGCCATCTGGTAACTACTTCCATTGCAAAATTTCTCTTCAGGCTAATGCCTAGACCCCATCTAGCCTCTGCCGTTTGCAGAAGTGGGGCGTGGAGAGTTTCTGGGACTGGATTCTGTCAGGGCTAGCGCGTGAGGGGTATGTGTCATCTCCTGTGAGTTACAAACACGAGCAATTCTTTCTCAGAACGTGTCTCCGTGTTCCCACTCGTATCAGTGTTCTTGTGCAGACAGTGCAATAACATCGTCTACTAAATCTTCAGACTGTTACTTTAGAAATATATTTTTGAGAGCAGTACAAGGGGTGTAGGTGATTGTTCTTGCTCTGTTCAGAGTAAATGGGAGCGCTCCTGTTGCTCAGAACAGAATTTTGTCTGTGGCAGCTGGCTTGGTACAAGTTCCTACTTTTTCAGTTATCTGTGAATCACATAGTCTCTAAGCCTTCTAGGAAAAAAAAAAAAACAACTAAACAAACTAAGAAAAAAAGAAAGCTTGATAGCTGGTTTGGACTGAGAATGTGAAGCAGTTCCGCTAATTACGTGACCATAGGCACCCTTCCACTTTTCAGCTGCCCAGCTACTGCCCTGGCATGCCATACCAAGCTATATTAACACCTAGAAGCGAGATTTCTCCCTTTCTATTCCTTTTTTTTGTGTGATGCAGACTATTTCTCTGTTCCTACCTGCTTATTACACCATGTCAGGGTAACTGAGGTGCTTAGATTAGAATTCTTCCTAAGTCAAATAAGCTGATACGTGGTGAGTTTGTGTGTTTTCTTTTTTAAACCTTTGATAAATTACTGAGCATCATTGGAGGATGCTTGTGGCTTGGCCCGTTGTGTTCAGCTCAGGTGGGTTTATAAGGGGCTCTCTGTTGTCCTCCCACGTGACAGATGTGATTTGCCCTGAACGTGTAATTGATCAAATTGCTCACATTGGCAAAGATCAAGTCCTTCATGTGGCAAAAGGAATTGCTCCTCATTCTGGCTTTGCTTATGGAAAGGAAGAAAGGAAAAAGAAAATTCTCACACTTGCCGAAGTAAGCGTGGTTGTGTAATCCCAGAGGCGATTGCACGTGCCAAGGAATGGGGCTGGCTCTGAGACTTCGTTATGATGATTATTTTTCAGTTTGTGGAACTAAGCACGGTCTCATTCTCACCGAACAATTCTGCTTCACAAAAAGAGTCTCTTCTGCAAAGGAGTCCCAGGGCCCGAGAAGTCTCTACTCAAACATCCAGCGCTCCTGTTTTCATTAGATCCCAGCAGTCGCTGGAGATTGTCACCCTTTGGACCCTCTCTTAAGACAAGAAATGGGTTAATAATTGCAGGCTGCTCTCAACTTTCTTAATTTGACACTTTGGGGTTTTGTTGCCGCTTTTAAAATTGGAGGATGCAGAAGTCACGTTTTAAAAACAAGCAAATCTGAATAACTTGGCCATATGTTTTAAAATGCAACCAAAAATGCCTGCTAGGAAGTCTTCTGTAAGCTTCAGCTAAAAGACAGCAAGTGAGCTTTGGTACATAATTAACCTGCGGGTTTTTTTCCGCTCCTTTTAAGACATATTCTTGATATGAGACTGTTGCATTGTCAGCTGGTGAAAGTACATAGTGGTTCTCATCAACAGAGAACAGGATTTCAAATACATGATTTTGTTCAGTTATTTCAGAATGGTAGGCAACATTTTGTCAGAATGAAAGTCTGACATTTGTAGTATATGCAGCCTTCCTGAGATGCTTCAGCGTTCACTGAGCCTCAGTGCACAGATGAGAGAAACTGCACGTTTATTTATCTGTCAGACCAAAACGCTTCCTGGAACTACAAGACCCCAATGGACGACATACAGAACATTTGTGTGTGGTGGGGTAAAGGTTTCCAAACGTGTGAATATGCCGCTTACCTTTTGTGCTTAAGAAATTTCTTGAGAGTCTTATTTGGGATAATAAACCCTGCAAGTTTAGTCGCCTACAGTGAATTCTGGAATGAACTGAACCTATTTTAAGGCTTATATGAATGCCAGCAACCAAAGTCAGTATGTTTGAGCCTTTGGACTCTTACACACACGCGCATATTTTCCACTATTTATTTCAGCAAAGCTTATGCCTTGCAATAAATAAGAACAAGCAGAAATAGATTAGGAAGGAAGCATAGAAGAAAATTAAAGGGGAAAAAATGTCATCTTGTGCCAACGTCACGCAATTTAGTAAAATTGCATTTTTTTGGTGAAACTTAACAGATTCGATAAGTTCTCTTGTTCTGCTCCATCACTTCTTTATGCCTTCCCTATCTCAGGATTGCGCGAGGGCTGCCAAGAAGCAGATTTGCCCTATTTGCAGTCCCCAAGAACTGCTATGGGAGTTATTTCAGCTAGCCAGAGACAAGGAATGTTTTTCCTACCCCCGGCAGCCTCATTACACAGAGTGGGCAACTCACAGTGAGCCTCTTCCAAGATGCCTGCTTGCTTCGCTCTTGAAAACTATCTCGTGCGTTTTAAATACTTTGGTGTTCTTGGTTTTTTTGAAGGAACTTTGTTGTTGTCAAATAAAGTGATCCTTGACACTGTGGAAAGACTGAGAAAATACCGTGTGCTGTGTTGGGATAAGATTCTAAAGAAGATAGAGTTCTTGAGGGGGGGAAACCCAACAAACCATATTTGAAGGGCCTTGATAGAATGTAAACATCTTTTTTTCATGCTTGTCATTAATTTTTAGGGTATGTTAGAACAATGTTGTCATACACATACATACTTTGCTAGGTTTTTTGTAGTGGAAGAGAGCTACTGTAATGGCAGAGTAAAGTTACTGGCAGTTTAAACAATGCAGAAATGGGTTCCCTATCTTTTTACAACCTTCCATGTATTAGAATACTGTGAAGAAGCCAGAATAGATCTGAATTTCTGAGACTCTTCAACCCTCTAAAATAATGACATGATCATGTGTAATTTGACAACTAAACCTGGGATGCAAAACAAGCAACTACATTTGGAAAGAAATACAAGGTAAGAGAGTTTTTGAGGTAAGTGAGAGTGCGAAATTTTACATGAGAATGAAAAGGCTCTGTGGGATTGCTTGTCTGACTGGGCTTGGCCGTGCTCTGTTCCAAGTGAAGCAATATTTATCTGGTTTTAACTGCTGATCAGACATACTGCTTCTGAGAAGTAAAAAACCTGAATAATTAAAATGCCTGATGCTGTCTGCGGATTATCAAGAGAAGTGTGGAATGATCAAAAGTTTTAATCTTGATTTTACGAGTTGCGTGTCTGTTTTTGCACCCTTAAGGTTGTGAGTCTGTGCTAAAATCTCTCCTTCAGGGTGTTCAGGATTGTTCCCATTCACTGTGTGTGTTTTGGTAGTACCTGTAGATTGCCATAATATTTGATGTATATTGTAAAAAGATTAGACAAGGCTGTGATCTGTGTCTTCACAACTGGATGCTGTCGTAACATCCCAATGGACTGATGTATGAAACTGAAGTAATATAAAGTCATAGAACGTTCCATTATTTAATGGTCCTTCAAAAATGTAGGTATTTTAAAAGAACCGAGTGTTATTTAAAACTCAGAAGTATGTGACTATAGAGACCTAAGTAAACAAGATAAATTGCCTCTTGGCACTCTAATAAATAAACCAGTAGGGCCACTAAAGCCACATGAGTCATATAGCTGTAATGAATTTACTTGAAACTTAGGAAAACAGGGATTTGTTTTCTCAGCACCACAGATTCAGTCTCTCACAGACCTCCCCGGTTAAAAAGTTGAATGCCAAAGGGAAAAAAAAAAAATCCTACACAATACTCAGACAATATTTGACTGATCCAGTGTGTTGCTGTAGAGAAGTCTACATCAAGGTTGAACTAGAAACATGATCATCGCAAGCAGTAATGCAGACTGCATATTGAGACAGCACAAGCATTTGGAAATAATAGCGTTACTTGTAAAAGGCATTCGCCGCAGAAGAAGTGTAAGAGACAATTATAAGGACTTTAGCAGTCTTACTGTAAAATATGCATGGAGGGGTCATCCTGATTCTTGGTGTGTTCATAAGCAAACTTCATGGTTGTAAAGGGTACTGGGAAGCAATGAGAAAGGCTGTGTAAAATGAGAAAGCTAATTAAGTGAGATTATCAACAGGAAAACCTGAATTTGCGTGACAACACAGCCCATGGAAAACACTTGGATGATTTTTAACTGCTCTGTAAAGATAAAATTTTGAGCATCTGTGAACTTTTAGCTAATTCAGAAAATGCTACCGAGCAGTGTCTGTCAACTCTCTTAAGTACTGCTGTATCAACTGTGTTACTGGTAGGTTTCTTTTTTCAGAAAAAAATGTGGGCAAACTTTACGCTATCTGAAGTGACATTTGCTTACTGATCTGTTCCCATTGGAAGGGGAGAGGTGATCTTCACTGCTGCAGGCGTGGCATTGCGCGGTGTGCAGACAGCAGTGTGCAGACGAGCGCGCCGAACACTCTGCTCTGGAGACCGATGCTTCCAAAGGTGGCTCTGGAGTCAGGAGGGGAGTTTGAGGGGCTTCGATGGGGAGCTGCCTCGTGCACCGCAGTTTCTGGAGGAGAATGCAGATTGCCAGAGCTGACAGAGTTTGTGGGCATGTCAAGTCGATCTCCATCAGGATTTCAAGCACAATGCAAGTAAATGCAGACGGATGTTAAAGGCGTTCCAGACGCTGGTCCCTCTCAGCTGTTACAAAGCAGAGAACATTGAAAACTTTCTCAGCCTGAGAGTAAACCCACGGGAAAAGGTACCTTCAGATACATTCTGGCAGAATTTAGATTAAATAGGGGCACATTCTGACACCCCATATTTAATTAAAAAGCAAAAAGACAGTAAGGAAGAATATTTAAAAAGCAAAAAGACAGTAAGGAAGAGAAAGTTTAATGGTATATATGAAAAATGCATTTCCCCTATGTTTTATAAATGCAGGCTTTTGAAACTTGGAGTAGTTATTTGTACATAGAGCATCCTAGCTTCTGTTTGTTTGAATACTACTTATTTTCCTTATACTTGCTTAGATTTTATGAATTCATTTTTATTTTTTCATTATTTTAATTTTCCTAGAGAACTTTCTGGAAAAGTGTGAAGTATGCGGGCTATGCATATTTCAATATTCAGACGTTTCTGTCTAGAAAGAAAGGCAAGACACACCTTTCTTCCTTAAAACCTGAAATTCCATCCTCTTCCTCAGAATCACAAATTGCACGTTGATGTTTCGAAGGGTAAGCAAGCCCACCAAGGAAAGCTGGAAAAAATATAGTGGTTGGCCCTGAGCAGCGTGCTGTCTTCCAGGAATGCTGAATTAGTTTGTAAGCAAGAGCATCGCACGGCTTGAGCATTGACTGAAAACGATCCAGTGTTCCGCGCTTGGAAACCAGCACTTGTGGCTGCTTTCCAGGGGAGCGCTGGTTTAAGCACGCCCTGACGGGGAGTTTGTACCTATTTAGGTGCAAGCATACGGAGAAGCAAATTCTGTGCGTACTCAGACCCGTCGAAAGGCAGGGACATTTCATGGGGTTTGAAGTTTTGCGAACTTCTTCAGAGCCCTGCTCCTTTTTTTCTGATGCAGGGTATAGAGGCAGTAACTCCCAGTGCTGAGGCCAGCCGTGCAGTTTGGCTACAGCTGCGTTTCCAGTTGGGAGACTGGGACAGCACAGTACAAACCGGCAGACGGGGTCACTGCAAACCCGCAGCTTGATGCAGCCACCTCGGAAACTATTTGGACAGTATGTGTTGAATTCTGCACTATATGCTGAGACCTCTCCATCCCCCCCTTTCCTGCAGTCCAAGTAATGTCTCCATAACTCTCTTTTCAGGGCAGCTTCTTAAGGCAGTGTTGCTACCACCTTGTAGTCTGGTTTTTATCCAGCCAGCTGTTGACTGTCAGTTTTGTTCTGGTGTTATAGTTTATGTCCTAACAACGCACAATGCATATATGCTAGAATAACATTGCTGAGTTTGTAAAGCGGGAAGAGAGTACAGTGTCATATCTCCATTTCATAAAAACAATTTCTGAGCAAAATTCTCACGTGCTGCTCTGGGATTACTTTCTATGTATTAGCCTGTCAAAGCTGATCTGTTAGGGCAAGTGTACGTTTACCTTCCAGTTGCACTGCTGTATTGGATGTTTCCCAGTTTCTTTACCGTTGTTGGTATGGTGGGTCACCTCCGGCACGCTGGTGCAAGGTGGGGTTCCCAAGTGCTGCAGAGGTTCGTCAGACCTGAATTTGCAGAAGGGGTTGCAGACCTAAATTTGCAGGAGGAGGACAAGGCAGTCCAGGAATCCGAGCCCTGGCTGGCCTCACTGACTGTGAAATACCTTGTGTGCTAGGGTGGCTGGCACACACTGATGGGGTGTCTGTACCCCGCTCCAAACTGAAATGAGCCTTTGATGTTTCAGCTCAGGATTCCTCTTTACTCTTCCAGCTCCCCTTTTCTTCAGCCTGGCAGTCCCTGCGCAGGCACCAGAATCGTGCTTGCATAGTCACAGCCACATCCATTAGTCTGCTCTCTTGACTAGATTCTACAGGACTTTCTGCTCTTGAAAAGAAATCCTGTTTTGAGCCTCACTTGATAGGTCTTAATTGTATGTGCTCCACAAGCTTTAACTGCTTCCTGAGAGCGTCTGTCTCTGCCAAGAGAGCAAGCAGGCTGCCCAGCACTGCTGCTATAGGACCTGTTTGAAGCCCAAGTATTTAAACCTCATGAAAGGCAGACTAGATAGTTCGTATGAATCAGTCCCAACTTCCTTTTAAAGTCTGTCTGGAACTACTTTCTTTGTGTGGCTGCCATCGTGCTCCTCAGCAGTTCAGTTGGTGAGGAGATGCTGGCTGGGGCCGAGCCAAACGTACTCCATTTCCACAGAGCTCTCTCAGGACTGGTCTGTGGCTATGGCAGATTAAATGCACATGGAGAAGGGAATTGCTGCCCCACAGGCTTGGCTGCCTTGACTCTCCAAATGCTGCCACCCACACGATTCTCCTTGACCAATATTCCTGTTAATATTTTCATCCTCCTGTGCATTGCTGCAGGCCCGTGTCCTATTTGCTAGGAATTCAAAAAAAGGGACCAAGTCCTCCAACTTTGTGCATTAACTGAGGCAAAGACCACACATCCAAGCAGACTGTAAAAGCTTCCAGCTTCATCTCCACCACTGACTGATGGATGAATTCCCAGATGCACCACTGCCTCTGGCTGCCGTAGTTAGCCGTCTCAAGTCCTGGGAACTCCAGGGCACAGTCAGGATCCTGTGCGAGGGATTTCCTTGAGGGTTGGAGGAAACATGTCAAGTGGTAGTGAAAAGAGAGGCTCTTAGAAGGTTCTTGTGGTCAGAGTCCTCCCACAAACTTCTTTCCTCTTCAACTGCATTAGAAATAAGTAGCTTTTCTTCTGAGTATTTGCTAGTGTGGCCAGGGGCTTTCCTGGCTTCTGCTGCAGCTGAAATACTCTTTAGGCGGAGGTGGTGCTGGTGGAGAGAAGGGCGGCGTGTGCTGCAGAGACACGGGAAAGACTTGCAGCTGAGGACAGGGCAGGGGAAGGCAAGAGAGAAAGCTGTGAAGTTACATTGCTCAATCGTGCTTTCTGTCGTGTCAGCATTTTCAGCAGCTCACAAAGGAGCAATGAACCACATCTCGTGTCAGTGTGTATGTGCACAGCACATTGGTGTCAGAGCTTGTGTGACACTTAGGGGGTCTCCTTTGGTTCCACAGTACCTGGAGCCTGACTTTGTACCCAGTGGGTGATGCGTGTGGACCCTGTGAGCTCCGGTCCTTCTCCAGCCAGTGTGGGTTTCAAAGTCATGGAACTTTTAAACTGCTGACAGCAAGGGATTCCTTGGTTGGAGGAATATATATATTTATGTTGGTGTGTGGGAGTACATTTTTATGTGATCCTTTCATAGATTATTATGCATTTAATTTAAATGGCATCTAGCCATTATTGACAGAGTATAATAAACTATTTCAAGCTGACAGCGGTTCTCCCTGTGATTGTCCCATAGGTACCCTTAGACGCTTGCCAGGTAACACAGGCACTTGTCTCCCCTGGGACTGACAGGAGTTGTTCTTCTTGATAAGAATTAGCATAATGTATTTATAATCCTGTCTGTAGGGAATCTAGTTAATTCTTATTTTCCCTCTCTGGAATAAGGAACAATGTTTAAGTAAAGTTCATAATAATATAATTACTTACATTTATAAGAAGTCAACCTGCAGTTTGGAAAAAAGAATATGAACCTTTTCCCCTTAAGAATATGGCAAGAGTGTGTTATCAACACATTAAATTCTAGCTCTTGCCTTTAATCATACAAATACTTATATATGTGTGTGTCTAAATGCAAATACTTTTATATAGATATATAAAAAATATATTTAAAAGTATATATATAACTTCAAACAAAAAAAACACCAAAAGATCTTCTGGAAGAGCCCACAGTAGCACAGTAAGTAATCAGATGAATTAGGTGTAAGATCTGTGGTCTTTATCACTGTCAGATTAATGCTGCTATGGATCTTGTGAAATACTATTGTCCACCTGGAGTTTTACTGCAATCTACAAGCTTACATACTCTAATGAATCTCAATGCATATGATATATAGTTTATGCCAACTTTGCTTTGGGGATCTAAAAAAAAGTAGGGGAAAATAGGAATATTTGTATTCACTCTAGCATTTTCAGTGAAGAATAATGGGGAATTTCAAAGAAACTGATCAAGAATGAAACTTTCATGCTAAACTAAAAAGATGTTGCTCTGCTACTGTTTGATAGTCCTTATGATACTGCATATGTGTGACATACGCTGTTGTTCTAAAATGGCTGAGGCAGTCTTATGTAGAAACAAAAATATATTACAGCATGTCAGAGAGTTAAAGGGGAAGGGCAGTTTTGTCAAAACAAACACATTTTGAAGAGGTTTTGTTAGAAGAAAAATCCGCACATTTCCCAACTTAAGCAAAGATAGCTATAATTATATACAGGATGTGCTCTCTCTTCTTCATGTCTGTGTTTTCAGATACGTGCATCCTAGTACCTGTTTTTTATTAAACAAGTTGTTAGCATTAGAAAGAGTTACTAGGTTCATCTTCTGTCTCACCCAAACCATCCTGTGGGTTGGATGTTCCAACTACCCTATATTGTGGTAAAGCACTGGGGTGCAACGGAGAAGTGAGTATGCTCCTTCGCAGTCCATTCTTCCTTCCCCACATCTGGACCATCTTCTCTGTGGCAGACTTTTACCTGGCAAGGCTTTCAATGCCTGACTTTGAAATTTGCCAGAACCATCTCTTAAAGGCACCACGCTGTAAGCAGTCGACGTCCTTAACTAAGGTGGTTGTCTCTCATTCGCCCGGGGCTGCCGCTTGAAAGGGCAGGATTATGGAGCAGACCTGAGGTGGAAAAGGGAGGAAGGAGAGTTTTGGGAAATGGGATGAAAACTGGGAAATAACATGATAATACGTTATTCTCTCTTCAGACATACACAGAACAACATCATCCAAAGCCACCCTACAAAGGGTTAAAAATTGTTCAGAAGATTTATGGTTTGCTTCTTTTTATCTAAGGACATTAACGTAGTTATTATTATATCTTTTTTGTACGTAACACTTTTAATCTATCCACAAAGCCCAGAGCTTTGCTCCTAGCGTGAAAGAAGGGTAACCTAGACTAGGAGACATTCTGATGTTACTGCACTTCTAATATGTAAAGTTTTGAATCGGTCTGTGGTTGTCCATTCCATTCTATATAAAACTGTCACAAGCTCAGAGGTTGGGCCGTCATGGCTCAGTCAGATTTTGTCTTAGATCCTCAATCAAATTTCACAGGAAGGGCTGCAGGCTTTTGAAGAAATGCGCCGCACTTCTGAGGATGGATACTCCATAAACCTTGATGCAGCCTTTAGCTAATTTTCTGGCCTTCAGCTTATTATCAAAATGAACAGATTAAAAAGGAAGTTTTTATGTGTTTGGCAAATGCCAAGGCAGCATACATTAAAGTGGAAATAAAAATAAAGTCCTGTATTTCATAAGGAAAAAACAGTTGAAATGTTTATTAATAAATCATATTATTATTGTTCACAAATACTGTGTTTCTTAAGCCAAAAAATATCGCACTTAGAACAATATAATGAAATTATGTAGATGAATAAGCAGTCAGCATTTCCAAGGGAAAAAAAAAGCCCAAACCATTAAAAGCAATGAAAGATTTTCTTGATGCTTTTTCTGTTGAGCTGAATGACTTTGTTCTCTGAGTTGATGTTTTAGCAATGTTTAGCTACCTATTTAGCAAACTTTAACTCAAGTTAATTTCATTAATACTACAAGGCTGCAGTGTTTTTAGATCAAATATTAGTGAGCTTTCTTCTCATGATATCTGAACTCATTTGTGAGTAAAGCTTTTAGCGCGGTCGCTAGTAACCTGACCTTCTTTCACATGACATGGCCACAAGCTGAACTCTGCAATGAAGATTTTATTTCTTTTGTTTTGTCCCTGATCTGAAGTGATATCAGGTTTCCGTTGTTTCTGGAAAAGCTCAAATCCCAGCTAAACTCCAACACGCTCTGTGGTTTTGATTTGAGTCTGAACATGCAGTTTGCAAATCTCATGCCGCTCTGCTAGGAGAAACCTTGACAACCATCTGCTTTATTTTACTAAAATCTTAGACTAATTTTAGTCACTGTCCTAGCTTCGCTGCTGTTGGCACCACAGGGGAGTCGAATCAGGCCTGTCCCGTTTTCGTTCTCTTGTAGCAGCTTGGCAGAGAGAGAAGCTGGTATTGAATTGGCAATCATTTACGGCCATACCATAGCAGCAGTGATTCGTTATCCCTTGGGATGTCCCACCCTACCTGTGGATATGGCAGGAGGCTGAAGAGGGCTGAGGTACCGACATCTGAGAAAGCAGCCCACAGAAACCCTTCCAAACCACGCGGCGTCTGTGCCATCAAATGTCTGCAAGGCAGCAATAACCTTGCCTGAGCCGAGCGGGAAGGGTCTCATCCCACCTCCGCGTAGCATTCCCAGGCTCAGCCAGGGCAGAAGACCTGACCGTGGCAAGTACGTAAAACCTGGGTAGCTTTGTGTTAGTCCAGAGCACAGCAACAGTGGTCAAAGCCACCGGGGCATTTTGGGGCAAGGAAGGGGGGGAGGAGTAAAGATGTTAGGTCTGGTGGCTCCCAACCTTTGTGCGTGGGTATCGAGTGTGTCACCCGGGGAAGTGGCTTTGACGTCCCGGCGTGGTTCAGTGCGGCGGCTGGGAGCGCCTCGCGGTGCCTTGGGCAGCGCGATGCTGTGTGTCACTCAGGTTTGCTGATGCTGCGGGGGTTTTCTGTTTGCTTGCTTGGCTTGGGGTTTGGGGTTTTCTGTTTGTTTGTTTGAACAGATGAGGGAGAAGTACTTGCCATGGGATCAGGCGCGAAGCAGTCTGAGGGGAGGATGGGCAGGCGGGAATGTTTGCTTTACAGGGAGGGACGGCAGAAATGGTGAGCATTGGAGAAGAGAGCTAGGAGAGAGCTCCAGAAAAACCAGCATTGCCACTTGTCTGTACCTCTCACTAGAACTGTAAACAAGATCATTTAAACTACCTTGCTATTAAATAAGAGACTTTAAATCCTTTTAAAGACAACAGCTCATGGAGTTAAAAAATATTTTAAAAGTAATAATAAAATATTTTATTATTTTATGCAGTTTTAAAATACTTGTACTTGCTGTCATTATCTTACTACAGATTGAACAGGAATTAGTAAGAAAGATCTCCTATAAAAAGAGTCCAGTGTATTTTTGTGGTTCTTTCAAGACACTGAAAACATATAGGCCACTTTGTCCTACCACTTTAAACTGCGGGTGTAAAATCCATGCAATATTTGCTCAGCAGACTCAAGTCTGCCAAGTGCTGCTTATTTTGACACTGAAGCTGTGTTGCAGGCTCAATAACAGGCTTATACCGTTGTGAATGATAGCAGGGAAAGAAGTGGAAGGAGTAGTGATCAGACTGCTGGCAGTATTGCTTGCGAAACCCCAAACAGAACAAGGATCTTCATTTCGGTTGTTTCGGTTTATTACTCTGGATGTATTGCCCATTTAATTCCATCGCTGCACTTCTCTTCAGTAAGGCATATCACACAGCTACGATTTTAAACAATTACATGGGCCACATATTTATAGAAATCCAATCCCCGCAGGAGCCTGCAGTGTTTCAAAACAGCCTTTCTAAATGATTGCCTGGTGAAATGCTGACCACAGCATAGTCGATTTAATTTCTATTACATGCAGATGGCTCTCGTTGTGTGGCTTCCTTTGCTCCGACAGCATTCTGTGTCAAGGTGACACTGTACAAAATTACAGCAAGAATTAGCAAAAAACTTGGTGATGTGCTTATTAGACTGTTTTATTTGGGAGTTAGTTGGTTTGGGTTTTATTGATGCCCTGGGGGAAAATTCAATGTGATTTTTCTCAGAATCTTTTGGATCTAAAATTAATATTGCCAGAGATTATTAAATTATCTGGACTTGTCTGGTGTTTCCATCTGTTAATAGAAAGTGCAACTAAATGCCTTTCTTATCAATGATGGACATTATGTGGTTTACTTCAAAAGTTTTCTATTTGTAAGAGTCCTTGTGTTACAAATGTGAGAAATATGAAAATTGAAAATAATCAAAACTGCATTAAGAGATACACCATGTAGGTGTAACCTCGCTTAGATATCCTCACTTACATGCAGATTGATTTTTCCAACTTTTTTAAAGCAGTTTTCCCAGGACCCAGGGGGAATTCAGTATCCAAACTCCACAGAAATTCAGTGGAAAATACCAGCTGATGCAACTCACTGTGAGTTTAGATCACGTCAGTGGAGACGCAGCGGTGCAATTCAGAGGTCTGCCAAGAAAGACCGGAGTGCTTTGAGGTACTTTGAGCCCCTTGAACCCTGTTAGTCCTCGCCTGATCCCTGGATGTAATTTGACTGACTCAAAGACCCCCTTGTGCAGCCTCCCGTTGTGCTGGGTCTTCTCCCTCGGTGAATTTAACCACCATCCCCGTCTCCAGCGCTGATGGCAAGCGCACGCCCCATGCCAGACCTTCCGATGCAATGCTTGCAGGTCAGCTTTTTGGCCATCTCACTCCGTGTCTGAACAGAGGAAGTTGTCCTTGAATTTGTACGAAAGCTTTGAGGGTCGCTTTGCAAGATCGAGGATCTGTAGGCTCCCCTGAAACTGCCAGAGGTGATGTAAACTCCCCTGTATCCGATGCATGCTTTCTCACTGGGAAGAATGATTAGTTCCTATGGAAAGACTGCAACTGAGAGCAGATAAAACTGGACACTTAGACTTTTGTTTTTGAGTGAAAACCTCAGAAAATATAGGCATCTGCAATCAGGAGTCTTCCGAGACACATTTGTGGGCCAGCCTTACTGGGTGTCATGGTGCCAAGTGTTCAGTTTTCCTGATTGTACCAAAAGAGGGATTATTCATTCATTTATTTATTTGCTTTTAATCTGTGCTGAGGAAAGGGTCTTTCTCCATCTGTTGTGGAAAATAGTTCATTTTCCCTCTGTCATGAGGCAGAGATGGGCTATTATGCCACAAATTAAATTACTGAAGTGTAATTAAAAAAACAGCATTGCCACTTATCTATTCCTCTCACTAGAATTGTAAAGAAGATCATTTAAACCACCTTGCTATTAAACAAGAGATTTTAAAATCTTTTTTAAAGGCAATCACTCATGGAGTTTAAAAAAAAAAGAAATTAAAAATAAAAGGTGTAATAATAAAATACTTACGTTATGCTGAGAGAGGCTTAACCAGGGATTTCTTGGTTTGGAGATCTGTAGAAGAAAAATCCACCAAGATAATTCCCAATTTCTTTTATCAATAATTATTAATATATTAATTATTAATATTCATATGATATTGTAAAATAATATATTAATAGTATATTTTTCTGCAATCATTTAATATCTCAATCAGTTCAGAGGCCTGAAGCAATTCTGTCTTCCCTATATATCGATTATAGCATAAACTATTGTCTTAATGAACTTGTGCCATTTTATACCAATATATCAATCACATGCATGATTCTGCCAGTACCTGATGTAGCCATGAAATAATAATTTTGCTCAGGTACTAATATTCAAAGGTTCTCTCGTTATTTACTGTATGTCTTGTTTCCCATATAGCTTGAATCAATATACATCACCTGAAGTGTCCAGCTCTTCATCTTGGTTTTTCTCAGAACCTCCTCAGAATCTATTATGGATTTTGTTTTTTCTTCCCAGCCTCTTAGACTTTGTGCCAAACATTACTGGTTATAGGTGACGCTGGGCTCACTCTCCTCTCTAGGCTTTGTCTGTACTGTAAGCCTGACTTAGTCCAAATGTAAAGCTTTCCTCATTATTTGTGAGGGCGTACCTACATTAAAAGCCATTGCAGGAGTAAAGGTACAGATGAGGCAAAGGCTGAGGCAGTGCAGCTGATGTTTTCTTTTTAAAGGATAATAAGAATCAGGTTGTGTGTGGACTTTGACTCTTCCATTTCCACCTAGCAGTCACTTTGCTAACCCAGTCCATTTTCCGGAACCATTCTGTTTAGAAGCTGTCTGCCGCGTGACCATACTTTGTTTTACAGTCTGATAACCACTGAAAACTGTAAGTAGTGTGACTTGATGTCCTGTTAATTCACTTTAAAGTTCCTGCAACTGCAGTATTGTGTGTGAGTGACTCTATGATGGCCAGAGTATACATACTGGGAGCAACATGAACAGCAAACGTGCAACGATGAACAATATCTAGAAAGTACCAAAACTGAGATGATGTAAAATTAGGTAAGTAAATACAACGATTGTGTCTGAAATTGAAAGCAGATGCAATGATAAGTACTGTAAATAAATATAGTAAGTAAATAAAATCGCAAATAAGAGGTAATAAGTATACTTGTTCCAGTCCTTATAAGGACCTTTACATTTCCATACTTCCAGAAAACTATTCTGTCCTTGCTATGCTGTATCTAACTGTCTGGGTTCAGCTAATTTTCACAAGAAGCCAGGAGGGGACACAGACAGACAATAACTGAAACAGGAACTCTGCACAATTGTATATTCAAATATGTCAGTAAAAATATGCAAGAATGAAATCCTGTAGGACTATCTAAATTAAATTCTGTAGTCTCTTGTAACATTTCTGTTGAATCTTTTTTTGTTTTTATTAAAACTGCAGAAAGTTCCCATAGGGGTTCAATTCTAGAAAAACTCCATAGCGTTGTACAGGTTACTGTAGATGCCCACAGACAATAATAGCCATTCAGTATAATCTTTCATCATCATCCAGATCTCCATTTAGAGACTGAATACTTGGAAAAGTTTTATACAGCTATAAAGAAAATCAGCAGTTTCTGGGTCATGGTTTCTCTTTCCTGGTTCTCACGGTTCAATGTAAATTATTTCTTTTCCAGTTTTCTCTGGTCTCTTAAGAAGTCATGTTTGTGAAAATTATCAGGCTAATTCCTTATGAAAGCAATGATCTTCTTCCAGAAGTGGGACTTCCTTACTTAACAAACGAATCCGGCCCATTTTTCTTTCTGAATAACAGTAGTTTTAGACACTGTCTCATAAGTATGTTGGGTTTTTGTGTGTTGTGCAAGAATTGAGTGATGTTGATCAGGGGAGGGAAAGAAGGAGAGGGAAGTTGTGAAACAGAGTCAGAGACTTCTGAATGCCATGTGAAAAGAGGGTGCTGAAAATCTAATAAAAGACAGGAACTGGGATCCAGGACAAAGTTTTGTTGGAGACTACTGCAGCGCCAGAACAAAACCCTGATAAAGTAATTAGAGGTTGGCCAGTCGGTGCAATTCAGAGGGTGTAGAAAGCCAATTATCTTCTCACATCCCAGAGACGACAGAGAATCCAAAACAGTTCAGGCAAAGAAACAACAAAAAGCATATCATGTTGCCACGTTTGTCACAGCATATACTAACCAGAACGGTGGTCAGCCTCTGTGGGAAGCATGCACTGGCCTGAAAGTGCCAGAAGAGCGATCAGCGCGTTGGCAAATAGGGTGACAAGAGCGCTATTAGTTTAGGAAGGTTGATGGGATCCCAAGGCAGCCAAGATTTTGACATCTGTCTGCACCCTTGTTCAAACCAAACATACCAAAAAATAATAAATAAAAATCAGGATTTGTTTGCATAATATCTGGAACAAGGTAGCTTAAAAAACAGAGAAAACTCAAAAGCAAGCAGATGAAAATAAAAGGATCTGAACATAACGTTTGCCAGCCCTCGCTATCTTTGAAAGAGAGGGTGTGTTCCCTTTTCTCACTCTCAGTCACGAAACTTTTGTTGCTTTCTACTTTGCAGCAAATTTTACATAGTCCCATAGGGAAAAAAGCTCCTGTGCTCGGGTGCTTCCCCACGGCTCCAGGGTTTTCCCACGGCCGGTGGCAAGCGGTGAGCGGGCTGCGCCCATCTCCACACCTCCAGAGGGACCAGGAGCACTGGGACAGGAGGAGCTGAAGGGATCGATGGACACAAGAGCTCCAGAGCGTGGTGGAATTGTCGTTCCAGAAGAAAATGGGAAGTTTCTTAAACTGAACAGACGCTTGCCAACCCAAAGAGGTGTCTGGAATGCAGAGAACAATGAAAAGCAAGAGGACAAGAACGATCAGAAAATAATCAGATATGGGGGAGGGGGGTGTACAGCAGTGGAGCAGAAGGACTAGGGACTTCAGACAGGACCTGGTGAGCAATGGGCACCTGGCAGACAACTCTTCAAAAGATCGCTTTTTAGTGACAATTGTGAAAATTTCAAGTTGAATACAAACATGTGAGATACCTGATGCCTGAAGAAACACTGTTCTGGGTGTATGGCAAAAATGCGCGAATGTGAAGAGTGAGAAACAACATACTTCAACATTATACAAAAACTGTAAGCCTGTCTAGACTCCAAAAGAGTATGATCTGCAGTTTCTAGAACTCCTGTGAAGGAGAAGAACCAGTAAAATGGATTGAATTTGTTAGAGTAGCATGGTCGTTACAGCACTATATTAGTACTTAGCAATCCTAGATGGATTTTTTCTCATCAACAGTATTCATTGTGAGAAAAATGTGTTTAAAATGACATTTAAGGGTCATTTCAGGATTGGGATGTATAATAGATGGTTTACATTGGCCCTAAATAAACAGCAAACATCAAGGAAATTGTTAAGGCTTTTGCTTATGCCAAAGATTATAAAAAATCTCAAAGGAGACCATGTCAGTAAAATAGAAAAATAAAATCAGCTCCTTGGAATAAGTACAGATAAGCTTAGGCTGGGTGGGGGGGGAGTATTTGGCTTAATCTCAGACAGTAAAAATACTTTTGTGAGATCTCGTTTAATCAAATCCACTTTTGCTAGATGCTATATATTTTAAATGAGTGTCTGACAGATGGCAATAGCTTAGTGAACACCTCGAGAGTTTTGTGTGTAATATGGGGTAAATTCTCAGTATTTTTATCTTCAGTCTAGCAGACTGGTAAGAAAAAGGTGTTGAATTAGTTTTTTATGAGAAAAAAAGATGGCAGAGCGGTGTGGATATTTTAGTTAGTACTGAGTAACGGTGCCAGTGCTATTAAAAAATTATGTACAGTCCCCAGGGAGCACAGCAGTGAGAGATAGATCAGGCAGAAGAAAACCCAAGAGACTGAAGTCCAGGAGCTTTTTGTGTTTTATGGAAGTTGTAGTTTGCGTGTAGCCCAGTGGGAAGTGGTTGTAGACTGTCCCAAGGACTAGTATGCCAGCTGTGAGGCTGCCACGGGAGCAGACCCCTGAAATGGTGACGCATCTGAAGGGCTGCTGGGGCTGGGAGGCAAAGGTGCCCTTGCAGAGGTTGCGTGGAGCCAAGCCTGAGGCACCAGGGAGCTCTGTGGTGGTGGGAACACAGCACGTGGCCCTTGAGGAGCTAAGGGGCTCCTTGCCATCTGTCAACAGCGGTGTTTGGACGTCTTGTCGGAATGCATCGGGTACTACTTCATGCTGTAGAGTATTCATAATAGTCTGTGTATGGGTATTTAGATTGTTTGCTGTGGTAGCTATGGTACACTGGTAACCGTGGTACACTGGTAACCCAGTACAGACAGTGATGTTTGGCAAGGACCAGGACCTGTGGGACCTGGGCCTTTTGAATGGCGTTGACAAGAACCAGGTTGGAAGCATCTGCTATTTTTCAGCATCTTCTGTGAGGTGGTGCAGCGTGCCTGGATGCATGACAAAGTGCTGCAGGTTTCCCTGCACAGGTGGCTGCCGCTGGAACCTGAGAGCTTAGAGGTGATGAAAGGGGAAAAGAGAGTGGAAGAGCAATGGGAACAGAAAGTGCTCGAGATTCTGGCAAAACTCTGGAAAACTTCCTCCAGACAAAAAAAACCCACACCCATAATATATGAATGTGTGTAACATTTCTTGAAAGCACATTTTTCTAAGGTCTAATTTTTGTTATCTACAAGTTGGGTTGCTTCTGTATCTATCTTCCCCTCCTTCTTGTCTTTTAGGGCTTTCATATCCCTCTCCCCTTGCTTGGGTTACTCTTGTCCCTAATGAGCATGTTCCCACCCCCCTTCCTTCTCGTCTCACAAACCATCTCCACTTCTCCAGGCACTGGTCATTTCCTCAAAGCCTTCAGCTTTGCACCATGGTAATGACTTTTAGTTCAATGGTACAAAGTGCAATGGTTTAGTTTCTAACACTACTAACCTTTTTTAAATAGGGCAGAGGAGAAGGATATAGCGTTTAGGCCAGTCTTTTTTTTTTTCTGGGAAGAAAAATTGTACGTTCACCCACAGTGGGGTGTAAAGTTCATGGACACAGTGCAAAATCAAACAACTTAATGATTTCACTGGCTGAATAACTCTTGGATCATTTTTTTTGGATATGACCAGTTGATGCATTGCACATCCCTCTGTCCAAATGGAAAACAACATAGTCACAGGCCAGATTTGCAGCTGATTTAAATTGACATGGTTTTATTTTATTCAGCTGAGTTTTGAAAAGGGTCTAGCTAAGTGTCGAGAACTTAGTATCTCTACATCCTGCTTCCTGCTATCAAAACATTAATCTGCAAAAATATAGATATATATAATTGTAATTTTCCAAGTAATACACCAAATAAGATTAAGATGAAAGAGACTATGTCATTTTTTATTTCTGTCATTTTTTTTGTTAGTTATTAAAATAGAATACAACATTTTAAGAATAGGTCAAGCCTTATTTAATAATCATGTTTAAAGCATATATAATTAATTAATGCAGAACACTTCAAGAAATTCTGTTCTCAGAATTTTGTAACCAGTGATCTATGCAACTGGGCAAAAAAAGGAATAAAATTTTATCATGTTGCAATAAATTCTATGCTCATACAATTTGCTTAGCCAAAATCTGGATAAAGTGTGTTACGGGGTTGTAGGAGAGGGTTGTGCCATTAGTATAACTGCCTGCTGGATCATCTACATTTCAAAACACCATGCAGTTTCCTCCTCCTTCTCAGGGAGGTGCTGATGCCTCAAAGAAGTATCAGACAAAATGACATCGTTACATTTTGGCAGGAGGCACTTCTGTCTCTTTCAAATGCTCAGCGACCCTTATTTTTGTATAAGAACAGGATCTGCTTTTTGTAACCAAAGTTTATGCATTTTCAACTCTTATTTTCTACTTCAGTCCATAACTGTCCCTTTGTGACTTGAAAATCAGCCATTAACTGCATGTTAAGGTGTCAGTTGCTGAGTAAGAAGTGGGACCATCAGGACCTGAAGACACGTGTTTAAGTAACAGGGATAGAACTCTCTTTATGTAACATTTTTAGGGCTCATTAGTAGCTTTAGACAATTCTTTAAAACAAAGAAGATGGATTCCAAACTGTAGTGAAAGAAAATGAGAAGCCTTGGAACAACCTCCCCTCTTGTTGTTACAAACCATTATAGGCTAAGTTATGTCTTCCATGAACTATGAGCACATTTCGTAGCCATAGGAGCTAGATGCGCAGAAAGGAGGGAAAAAAATCCTGGTTTACTGACTGCAACTTGATTTTTTTTTTTCTTTCCTTGCAGAACAGCCCACACAAAATAAAAGAAACGTTAATCTGTTCAGATGAAAAAAAAAAAAAAAAGCCCTGGAGAGAAACTAAGCTAGCAAAGATTGTCTGCTGTCCTTTCCTACCACCATGGGAAAGCCATCATTAATAATCTGGTTTTGTTACTTTGCAATCAGGGAATCAAAGCGTATACCCTGAGGTTCATCTCTGGTAATACCAACCTCTTTGTGAACATCATACAGTTAAGGTCCCCTTTCCAACCATGCCTACTTATGAAAAAAGTCACAGTAAACACATGTGGATTTTCTTGTACATGTCAGTACTTTAAGGGTCATTACATAAGCTGGCACCAATGCCTTGGCTTTTTAGTCTCTGAGAATTGTGGTGACCATCTGTAAGATCTGAATTTTGCAGCTGTATTCAATAAGGCACTGTTGGACTAAATCTTGGAAAAAAGTGGCTAATGCCAAACCGTCTATCACTGTCAATTTGGCTGTGCTTTAAATTTACAAATATAAATTTCCCTGAACAGTTGGGAAACAATAATAAAGTCAAATGTCTCATTAAGCAATACACGCTTCATCCTAATGAACGTATCATGTGTGAGAGAAAGGATGAAGCATAATTAATGACATTCATGATAGCATAGAGATTGCCTGGACCATCCTGGCCTATCTTTCAACTTTAACTCTTGCAAGAAAGTAGTTGCTTTACATAAAAAGGGCGAGTTCATCTGGGGCTTATCCAAACCAGCCTTGCCAAATAAACTGAATTATGACAGTGGTGTCATGTAGATAGCAACTCACTGTAAACTCGCCTTACGTAAGGTCATTAGACATGAGAAAGTTTCTAATTTACTTCGCAAGGCAGATAGGGGAACTGCGGTCAAAAGCACATGCAGCAAGTAAGTGCCTTCAAATAATTCAGGCTTAAATCAGTTCTTGACTCCCTGAAAAAAAAAAAAAAAATCACATAGATAACAAATCTTGTAAGTAGTCTTACTTAAGATCAGTGAAATTTAGGGCCGCCAAACGTCTACAAGAAGGTGTGAATGGCACTGATCCTAAATCATTTAATAGCAATGGCACTTTTTCTACAGACTTCCTGGCCTTATGCTTAGATGTGGCAGTTTTTGCTTTCTGATGGTTAAAGCTAAAGCAATCGTTCTAACATAAAAACATAATCTAGTAAAACTCATGGGGGGGGGGAAACTGAGTGAAATGGTCTTGCTTATTATAAAAACTTGCGTTGGCAAATATTTGCTATTGCACCATTTAAGTTGCAAATCTTACGTAAAGTACAGGAAAAAATACCATTAGGAGATGGAAACATAAAAGCTAATGTCATATTGACATTATTGTTTCCTTTCAACAGGTGTTTAAAGTATGTAGCATGTTGGAACTGAATTAGCAAGCTTAGCCTATAGAGTATGTTAAATAAAATACAGAAATGCAAAGTAATTCACATTATATGTATTTTCAGCGTTAGATTTGTTTATTCCATTACTGAAGCATACCATTCTTGTTATAAAACTGTTGCAAAATACTTCCTTTGTAAATGTTAGAAGTTCAAACGAAGCAAGAAGTCTAACTTTTAAAAAATAGAAATATAAGCTTTTCTAGGAGGAACTGCAGCTTGCACTAATCTGTGACTTTGTATTGTTTGGGTTGTTCTAAAATGTGCAGCTTGAGGTACAGTTCTGACATTTTATAGTTTCATTTTATAGGAAAGATTACACAAAAAAACATTTTAAAAAGATTTTGAGACATATATAATCACGCCTCAAATATGTAACGAGTGGAGATTGTTCCTAACTGAGCCAAAACCAAGCCTGGCATTAGCGACAGTGAAATTTGCAGTACAGGCATTCTGACTCTGACTAATGCAATGAAGAAATCTTTCATTTTTCTCCAGTTTTCTCATGACTGTCTTTGTATCCCTGCAGTTTTGATTCTAACCAGCAGCCCCCCAGTCCCCGCAAGCCAACCTGTGATTTCGTCTCCTTTCTGTGTAAGATCTCCTACCCGTTAATTTAAAGAAGTGGTTTACTGGGGCTTTGATATGTGCTCCTAGCTGTCTCCCCCCTGCCCCCTTTTCCCCTTTCAGGCGTGTGTAGCCCAAAGCACCCTTCCAGGCAAAGACGTGACAGAGGAGCAGAAACAGTCTGTGCGGAGCATCTGTTTGGGAGCCTTCCGACAGGCAGATCCCTGCCGACCGCTGATGGAAATCATCTGCGGGAAAGCAGAGGGCGTGAGTCGTGTGACCTCTTGGGGCTTAATGACTGAGAAGCAAATTGCCTGGGTCTCTCTCGCTCACCGGCTGCTTTTTGAAAACAACAGGCAAAACGTGAACAAAGGAGGCAGTTCTCAAATACCCGAATACGAACAAGCAGCTTCTGCTTCAAGCGCGGGCGTCTCTAATTTGCATGGACCCTTATGACGGCACACTTAGGTCTGCGAACAGAGAGTGTTTAAAAAAAAAGGGGGAACATCTATGTGTCTACACAGCATGAAAGCAGGTAGTACAAAGGAGAATATTCACGGTTTACAACCTAGAACATAGCTATCGGGTATAGTTGATAGATAAAAGTAGCTTAAATATATCAAATTTTGCGGTGGAAGCCAACACGATTGTCTGCGCAGGAGTTTACTCCAACAGCACAGTGACAAACAAGCGTGTCTATTTTCTAAACAAACCAAAACTCCGGTGGCTTAAGATAGTATCAGCAGCACTTTGCAGTGCAACATTGTGTCAAAATAAGTGCAAAACCTGATAAAGGAAAGACATGTTACCATGATTAATACCTCTACTCCATGCAGGACAAAATGAAGCTTCACCAGGTACTGGGCTAGCCTTTCTGTCCATAGCCCAGGGGTGAGTATCTAGGTACTGCTTTTGTTACATTAATGTTAACAAGAAAATGACAATTATCTTGCATAGCTGTGCTTCTGTGTTTAGAAGAAGCATGTTTTAGCCGATAAAGAAACATCCCTTACTGGTGGAAAAGGGAAGGGTTTTGTTCAGATCTCAGTGTCAATAGCAACGATGCACTACAAAAAGATTGCGTTTCTCCGCAGTTACTATACAATTGAGATGTACTTTGTGCATAGCAATATATGAATATATTTAATCTGTTTCTGTTGCGAGACTTGTCTGAAGCAACATCACCACATATGAGCACAGTACATATTTTCTCTCAGTCTTTCCTAACTCCTCCGCATTGACAAGAAAACAGACGTACCAGACTAAGAGAATTTCTGTGGTTTGCTGCCAGGGTGAATATAGCAACTTGATGACTGTCCAAGAGTATTAAAAATTAAGAGCTTAGAAAAGTCAGTCGTATGGCAATAGTGGAGATACCACAGCGTTTCCTGCTCCTAACACAAGGGGACTGTGGTAGCTGTTGACAAATAGGGTTTTTTGTACTGGAAACCCCTGTATTATGTCTGGATTTTGAACTAAATTCTTCCATGCTTTATCACAAAGATGTGCAGTGTGGCCATAAAGCAAACACATCAATAATTTATAGTTTCTGGGCTACACACCATGACTAAGAAGTATGTCATGGGGCTGGGACCCTATCAGATATAGATGAAAGCTAAAAATGAGTGTAGTTGAGGAGTGACCCCAGAAAGGACAGGCTAGAGGTCAGGCTGGAGGAAGAAAAAACGTCTGCAGGAGCCCCAAGGCAGGAGGCAGATAGGGAGAAGCTGCTTTTTTTTTTTTTTTTTTTTCCCAAA
>Ga0065711_1005078_pt1 | contig 38327 bp, 26 predicted proteins | sample Hoacrofraction12_FD_59098 | JGI IMG/M metagenome (GOLD analysis project Ga0065711, IMG submission 59098) | Hoatzin crop microbial communities from Cojedes, Venezuela - Epithelial fraction 12 v2 (version 2) | ecosystem: Host-associated > Birds > Digestive system > Esophagus > Crop | place...
CTGCATTGTAATCAGTATTGATGGGACCTAAAGGCGGGGCTAATACATGGAAAATGAAATTTAACTTATTCAGAGCTATCTCTGAGTTCATACAATAAGCAATGTGAGATTCAGGCCGTGATTGACTTACACAGTTTCTCATCTGGGGAGTACACAGTCAGGGAGCTGGTTTGAGCTCATATAGAAAGAGAGGGCTGCCGTGTGAACAGTATGAACCTTCTTCATATTGCAGGGATTACCACATATAATTGTGACAAGAGATGCATACAGGAGGACTCCTTGGTTGTGTAACAAATTTCCACATTTGGAACTTCATTCCTAAAAATGAAAGAAGAAACTGAGGAGATTTCTCTTTTTTTTCAGCTGTATACGCCCAGATTTTTGTTAGGTCTGCCTTGCTGATCAGCTGTGTTCCACCAGAAGTAGTTTTGAGAGGGTTTTTTTTTAACGTAAGGCAGTTCCAAACCACAGCACTTGGACATAGTAGCATAGGTTGCAAGTGCAAACTATTGCAATTTTTTACACCATTATTACATATAACACAAGGGGGAAATGCCAGTAATAGTTGCCCCCTGTAAAAAAACGTAACTCACTTCCACAAAAATGACAGTAATTTCAGATGGTGAGTTAAGGTTGTGCTTGTCAAATAACATGCTAAGTGACTTGTCTCTGTCCTATAAAGACCTACTTATAGCTAACCTATATTTTGTATTTTATTAGGTTTGTACTGAAGGACAAAAGAATTTTTGAATTGCCAATACAGGGCTTGCTGAAGATTGTAAATTCCAGTCCTGCTTCTAGGACTAAGGCATGCTTAGTACAGTCTACATCAGTGTTTGTGCACAGTTGAGCCCTGTGTTTCTGCATGTCAGACATCTAGTTAGCTGCTGGCCTACACAGAACACATGTAACTATCCTGGGGCTCCAACTGGGATGTAGGAGCACTTCACAGAAAAAGTGAAAGTTATGATGGTGGTGCTTGCATACAGTGGCCATGTAGAGCAAACGGGTCAGAGTTCATTGCTCTGTAGCAGTGCAGGCTTTCAGACTCTGAATGCAAAGAAAGACTGGGAGTTTGTTGTCACTATGAACAAGGAGAGATCATTTGAATTACTAAAAGTGCAGTTATCAATTTTTTTGTTTTTATTTTTACAAAAAAGGACGACTACTGTTGTGTAGTGATAGTTATTTGTCTTCTGTGGTTTAAAATAAATAATCTCAGAAAGGGATATGCCTGGCACCTTTACTGCTTTCTGTCAGTTGCATGGGAATTGAATTGAGAAAATGCCTGTTTGTTTGCCACGGGAATTGTAAAGGTAAAGCACATACCAGTACAACTTTTTTTCCTCCCCCTTCATCCAATGTGTGTCTTCGTTTTTGATCTAGGTTTTGGCCACTTTGCTTAGAAGAGTGATGTAGGGGCAGTCTTTAAATGTGGAATAGCTCAAAATGGTGAAGTCACATGCCTGTTACAGACTGGCATTATTTTAAGTGGTACTTGCATTGCTGTGTTATTTTAAGCTGTCCTGATTACTGATTAGTGGACAGGATATTTTCAAAGACGTGTTAGCTTTAATTGTCCCACGTTTTTTGGGGGGTGAGGAAGGAGGGCCGTAGGGGCAGCCAGGCCTTCCGGGACGCCTCGCGAGCGTAGAGCAGCTTTCTGAGGCGGGCAGCCAGGCCGCCAGCCCAGGTGCACGCCGGACCCCCGGCTGTCATCTCGAACTGAAGGGGAGGAGATGCATACCAGACGAAAAAAAGTGCCTGCGCTCAGGCCCCAGCCTGCTCGCACTCGTTTGCTTCTCAACAAAGTGCAGCCGTGTAACACACGAGCCGGGGGGCTGGGGGCACGGCGAGGAGCGGCAGGCGGTGGTGCGCTCGCGGCTGCTCTCTGATCTCTTGCCAGCGAAACCTGGAGGGTCAGGCGGGCTGCCGCCAAGCCGCGGAGCCGGGGCCCCGGGAGCGGGCTCCGCGGAGCGCGCCGCCGCGGCTGCCCGGTGCTTCCCGCGCAGGGTGCTCGGGAGCTGGAGGGTCGTCTCGTAACCGGCCTCCACTGCCGAGGCCGCGCTGTGCGAACGAGTCTCTTTAGCACCGGGAGTCTGGCGCAGGGCCAGGCTCCCTAGTGACGCGGGGGGAGGCCGCATGTTTTCCGCGAGCGAGCACCGCATCCCTTCGCTTGGGATCCGGATCTAGACCCGAGCGAGGGAAAAAAACCCCGCGCTTTCCCGACGGCTGCCTACCACCCTTCGCGCCCCCAGGCAGGGCGTCACTTCCGGGGGTGTGGGCGGGGTCTGCGCCACCCATTGGGGCGGTTTCTGCTTGGCCGCGCATGGGCTGCTGCCCAGAGGCAGAGCCGAGGCCCCTAGAGCCGTGTGCGGGGAGGCTGGCAGCCCGGGAGAGGCATGGCGAGCGTGCAGAGCGTCCGCGAGTGGCGAGTGAGCGCTGCTGGTGAAAGACGGCTCGGGCCTGTGTCTGTTTGGGACCGCGCACAGGCCGCTGGTTGCAGTTGGCCGGAGTTAAACTAGCTTAGCAAGTTTGCAGAAGTGGGCAGGTGGCAGACCATTCACCCCACTTGCTGCTATATTCTCCAGCACGATTTTTGAACCCAGTACTTTTCATCTCTTAACAGCTGATTTTGCAATACAAAGTAAGGAATACAAATTACATCTTGTTGGTGAAAACTTAATGAATGGCTGCGCTGTATTCTGCTCATTCGGTGTGTTTACAAAATTCAGAGTTTCTTTTCTGAACCAACCTGAAAAAATCTCTTTAAAAACAGCTTCAGAGATCAAAGTGCCTTGCTTGTTGAGTGACCGTCCTCAGAGAACAATCTAAATAGCCTGAACAGCTCTAGACGCACTGCATGTATGTAAAAGGTGCCTTCTAGGGAAACCTGGATGAGCCTTTACCTCAGGGCCACGGTAACAGAGACCGTGTACTAGATTCCTTTTTAACTTTTCCTCTCCAACAGCTGTTTGTGATTAGCCAGGTGTGCTGACTTCAAAGGTGACAAATACCTGCTGGACTCAGAGACCCTATTTGGGAATTGCTTTCCCTCATGTGCTGTTTGATGGGCTTGATTGATTTACAATACAAACAAAAAATAAGAATAGAGCAAAGAAAGTGATCTGTAAGTGTTCAAACTAACAGCTCTGTACTGGCCAACATTCTTCCTGGAAAACACTGAGTGATATTTCATAATTTATCACTTTCATATGTTTCTTTTATATCTCAATTTAAGTTCAGGTTCTGCTGGTCTGCATGAAACAGCCAGTGTCCTCTTGTTTGGTAGTGTGATTGTGATAGCTGTCATTGCTTGGAGAAATAGTTATTTGCATTCTGCATCCAACAAAGTCAGTAAGAGCTTTGAAAAGTTACTGGGAATGTTTGCTCTGTGGAGCCGTTGAGCAACATTTGAACAGAACGTACAGAGGCACAGTAGCAGAAATGGTAAAAATACCCTGTCTTAGCCTCGGTGGTTAAAATACTGTTTTCTCCATCCCAGAGGATTTTAATATGTTCTAGTATCTTCTCTGTGCTGTTAGTTAACTCCAGGTTTTGACTTCATATATGATGAAAAACTCTGCACTTAAATAGGTCTAATCTAAGAAGTGGTGTGTGCAACAGTTCTGACCTCTAACGGTCAGAAAGAGCAGTATTCTCTGAGGCACTTTTTGCAAGGATTGTGAAATACTAGACTTTGTCATGACTGTGAGAATGACACTGAAAAGATGTAAAGAATGTGGTCCACCTTTATGTTCTACACTAGTGAGCTTGTCTCTCCATTCCAAGTCACAGGGAAGATTGTTTTTAATGACACTTCCATGTAACATAGAGAAAAAGAACATAATTTAATTGTAAAAAATTTGTACATTTAAAGTCTTTAGAGAATCTAAATCACATTTGAATTCCTTTAAAAGTTTGTTGAAGTAGGAGTTTGAAAAGGAAGGGGCAGAGAGATTGTAGAATCTGTAGTGAAGTTTAAACACATTCGATGCTGGTTAAGAAACTCCTGTGTTTATAATTACTCTGTCATTTGTTTTAGCTACACAGAAGCACAAAAATGTTAAGTTTGCTATCTGGAGATGAGGAGAGGGAGTAATTTTTGAGGTAAGAAGTCATCTTTTGGGTGGGACTGAGGATGCTGTCTTTCTTATTGCAGGCAAAACGAGCAGTACAGCGAGGAGCCACAGCGGTCATCTTTGATGTTTCTGAAAACCCAGATGCCATTGATCAGGTATGAAGAAGGGAGCCTAGTTTTGTTACAGCCTCTGTTGGGTTCTTTTAGGGTTGCTGAGGCAAGACTTAAGAGCATACAGGTCTCAGAGCACACCTACCTTAAGACATGCAGCTACTGACCCTGGGTGACATGGTGGTGTGATTTTTCTGCTCATCTTCTGGCAGGCAAGGAGCAATGGAGGTGTTGAGGATGTGGTAAAAAGAGAAAAGTTTGGGGAGTTATTTTTTTCTTCTAGCCTTTGGTAGACTCCAGAATCGAAGTCTGGGATTGGGGTTTTGAGAAAGGATGGAGTCAATTTTTTTGTATGCCATTATCTAGTCAAGGAGTTTTTCTTTGCCCAGCTCTGGGTACAAAACACAGGGTGTTGGGCCCTACCAAGCTTGTGATCGATAGTATTGTTGAGCAGCTGCTATTTTTGAGGTTTCAGAATGGCTTTCAAACCAGGTTCTAAACAAGATTCTTACAATTCTGTCCTGGTTGTGGCTGGGATAGAGTTAATTTTCTTCCTAGTAGCTGGTATAGTGCTGTGTTTGGGATTTAGGGTGAGAATAATGTTGATAACACACTGATGTTTTAGTTGTTGCTGAGCAGTGCTTACACCAAGTCAGGGACTTTTCAACTTGTCATACTGCCCTGCCAGCAAGGAGACTGGGGGTGCACAGGAAGCTGGGAGGGGACGCAGCCAGGACAGCTGACCCCAAGTGGCCAAAGGGATATTCCATACCATATCATGTCATGCTCAGCCTATATATCAGGAGGAGAAGCTGGGCAGGGCCTGCTGCTCAGGAACAGGCTGGGCACCAGTCGCTTGGCGATGAGCAATTGTTTTTCATTTGCATCACTTGTCTTTTGGTGGGTTTTATTTTTCTCTCTTTTTGTTGTTTTCCTTTTAATTACAATTTATTATAATTTTTATTTTATTTTATTTTATTTTATTTCCGTTATTAAACTGTTCTTATCCCATGAGTTTTCTCACTTTTAGTTTTCCAATTCGCTCCCCCGTCCCACCGAGGGCGTAGTGAGCAAGCACCTGTGTGATGCTCCGTTGCTGGCTGGGCTTAAACCACACCAAAATCTTAGAAACATTTCTTTCTTCTTCACAGCTGATGATTTCTGGCCTACATATTTTGTAGACAGGCAGGGTTTTTCTTTTTTTGGGGTCTTGGTACAACTTCCATCTTTTCATTTGAAGTGGGTGAGGTAATAGCTTTGACAAGATCCTTCCAGCCAATTCTGAGTTATTTGAGTAGAGAGAAGAAACATAACAAGCACAAAAATAGTCTGTATTTGATTTAGTTTTGTTTTGAAACAAACCTGCTGTTTCTGCTACAGCAGGAACAAGTGAAGCAAACTATTTTTAAGTGCAGCCTGAATTTCTTGGGGAAAAGAGACACCATCAGTGTTTACATTAAAAAAAGCTGGCTTTAATTCTGAAATGAGCATCTGTTGAACAAAGGAATGCAGACCCTGTGCAATGGATGATTTGAGAACTGTGTTCTGCATGTGCGTCAAGGCTACAGCCTTGATCTTGCAGACATTCTCAGGGATATTTTTACCCCTTTTGTACACAGCAAAATTATCAGCACAAAAATGTAATCTGACTTTTTCCAGTTTTTTCTTTGTATTACAGCTTCCAGTTACTTTCAGCCACCCTGCTCTTAACTTGTGAAGCTGAGTTACTGCCTGTTGCTCTTTTCTCTGTACCAGCAGCAGCTGTCCTTCCTTGATTCTTCGTAATAAACTGGGTGCAACTCTCCCCAGTAGCTGGGAAACTAGTGTAGTGGATGATGGAATATTTTGGGTGTACCAATAAAATGGAAGGTTAGTGGCTTAGTGCAGTAGATGACAAAGTAGGCTCTATACGAGGACACAGCAGCAGCCTATGCAAACATTCCCAAACAGGAGAGAAATGACCAGACCTAGCTCTCATACTCGTAAGCATAGAGTTACTTGATTGGGTCCCTTCTCATGCTGCTCTGGACACTTGTGTTTCATGCATTTTGATTCTCAGCCAAAGTCTTGACAACCCTTGACATCAGGAGATGCTAATTAATTAGTCTGTAAAATAAATACCATTTTGGCAGTCACAATGGAATTGTGGAAAACAATGACAGATGGGTAGCAATGGAAGAAAAACTCACATGAGATAATCTGGAGTATCTTTGATGCAAATTAAAGCATCCTAAGACACTGAGGGGAGCTGTTTAGGAAGCTTTCCCAGGTATGCTTGTTACCAAGCAATAGATCAACTAAGGGAGAGTGCTTTGAAAGGGAGAAGTGGAGTATTATGAAAGGCGATCCTTCCTACTAGTCAATGAACAGAAATAGAAGGCAGGCCTGACCAGGAGAATTGTCCTCAGACAATTTGGTAGCAGAATTGCTACCAAATGAAAGGGCTTTGCATATAGATTTTGTGGGTTTTATTCCCATTGATCAGAGTGTCTTTTGCTGTAGCTAAGAATAAACTTTTATTTTTAGAAATGCTCTGTGAAGTCTGATTTATTTCTTAGTTTTACTTTTCCATAGTTCGAAAAGGAGTAACAGCACCCAGAGCATCATATTTAGCAAAAGTCTGGCAGTGTGTAAAAGCTACTGAGAAATCAGGTGAATTCTTTCTCAGACAAGAAAGCTTGAGAGAGATTATGTGTCTGGGAACTGTAGGGACAGTGACTGAATTTGGCCTTGGGCCAGCAAGCCTTGTAGGCACATAGGATCCCTGGATTGGATTCAAGTACTTCAGCTGTTTATTAGCTCTTTGAAAGACATCTGTCTTAAAAATAGTTTGATCAGTGTTCTCAGAAGCCTAGTAAAATACTAGGAAGAATCTGTTTTAAAGTTTCAGTGAAGTCTGTCACCATCATCTGGACAGATTAGGTAGAGTGCTTTGTAAGCAGGATGATAGACCAGTCGGTAATTTGTACGTATTTTAGCTGTGAGCAACAGGTAGATATCAACAATATAGATATGATATCTCTGCCATACTCTACTCTCAATCAATTTGCTCACACTCCTGTCATCTCATTCCTTTCCTCTGTACCATTTCCATGTGCTCGTCAGTGCCTTGCTTATTTTCTATCAACCAGCCTCTATACTAGGATTTTTCTTGTGGGTCAGAATAAGCTATATGGATTTATCATGTTGGTGAGATTTTGTAACAGAACAATTCTCTTGTCTTGTTATGCCCCTCTCTGGTATATAGTTTAGTGGATTGTTTTTCTGGATTTGTTGGCCAGAGGAGTTGTACAGTCTCCAGTCTTCAGCATCTGACTGGAAAAAGCCCTGGTCTGATGTCATAGTTGACCCTGCCTTGACCAGGAGGCTGGACTTGCGGAGTGCCTTCCCACTCACAATGTTTTCTTATTCTGTGATGTGGCCTTTCAAAAAAACTTAGCTGGACCTGGAAGGAAGTTTCAGGGGGAATTAAGCTATCTACTCATACGTTTTAGTCTTGAGGCCCCTATCCTGTAATCAGTAGCTCTGGTGGTCACTATAACCCAAATAACTGAGTTTGCTGAGTTAAACAGCAGATGTTACAAACTAATAAATTGGCTATGTACAAAGAGCCTGAAAGACAGGAGTCTGACATGAGAATGCTCAGAAGACGAAAGAAATTTTTATGTGAATAGTCTTAACTACAAAGTTGAAATTACAAAAGGTTCAGACCATGCAGCAAGGCTGTTTTTTTGGAATGTGCAGATTTTTTTTCTTCATTACGAGGTTTAACTTACTACGATATTAATATAAGCACTGGCACATAATGCAGTTAAGTTAAAGCTGCTGTTCAGAAATAACATTTTCTTATCCTTCATCTTAGTGTTGGTCAGTAAAACAAAAAAGCAGCTTAAGTCAAAAGTTTAATTAATGTTTAAGTCTGTGGAATACTTAAGTGACAGTCTAGGCTAGAAGAGAACAACTGGTACTTGATTCAATTCGATATTCATATTCCTTTACTCTTCTCTGCATTGTCCAAAACAGAGGTAGTTTTCCTGAAACGTGCCATTTGAGTAGATTATTCTTTTGTTCTAGCTGAACCAAGGCTCTGAGGATCCTCTGAAGAGACCAGTGGTGTATGTGAAGGGTGCTGATGCTGTCAAGCTAATGAACATAGTTAACAAGCAGAAAGTGGCAAGAGCAAGGATTCAGCATCGCCCCCCACGGGTGAGACTTTAAGAAACTTTATCTAGGTATTACACTGCTGTTACTTCATATAGTGCAGGCTAACTGCAATGAGTGTGAAGATGTTTTTATCCTGCCCATGAGCACTAATACATGTGAAATTCTGTTGACCTAAATAAATTGAGCAACTACACTGTGGACAAGCAGCTACACTTGATGTAAGTATAGAATCCACAATGTGTCTTCTGCTGTCTTTCATAAGGATGCTTTTGAATATATAAAGGGCTAAAAATTTTTTATAATAGAAGTTTTCCTTTTTCTTAAGTAAATAACTTAGTGATTGCACACTCCTGGTAGTTCAGATTGTAAGGTAGTCTGCCCTGTGTTAATTAATAATTCAGTGTGGTATTTAAACACAGTTTACTGGTATTTGTAATTGTAATACAAAATAGTTTTTCTAGAGCTTTTTTGAACACACTGTACATGTAGTTACAGAAGAAGAACAAAGCTAGAGGTCATCCGTGTCCCAGTCACCACTTCGATTTTGTTGTGTTTTTATGGAATTCTTCTGTTAAGAAATGTATTTGAGAAGTGAACCATTTGCTGAAAATTCAAATGCTGGTATTCACTCACTTAAGTATACAAGCAAACCTATAAATCATGAAAATTTGCGTTAGTGTGATTCACTCAGTTAAAAAACCTGGGTTTTGTGGAATCGGTTCAGAGACACTGTAAATCTGACATCTTGTGACTGGCATTCTGTGTATTTCATTCACTTGCAGTGGCATATGAAACCCAGGTTTTGTCTCAGAATCCTAGTTAATGAATAGAACAGTGTGTACTTTCACTTTTGCCATTGTGACTGTGTACATTTGACAATGACCACTGAGAAAGCAGAGAAGAGAAAGGAGCAACAGATTTGAGTATGATCTAAAGAAAGGAAAAATAATATTTTTGTTTCAATTTTTAAGCAACCCACCGAGTACTTTGATATGGGAATTTTCCTGGCCTTCTTTGTGGTTGTGTCTCTTGTTTGCCTCATTCTTCTTGTCAAGATCAAACTGAAACAGCGACGTAGTCAGGTAAGAGCAGTAATGGGATATTCACTGATTGTGGAAAGTTAGCTACTCTTACTTTGTCCTAGAACTTGCTCACTACTTTTGGAAATGCTGGACACTGACTTAGAATAGCCATCTTTGTGGAAAGGATTTTATCCATGGGTGTAGGCCTTTGGAAAGATTTGGAAATGTCTTCAAAGGAGATCTACATTGACCTGTGATGCTCACTCACTTAAATCCTGAGATTGGGAGAAAAGAGTATGGAAGCAGTCCATTTAGCCATTGGAAAGGAAGAACATTTCTGGTTGTGCAGAGGTTGATTATCACTAACACTGGTGTACTTCTGAAGAAGTCCGAGCTCTTGTTGCTGTTTTGTGGAGAGAATATCAGGACTGAAAATTAAATTGCAACTCTTGTCAATAGAAAAACATGTATTGTTTCTTAACAGGAGAAGTTTGTAAGGTAGTAAGTTTGGTTAGGAGAAATTCTAGTTGAGATACTTGAAGTTTGTCCTGTCAAACATGAAAGGGAAAGTAATTGGAAGCTAATGGACTCTGAAGTTTGTAGTTGTAAACTGTCCAGTGTATACACGTAAAAGGAATACAAAGCACTGTAGTTGCTTAGGATTCTTGCTTTGGACAAACTGAGTAGGAATACAGAGATGTTATGGGCCAACAGCAGTGTTAAAAAACAGTGTTAAAGAGGGGGTGATAAATTCTACAGTAAAATCAAAACAACCCACTGCCTTCCTAAACTTCTACTATTGATTAAATTCAGGGGAAGGGGAAAATGATACAGCTATTTTAGTAACATTTCATTTTAATCCCTCTCTCTAGTATTGCTTCTGGTAATATGGTGGTAACAGCATAATGGAGCATTACAGTGAATATTGACAGTTCAAAAAAAGTTCCTGACCAAGTCTTTCATGTTGCCTTGAATGGTTGCTGCCTATTAATTGAGCAGTTGCAGTGTATGCCAATTGTCAGCACCTTCACCCTGTTTCAATTCAAAGTAGCTTATCGTTCTCACCACTACGCATGTGGCATACATTCTTTTCATGAGGCTTTTGATCAAAATTCTAATTAGCCTTCTCTCTGCTTAATTTATGAAATTATACATTAGTCTGGGCCTGGCGTGATTTGGTAAGATACATTAGTTTGATATGGTGGTGTTTCTCTACACACTACATTATAGTCCCTTATGCAGCAGTGTTGCCTTTTTTTTCCCTCCTTTCTTTTTTTTTTGTTTCTTCTCTTGTAGAATTCCATGAACAGGCTTGCAGTGCAAGCACTGGAAAAAATGGAGACCAGGAAGTTTAAGTCCAAAAATAAGGGAAACCGGGAAGGTAGCTGTGGAGCACTGGACACACTCAGTAGCAGCTCTACCTCTGACTGTGCCATCTGCTTGGAGAAGTACATTGATGGGGAGGTAAAGGATAAATGGTTTCTTCAGCATGGGCTGAGAATGTAGCTGGTTTATTTTAGCACTGTGGTACACATCTGGCTGTTGGATACATTGTGTACGGAGATAGTGCTGCTTGTCCAACTGATTGTATTGAGTAGCCAACTCAGCCTCAACTGCATTCTGCAGCTCCGTAAGAAATCTCAAGGCCTTTTGCCCATACTACAAAGTGAGAGCTGAGGGATCTCATTCTGCAAGTTGCTAGCTCCATCAAGTTGCTTTTCTGAGGAAGAACTTGGAAAGTAGTCAGGGTTACGTCAGCATTTAGTTCTCTGGGTATTTTTAACAAATTGTGTGCTAAGGTGATGATGCGTGTAAGCTCTGTTGGACATAAGGGGTGCATTTCGTGTTTTGCTTCTCAAGCTTTGATGGCACCTTGTCTTTAAAATGCCAATTACACAGCGCTGCTGGGAAACCAGAGGAAAAGAAGGAGGAGGTGCCAAAAGGTTCAGGAATCATTTTTTGACTCCTCAGTTACAGTCACTGCATTGATGTCAGTGCTTGCCTTCTGTGACACAGTTCTATCTGGAGGAAGCAATGAAAAGATGAAATAGAAAACAGGCTGCTTAAAACAGAGGCAGTCAATAATCACAGCTTTAAACTTCCATCTAAAAAATTGAGGACGCTTTATTTTGAAATTATTCATAAAAGATTCATCGTTTTTAAGGCAATAGAAAATACCAGTTGCAGTATTTGAGTGCTACAGACTGCTAACAGAAAGTTAATGAAGTTAGCTGCTGGGAAATTATTTAGAGTAGCAAGGCTGAAGGCAGACAAGAGGGCAGGCAGGAGGGCTGTACAAAACTGACTGTACAGAAACTTCATACATGAACTTCAGCATGAAGTGATATACATAAGGAAGAGCTTCCCATGGATTAGTGATGGGTTGTGGCTTGAGCATTACTGTTCAGGAGCAAGATCTTGAATCTGTTTTAGATAGCTTTGTGAAAGCAGATCGGTGCTTTGTGGCAGTCAAAAAGGCAAATGATATATTAGAAGTGAGAAGGGGAAGTCTAGAGAACTGAACAGAAAACATAATTACATCACTGTGTAAGTTCAGTCATGCTCTCACACTGAGTACTGTGTGCACTTCTGATCTCATTTTACAAAATATATGTCGGAAATTAAGGCGCTTCAGAGAAGGGCAGTCACAAAGTGATCAAAGATTTGGAACGGTTTCTGTACAAAAAGATGACTGAGCGGGCTAGGACTGTTTAGTCCTAGATTGCTTGGGGGCAGAGGGAGTATGAAGTCGTGAATGGAGAGCATGAACAGGAATCAGATGTTCATTTTTTTTCCAGTACAAAATTGGCTGCAATTAAATGAAACTGCTAGGACTGAATTGGAATCAGTATGTGGTATTTCTCTGCCAGCAGGTAGTAGCCCTGTGGAACTTTTTGCCAAAGCATGTTAGAAATTCAAAACCTGAGCTCATGGGGAGACTTGGGCAGTACTTGGAAGAAAGATCTGTTGTGAGTTTCTGAACTGGTAGATATTTAGCAGGCTCAGGAAATCCTGTAAACAGATAATAGCTGAAGATGAGAGTGTTGAGCAAGGGAAAAAGTATCATATACACTGTGTTATTTTTGCTTTTCCCTGAGTGTTTTCCATTGCTAGTTGCTGTAGGCAAGAAGCATCATTAAGTGGACTCTGTAGATTTTTTTTTTTTTAAAGTTCAATTAATATATTAAGGAAAAATTTAATAATGAGCTCCTTTGAAGTGTTAGGTCGTGGGGACACACAGCAAAAAGTATCCGAAAGAAATGTGGTATATCTGCATGCAGTTCTAACATGCCTGCAGGATGTTCTTTTAGTGACACTTGATCATTAGCTGTTGTACTTTTGGCTGTGTTGAACAGATGGCACTTTTTTCCTGCTTGTCATTCGAGACTAGGAATTGATCCATTTAGTAGCTGGGTTGAAAAAAATAGGAATAAGCTGTGAAAAATTCACTCATTAGGAAGGAGTATGTTTTCACGTTCCTTCATCTGTTCATGTAGGAACTGCGTGTCATTCCCTGCACTCACCGATTTCACAAGAAGTGTGTGGATCCTTGGCTACTGCAGCATCATACCTGCCCTCACTGTCGCCATAACATCATAGGTAAGTGCTGCAGTACAGATGCTCTGTTGTGGACTTAACAGCAGGCGAGATGAAAGACAAATAATGCCTGTTTGTAAATCTCCATAGAGCCCATAATCTTTATTGTAGTGCAACCCTAGAAACACAGTTAAGACTTAAGTTCTTGGGAAATGACTGCGTGCCCTGGAATAACAGGTCACATTTCTGGTTTTCCCTCTTTCTGGGTGCGATGCCCAGCAGAGGGCAGCGTTGGTCAGCTTCTGAATGCAAGGACGACAAACAGATTTCGTATACAGGTATGTTTTCTCCTGGTAATTGTAAAGAAAAGGCAATATATTGGTTTTTATTTCTGTTTGCTGTTGTAACTTGGAATGTGGTTTCCCTTACTTGCCCTCTCCCACTCCCATTTCCTCTGTCTTGAAGAAGTTTTCTATTAATACACATTTATGTAAAATAATGTGTCATATGACAACTCAAACAATGACTGCCAGCCTTGCTCTTAACCTGCAAGACCAGGAATGTTGTGTAAGCAGAAGGTTTTGCTTATATGAGAACAGTATCTGAAATCACTTCACTTCTCTTCCTTTTAAGCCAATACAGTTGAGTGTTTCAAAGGCTTCCAGGCAGATGGTCTTGACTTGTTTGGTTTTTGTATTTTTCTTTCTGTGTAAAAAGCTGATGCTTTTTTTTAAAAAAAAAACCTGTTGCGTGCTGTCCTGGATTCAGCTAGGATAGAGTTAATTTTCTTCCTAGTAGCTGGTATAGTGCTGTGTTTGGGATTTAGGGTGAGAATAATGTTGATAACACACTGATGTTTTAGTTGTTGCTGAGCAGTGCTTACACCAAGTCAGGGACTTTTCAGCTTGTCATACTGCCCTGCCAGCAAGGAGACTGGGGGTGCACAAGAAGCTGGGAGGGGACATAGCCAGGACAGCTGACCCCAAGCGGCCAAAGAGATATTCTATGCCATGTAATATCATACTGAACAATAAAACTGGGAGGACTTGGCTGGGGCATGGTGTCCGCTGCTTGGGGACTGGCTGGGCAGCGGTCAGCGGGTGGTCAGCAATTGCATTGCGCGTCACTTATTATGTATATTCTATTATTATTTTTATTATTATTACTACTACTACTATTACTATTATTGCTATTATTATTTTCCCTTCCTTTTCTGTGTTATTAAACTGTCTTTATCTCAACCTACAAGTTTTACCTTTTTCTTCTGATTCTCTCCCCCATCTCACTGCGGGAGGAATTAGCAGACGGCTGTGTGGTGTTTAGCTGCGTGCCGGGTTAAATCACAACATGTGCATAATGTAACTAAATTCAGAACAAAATATCCTTCTTTCTTGCATAAAGTATATTCCTTTTTATTCCTTCATACTTCTACTTCTCCACTCTTATTTCTCTCATTCAGAACAGAAGAAAGGAAATGCAGGTCCGGTCTGTCTGGAATCCATCAACCCAGCACGCAGCCGGCAGCAGAGGGTGATTCTGCCTGTCCATTACCCAGGCCGAGTGCACAGAGCAAACCAGTTAACAGCATATCCCACTCGGACAAGCATGGACCCTCATGGAAACCCTATCACAGTACTTACAGTTGAGCGACATGGTGAACAGAGCCTCTACCAAGCCCAGTCTCCAGCCTATATCCGAAGTTATCAGCCTATTCATTTGGAGCATGCTTTAAGCACACATCACTGTAGCCTGGAACATAGGGCTTACTCTCCAGCTCACAACTTCCGAAGACCCAAGTTTGGTGGGCGCAACTTTTCCAAAGCAGCGTGCTTTTCCCAATATGAGACCATGTATCAGCACTACTACTTCCAAGGCCTTAGTTACCCTGAGCAAGATGGACAGCTTCCAGCTGCCATTTCCTCAAAGGGTCCATCCCGTGCCTTTCAGCCTGGTAGCAGCATGCTTTTCCCTCCTGTGGTACATGTAGTGCCCTCATCCCGCTTGGAGAGTGGCAGTACCTCCAGCTTTAGCTGCTATCATGGTCATCGTTCAGTGTGCAGTGGATATTTGGCTGACTGCCCTGGAAGTGACAGCAGCAGCAGCAGTTCTGGTCAGTGCCACTGCTCGTCTAGTGATTCCATGGTTGACTGCACTGAGGTCAGCAACCAGGGAGTTTATGGGAGCTGCTCCACCTTTCGCAGCTCTCTGAGCAGTGACTATGACCCATACATTTACCGCAGCAAGAGCCCTTGCCGAGTGAGTGAGGTTGGTGGTGCAAACAGGAGTGCAATTGTTCTCTTGGAGGGCCCCCACCAGGACGAGCCTCCAGCTCATGGTCACAGTCTGGTGGGTGCTGACTGCCGGCCTGTGCCAGCTTCTTCCTCAGGGGACCAACTGTCTAATTGCAGCATGGATATGAACTATAGCAGTAATTCCTCACTAGAGCACAGGGATCCAAATGGCACTACCTCAGAGGGAGGACATGAAACCACTCCTGGTGCTGCCTTGGATGTTAAAAGGAACTGGAAGAATCCAGAGATAGCAGGGCCGCTTATGGAGCAAGCATGCGCATGCTGCTTTGAACTTCAGCACTCTGCCCTGGAGCCTAGCAATGGGACAGCTGACTGTAGTGCACTCTTCCTTAGCTCTCCGCTGTGGGGGACATGTGGCCCAGGAATAGAACCACAGTCAGGGAACACCCCGGGCTTGTACAGTATTAACTCAGACCACTTGCATAGGACAGATGGGGTAAAATATGAGGGGTTGCCCTGCTGCTTCTATGAAGAGAAGCAGGTAGCCTGTAGGAGCAACAGTGGCAGTGGAGGTGGTGGCTGCTATACAGAAGACTATGCAGTGAATGTGCAGTACACCCTTCCTGATGACACCTTGCCGAGCTGCTGTAAGGGTGTACGTGATCTGGGTCAACGCATTCCCATCATTCCTGAAGACAGAGACTGTGAGCTGATCCTACCTACAGAGTGCCAAGGGACCCACACAGGAGGCTGTAGTTCCTGGGATGGAACACCTGAGCTAGATACTTACCTGCACTGCCCAGGTATAGGAGAGGTACAGGATGAGAGGGAGGTGTGCTACGAGGCAACGTCATTCCTGCGGCAGAACTGCTCTCAGGAGGAGGAAGCCAGAATGCTCTTTCCTAGTCCCACTCTGAACTCCCAGAAACTGATGACAACCAGAAAGGCCGCAGGTAATATTTGTGCTTCTGTTGATTACTCACTACCTTTCTGTCCTAGCGTATGAAATGCTGCCAGCTTCCTAGGTACCTGTAGCCATAAAAGTTACTGCCATCCTTTGCGTAAGGATGACTAATCCTTCACCCAGAAGTGTTACTCTCTTCTTACCTGTGCTCGTTTGGTCATAGCTAGAGGAATAGAAGATTATAGTTTACTATCTAACCCTATGAGAGCTTTCACACTCAGAGCTTTTGTGGGGAGGGGAAAATATGTCTGCTAGTACCAGGCCCCCATTAGAGCTCCTGTAGCCAAGGATGCTGTGCCAGTCATTGCAGCTGTGGCGGGCTGCTTAAGTAGGCAAGGGCGCAGTACTGGGAGGGAACAGACAAGCTGAAGGATAAAAAAAAAAATGAATGAAAAATTCAGAATTGCTGTAGAAGAATATGTGGGAAGGTCTCTGCTGTGGACATACACAAGGGGAAAAAAGAACCATTTGCAGAATGAAGGGGGTATTCCTTACTTGTCTTGCCAGGGCTATATTTAAGGGTATTCATAGAATCATAGGATACCCTAGGTTGGAAGGGACCTCAGGCTATCATCTAGTCCAACCTCCTACTCAAAGCAGGGCCAGCTCTTAGATCAGATCAAGTTACTCAGTTTGCCAGATTAGACCAAGGTTATCCAGTCAGGCCATGACAACCTCCAGGGACGCAGAGTGCACTCCCTCTCTGAGCCCTTGTTTCCGTGCTTGACAGCCTGCATGGTGAAAACATTTTCCTTGGACCCAGTCTGGACATCTCATGTTTCATATTAAGCTCCTTACCTCTTGTCCAGAATGCGTCACTGTGAAGACCCTGGCTCCATCGTTGTGACAACCTCGGTGTAGGTATTGCAGAGCTGCTAGAGGGTACCCCCAAAACTTTCTCTTCTGCAGGCTGAACAAACCCTAATCCCTCAGCCTCTTCTCACAGTGTGAGTCTGCCAGCCCTCTGAGCATCTTTGCTCTTGCTGAACGCGCTCCCGTCAGTCAGTGTCTTGTTCTGGTGGGCCCCAAAAACGGGGTGCAATATTCTAGATACAATGTTCTTAGTTTTCTTTATCCTTCAGGTGCTGGATCCTATCCCTTGGAGAGAAGCCAAATTGGTGACTAGACCTGCCCAGATGATCCCAGATGGAGAAGCGAAGCTTATCAGAGACTCCAAATTCCCATGGACTTAATTTTTTTTAAGCTTTGACGAACACACAAAAGTGGTAATGTGGAGAAGTCCCTCCCCCACTTCCTCTTCCTCTGTGTCCACATCAGCTTGATTGTTTCCTTTCTCCCTCCCTCTTGCCTGAAGCCTTCAGGCCTCCATTTGTATGCAAAGCCTGTGTGGGACATGGTGTGGAGCATTTCTGAGCTCTAGTGCCATTTCTATATTAATGACAAAGTGTTATTTATATTTTCTTTGTAGAAGTGACCGTGTCAGCTCTTGCTGAGAGGTAACACGGTGTGTTAAATAAGCCAGGCTATTTGTGATGCTGTTATCTCCTACTTAAGGGAGTCCAGCCTTCAATAAGCTCAGGGCTACACCTGCCTTAGAAACAAGATAGCACCTTGAAATATAGTAGTCCAGAGGGATACAGCTGCTGAATGGATGCTCAGATAACGACTAATCCTTGTAGCAAATCCTAGTAGCCAGCAAGTTATATGACCAATTTTGAGGGAGGTGAAGCATTGGACTGTCTCCTTTCTCCTCTCCCTTCCTCCCCCTTTCATGCTGCTCTGATGATTTGGCTAGGAAGGGTCTCCTGCCATTACAGTTAGTTTTAACAGAGTGGGAGTAGGGAAACTGGTAACTCGGAATGTTCTCATACTCACTTCCTGCTAAACCGTGGACCTTATTCTATCTTCTGACTGGTGAAGAATGCTGGGGACCTCTCCCTCAAACAAGTGGTAGAAGAAAGTGCTTAGAAAGGATAATACCTTTGTAGGTAATGAACCTTGCCTTCCCTAGGAAGTTTCTCATGCACCTGTAGCCCCAGTTATGGCTGTGAGGAATGCTGGCATATGCAGGGAAACAGAGTTTGCAGGGTGCTTGCAGCTTGGCTGGCTCATTTTGGAAACAGGTCAGAAGGCGTCTTGTTTCCTAACAGACTGCAAGTATGCCGAAGGGAAGCAGTGCTTGTCACCTTTTGTGCATGTGGGAAAGTGAGGGACTTGGTTTACTCATTGTTTTCTTCTTTGCTGTGGTTGATGTAGCTTCCATGGATCAATCTGTTTTAAAGGTTTCCTGAGCCCAGCCACTTGTGCTTCATTTTTGTCTTGTCTACAGAGTGCTTTCTGTACCCCATTAGCCTGGGCACAAACTTCTGTTCTTGTTCTTGTACTAGTGGGGATGTTTGTTATCATGAGATAATATATGTCGTCACTTCTGATAACAATTGTTTCCTGTGGAAACAGCAGCTTCTGAGTAAGAGGCTACCATAGCATGGTTTAAATTGCCTGTCATGCTGCATGTGCCTGAGGACACAGTGTCATCCTGTCTGGTGTATTCACAGCAGGAATTCTCCTAGAGGAAAAGTAATTATTTAGTGCCCACAGTGCCAGTCTTCTGAAAGATTTGTCTGATGTTAAGTACACTTAAAAGACATGAAAAACAGATGTACACTTCACGTTACATTTTCTGCCAAAGTAATGTCCTTGACAGCACTGGGCTAATTGTGAGAACCAGCAAAGTTAACTCATTTGCTTTATAGTCCCAAATGAAATATTTTAAAAGAAGCAAACATCTAAGAAATAACAAATATGTTCATCTGTTTACTTTAATTTTCTGTGCTCAGTAAGTTAGGAAAAAATAATTCTGTTTAAAGGAATTCACATGAAGTCCTTTTAAATGAACAAATACCAAAATCCAGCTGTTCAGAGAATTAATGCAAGGCAATATCTGGGTATAAGATTAAAAGAAAAATTCCAATAAACACATTTTCTGTGTCTAAAGCTTATTGAAAACTTATTCATTCTCTGAATGACTGAAGTAAGTGGTATGTGTTGGGAGAATAAACTCTAAAGGTTTGGGTTTTTTGTTTGGTTGATTTTTTAAGTCTTACCTTTCTCCTTCCTCCACTCAAAAGAAATGCATTGTAGAAGCTATGGTATACTGCCTTGGTTATTCTGCTTGGTGTTTTGTGAGGCACTGTCTAAGGCCACCTATGATGCATTGTACTCTGTAACTACACAGCGTGTTGTGGTAAAATGTGGTTATAAAAAAGAAATTTGAATATACTGGCTCATGGTGTTCCTGGATGTACTGGTTTCATTCACATGTTGTGGAAATCTCTGCCAGTACAACAGTTTCTGCAGGCCTTACCACAGAGGTGCCCTGCACTTGGTTTCTGTGTTTGGTTTTATATTCAACATTTAGTTAATTCCCTGCTACCTGTATGTTCCTACAGACTTACAGGCTAGCTAGCTGTGATAGATGGTTTTTATAACAAAATGCCTTTCTACTACTTACATGAATCGTTGTCATTGTGTTTGGCTCATGAGGCACTATTTAAAATGTTTTTAATTAAAATTATAGCACTTAAAATTGTTTTGTATAAAATTTGATGTAAAGATTTGTAATATGGTCAAAGGGCTCTTTCTCCTTCATTACCATTTTTTAAAAATGTTTTAAAAGCTAGAAAACATCTTGTATATATTCTGTATATGTATAGCAGCACATTTCATTTATGGAAATATGTTCTCAGAATATTTATTTACTAATATATTTATCTTAAGCCATGTCTTATGTTGAGAGTGTGTGACATTATTGTAATAATCATTGAAAATCACTAACATGAGGCCCTGTAAATACATGATAGTTGCACACAAAGATTTTACAGTACTTGCTGACCAAAAATGATTTAAGAAAGGTTGTAGTTACCTGCAGTTTTGTAAGAAAGTGTACAAATGTCTGTATTAAAAAAAAAGGCAAAACCACACAAAAATACAGTTTTCTTGCATATACATGTGGAAGTTGTCCTTCTTGCTTTGGGGAAAGGACATGGATAGCTGTACTCAAAGTATATTCCTAGATAGACTGAGATGAACTGTAATAACAATATTTTTTCCTTTTCTTAAATAATAGGTAGATGAATATATATATACATACACACACGTACAGATCCTAACAAAAATGATCATGATAAAATGTTCAGAAGTGTTTTTTTTCTGGATGCAACGCATAATGTTGTGTCTCAGGGCCATTCAGCTTTCAGTAAGCGCCACAGTTGAATATCCACCAGAGATTAGCTTTTTTTACCTGGTATTGTGTGCTGTAGAAGTCCAGTACTTGACAGTTTTAGCTGCCTTCTTAGTACTGTCCCCAGGTAATCTCACTCAGTATGTGTGTTACCTGAGGGCTGCCTGTTGCTTCAGCATCCCTTGTCACACCTGGCTGATGGTGCTGTTGAGGAGGGGTGAAGCTAGATACATTCCTTGCAGAAGAACAAAGATTACGTAGGAAGGAAGGCAAAGAAGATGTAGGGCACAGAAGGAAAAGTGAAGGGTTAGGAAACTAGTGTACTAGAGTGTGCTGGGGAATAGATGGGGTGAAGACCTCTGCCAGGGGAAACGGAAGGAAAGGCCCTGAAGCTGAGACTGTAGTGTGGCAGTCCATAACTAACAGCACAGCGCTTGTCTCTTTATATAGTAAGCAGGTTATCCGAGGGGGGAGGGTGGGTCTTACAAGCCCCTGTAGCCTTCAGGCACATGAGGAGCAACACATCCGCTGGAAGGCATCCTCATTTATGTTTGGAACATGCCTGTTCCTTGTAGTAGGGAAAGTTAATTCTGGTTTAATATCAGGTAAAAATAATACAGTGTCCTGAAATAAAACTGTTTTGAGACCTGAGCCAGCATGATGCAGGTGGATGCAACTGGATAAATCATAGCTTGAGTAGTCAAGCTAGATACAAATCCGTAACTTGGATCATGAAATCAGTGGTCTCACCTAAGTGAAAAACAGTGCTGTGCTATTCTCTTTGTGCCAGCAGAGGGTATATTTTGACCAAAGAGGTTTATGCAGACAGCAAAAGAGAGGGGCTTAGAGGTATGTGGACAGCAACCTAGGCGCGTGGGTGTGGTTGTATGTATGTATTTAAGGAATATATGTTTATATGTTACTATATAAACAGTTTGCCTCTACACATTATTTATTTCCCAACCAGTGATTAAAAAAAAAATCCTTTCTAGTCTCCTCCTCCAGGTTCTTCCTTCCAGAGATTTTCACCTGGTAATCCCCTGGACTTCCCCTCCCCTCATCCATGTTCAAGTGCACTGTAATTCAGTCACCTCAGAATTCAGCCAAGAAATGAGCCTTACTTATCTCCAACACCCTGTTTCATCTGTGACAACTCTATGTTTTGGATGACAGACTGTTGAACTGAGGAGTATTGTTTTGCATGAGACTCCTTCTAGCATGAGCATCAGTTATCATCCTTATCTCAGGTACGATGGGAAAGCCTGGTCTGTATGAGAAGACAGGCACAATAATGGAAGAGCAACAGGCAGGAGGGAGTTAAGCAGCACCAGCAAGTGCTTCCCAAAGTATGTGCCCCTTTTTTCTTGGTGAACAGCTGTGATTATAGATATGCATTTTATTTGCAAATTAGTTCATTAAACAATTGTTCTTAAAAATAGTGTAAAACTTGCCAGATGTGTTTGGCTGATACACCTATGTTGACGAGTCACATCTGAGTCTCGTTCCTCTTCCCTCCCTCCACCCCCAGTTTGCTATTGCTGACCAGTGTTTTGTTTTCTCATTTCTTGTTCTGAAGAAAACTGTGAGGTGATTGTGCTTTTGAAGAAAGGACATACCTTTACCCTTGCTGTCCCAGAAAATAATCCGTGAGCCCATAGTCTGATGCCTTGAGAAAGACAGTTGTGGGCTGTTGACTGAACTTGAATGTAGGGCTGAGCGTTACGCATGTTTATATATGTGTGTGTGTTCGTGGTATTCTGTCCCTTCTTTGTTGTGGCTTTTTTTAATGACTAAATGTGAACATTTTCTATAAAAAATTAGTATTTTAATATTTGGCAGAGACAGGTTCTTTTCACTGTTGAAGTTCAATATGTAAGGAACAAGTTTGTGGCAAAATGACAGTCCTGTGGGCACCATAAACCTGCATGGAACCTCCATATGGTAAGCCAAGAAAAGCAGGAGCAGACTATTCTTAAGAAGATTGTACATTATGGTAACACTTGGTGTTTCTGTAACACTATCTTATTTTTGCTGTAGCAATATTGGTGCATCTGTCAAATCCTACAACAGCTGTGAGGTAGCATTGGTTGTGTGTAGTGTGAAAAGTGTCCTTAGAAGGATGACCGTGTTCATACTGTGTGGAACCAGCCTGGCCTAAGTTTTTCGCCAGGGTGAAAACAGCATGCTGAAACCAGCTATTTTATCTTGCAATGGAAGCGCTGTGCTCCTGTGACTTAAACGTTTCATGGAAAAGTGACTCTTTCAGAATAAAGAATACATTTCTCTCATGGGGAATGAAACTGTTGCTTAGGAAACAACAACAAAAAGGCAACAGATCCCAGAATAAACAGTAGTGTAAGAGGAATCTCATAACCTGAATGGCGAGAAAGGAGAGCAAAGTAACCTCCCCTGTGTAAGGGGAGGCCAGTCCCCTGTGACAGTAGTGTTTCTAAAAGAAACTGATAATTTGAGTCCTGACATGAGAAGCTGGAGACAGTTTTGGTATTTGGCATTGGTATTAAGGCATTCACGTAAATGTAGCTGATGATTTCTTTGAGAGAGTGTAGCATTATTTTAGTAAGGAGGAATTCATGAAAGAAAAGATGAATCTCGCAAGAAAGTGGAAACAGCATTACATGTTGCTGCAATTTGTAGAGAAAAACACTCAAAAGAATTGTTATAGTTACTTCTAACAGTTTGAAAACATGTAAACTGAAAACTTCAGTTTGCTGTTACTTGTGAAATTGCTTCTCAGAGCAATAAGATGCTTTCCATTTGTAATCATTCTCGGCATTTTTTCAGCTCAAATACTCTTTTCTAACCTCCACGGTGGACAATCCTGCTGTAATCTGCTGGTAAACTGAAGCAGTTTCTGCCTCCTTCATTCACTGCTTGTCTACACTTTAGTGATACTAACTGAACTCCTCTTGCAGAGATTCACTGTATTTATTTTTTGTAATTATTACTTACAACCATTTACTGAATGCAGGATGGCCATGTATAAACACAGCACATATTTCAGTGGTGAGTCATTTCAAGATTGATTTGTTCTGTTTTCTTGTCAGTCTTACTTGGTTCATGTGATAGCCTTTGGATTTACAGTAAGTTGTCTTGAGACTGAAATGTAGAATGCCGAATTTCATCCCAAAGCACAGGTGTTCAGTAAAGTTGAGAAAGTATGAGTTGCATGAAATGCATGGGTGTCGGGGGGGGTGTGTTGGTATAGAAAAAATGGTGTGGTCTGAAGGCAATTGTATTTTTCACTGTCAAGATCTCAAGGTAGCAGAATGATAAGGTTGTTCATAAATGTCTAGAGTAATATTCAGGTGAAACTATCACTGGACTATATTTCATTGGAAGATTGTGAAATATCATTGCTGCAAGGTATTAAGAACTAGTTGGACAAGTATTTGTCAGGAGCAGTTTTTGTAGTTCACCCTTCCTTTAGCAAAGTGGCGCACTAGAAAAATCTGTTGGCAGTCCTTCCCACTGCCTGAGAAGGCCTGTTAAGCAGAAGATGAAACTGGAATAGCTAGTCATGCTCATTCTGTGGCAGCCAAGTGTCTGCTGGTATGTTTGGCCTGTGGTCATACAGGCTGCAGATTCAGTACAGTTTCCAGGGCTATCAGTAAAAATCTCCCCTTTATACTAGGGGAGCTTGGAATACAGAGACTGTAATTCTGCAATACCACTGGGTTGTCTGCATGAGCAATGTGATAAACCTCCTCAACATTGTACTGGCTGTAGAAAATCTGGCAGAAACAAGCCCCAAAAAAGATTATGCTAATACTTGAAAAAGCAGATGACATGTTTGATGTTAAAATGGTCCTGAGTATAGGCACATGAATTTGCAGAATCTGATGAACAGACTAATACAATTACAAGCTAGAAATGAGATTCAAAGGAGGAAAGTGTGTCTTGAAGCAATTGTTTCATCAGCATCTATCCTGCCACAAAACTGAGTCTGAGTTACCCTCTTCTCAGTGTTCTTCTATCATACATACCAATGAATTATCTTTGATTTTTTTTCTGTGGTTACAGTGTATAGAAAATTTATTTTTCCCAAGTGTGAACTAACATCTTTTCTTCCTATAAAATGTTAGCAAGATACAAGCTTAGTATGCTGTATTAAATAATGCATTTCCTATACATATAAATATATATATTACTATGATAACATATCACACATATTTTTAAATAACACAGTCTCTATTTCCCCCAACATAACAATATTCAGACAAAAGTACATATAAAATCATTTAGTCAAGAAACTAAACTAGTTTTAAATGTAGATTGTGAATTAGGGAGGCCACTTGTCCAGCTGGTCCCCTTCCACCTGAGGTCCGCATATACTGTAGGCTATTGTAACTGACATGCTGCATGAAGTAAGGAGGCAGTCTTGCAAATTGCTATGGTGGCAGTGCCAGCATAAGTACTTTCTGCCCCTGCTTCTGGGGCAGACAACTGTCTGTCTTTTTCCTATGGCTTAGTGTCCACTTAGCTGTGTTAGCTCACCTCTCTGTGCAACCACCCAATAAACAAGATCAGAGAAGTCATCTCTGCTAAAAGTAACTCAGGGAAGAAAAAGCAATGGTAATTTTTAACCTGATCAGTTTATTGCACCACGCAGCAGGTCATACCAACACAACAGAGCGAGGAGGGGGCCAGAGCCGGGGCTGGAATGCGTGTATATGAGGAGGCAGCTCCTCATGATGGTTTTGTTGTCAGAACAGTTGCTTTTGAAATTGTGGCCAATGTCACATTTGCCACCTGTCCATCCTGTTGAGGGAACTGTTAGGTTGGAAGGAGGAGGTCAGAAGGTCATTCAGATATTATTCCAAACAAATTCTTCTTTTGCAGTTATTTTCAATTTGTTGAATAAAATGCTGTATCCTGAGGTGCCTGTGCCCTTCAGCTGTCAGCACTCAGCTGCTAGTGTCATAGGGGTGTTTCTGTACACTGAATCATGTGGGATTACAACAGTTGTGCATGTCAGACTTTTCTTCTTTCTCTCCCCAAACCCTTATAGCAAAGATCATAAAGTGCTATGTGAATGGATACCATATATGTTGGCCATATAGCACCATACCACCAAAGTGTTTGTACTAGGAGTGCAAGTGACTATACCACATTTTGAAAAAATCCACAGTAGAGATCTACCTGCTTTTTATGGTCTCAGGCCTGTATAGTAAGAAGTGCTGTTTAAGAGACCCTGAGCTTGCATTTCTATCTATTGCTCTGTTTCCTAGTGTTAGAGGTATCTAGAATCAGACAATCTGAAAGATTTTGGGGGAGCATAACAATTTCCTCTACGCTTTTATTAGTATGTTTACCTGTGCACTGTCCAATACCTTATGCTTAGTCACGTTCATTGTCGCTAGGGCCAGTGAATCTGCTATAACTGCTGTTTTTATGGGTCTTCTGTACAGAATTCTGTAAATAATCCCTAAGAAAGGCCCATGAAATATGATTTTATTATTTAAAAAATAGCTGAGGAGCTAAGGGACCGATGCGAAAATATCAGTTTCTAAATTCTCTAGATTTTACATTAGTAGCATCGCTCTTTGTTGTTGTTGTTTGTAATGGGCTTTCTCTAATTATATAGTGAAATTAAATTCTTTGCTGAAGAAGAGAAGCTTAACAGTTCTGGGTTTTTCCCTTCTGCAGTAAGCAGAAACAAGTCATGGGGTGCTCCTGATGTTTTTTCAGTTTGTCAGCATTAGCTAAATGCTTTATGAACGTCCCTTTGATTGTATATGTTTAACTGCTCAAGACCATTTGGTAAGGCAAGCAAACAAAGCTTCATCATAATGTGCTCATAAGTTAACTCTTAGGGACCTAGCTTTACACTCTGACTCTCTACTCCTCGTTTTCCATTAGTGAACCATATTAAGCGTGCTTAGGAAACAAACTAATTTGTTTTGCTACGAATCTGTGAGGTAGACTCTTTCCTTACACAGGACGATGCAAAACTGGACTGTTAAAAACCCAATTTAAAAATTTTTGTTGGGTCTGAAACAGATAATGTTTTTTGATGACACATTAGAGATAACCAGTGTATTTTACAACTCGTCCTGTCTTGATTTTACATGACACTGTAATTATCTTTTCCTGTATTCTTTCCAGCAGCTCATGCAAGAAGGTACTAAGTGTTCCCATGGTATTCCATTTTTGATATAAACAACTCCATAATTGCTGGCTTAGTAAAGTCTTGCTTCTGTTAAACATTTATTGTGGTATTGTTCAGCTGTCTTTGGCACTCATCTGTGGTACATAAATGGAGCTGGAATTAATTCAATTCTGGTAAAAGACTAGATCTACAATGGCAAGTAAGGCACAGTATTTCATTGTTTAATTCTTAGATGCCCTGTTTTTTCAAGGAAATCTATAGACCTCATGAAGGAGAGGGAGTTATATGTTAAAAACGGAAGGGCAGATACTATAATGAATTTAAACTCGGTGACAACTTTTTTGCTTTTCTTGTGTTGGCCAGCCTTGCTATTTAAAAATTCAGTGGAGTTACAGTTTCTTTGGACAGTCCTTTAAGAAGCCTTAAGCTTACCTCCAGAATGAATGCAGGACTTCAGACTGAGGAGTACAATAGTTTTTTAAAGGATCACTCTGAACAAAATTATCATAATTATTGATGAATGATGGGTCAGACATAGTTGTTTAAAAGTCTTAATTGCTCATGTAGACCTTGACCTGGTGAGCGTTACTCCATCGAAACTCACATTTGCAGCTGAAACTCCATAGAGCGTTTGCCTCGTGAATTTGATTTGTCTGTTATTTGTACATCTCTCTGCTTGCAGAAACAGAAAATGTAGAAACAGCAGAGCACTGGGCAACCGGACTGATAGTTTCTCAAAGTCTTTGACTCCCATTTTACTGTATAGTACCATTTAAGACATGTTTACATTAAGGCAAATAAGCTCTGGTTGCTGTGGCAGCTGAACAGGTTATCAATATCTACCTCTATTTTCAGCCTTCAGAATAAAGGGACTAAAGTAGCCTGATGCAATACAGTGGTATAAGAAAGTAGGACACAAGAAGTCCTCAACCTGCAGATACTAATTAAATTACTTTTGGCAGAGGTACAGGACATTTTTAATTTTACAGGTTTTTACATGTATTTTAAGTGCATTGGTTTAAAGGCAGTAATTAACAGCACTACAGATTTGGTGAGCAGCAGATATTTCAAAACTATTGCTGCAATTAAATCTGTTGTTGTTAGTATACCCAAGAGAACAGCAGATAGGCAAAGTCACTCAAAGGCCTTTGGAAATAGACTTTTTGGAAAACAAGTATGAGATTGGGAGAAAAAAAAGGATTATTCCCAAGTCACCTGGATTTTAAGAAGATTGATTCTTGTAAAATAAAAGACACTTCAGTTTCCCACTAGTGGGTTGCAATCATCTTGTTGACTTCGAAGCTTTTTCTTGAAGATGGATATCGATGTGGATGGCTGGTAAAATATACTCCAGATCTCACCAGCAGTAGTAACCTCACTGGAATCTTCTGTTTCAGTTGCAGATGGTATCTGAGGGGATCTAGGGAACAAATGTTAATTCACTCTAAGTGTTAAGGTGCTTGGAAAGCTGCTGCTGTTATTATGTCTGCATTACTGCTACATTGGTAATGCTAGCAGCTTCTACAATATCTGTGACACCTTTTCTTTCTACCTGCTGCACAGTTCTGTAGGTTTTTGGAGTGTCTGCTGGTTGTTTCTTGACCAAATGAAAAGTTAGGCATTCTGTTGCTAGAATAGTTGCTACACTAATGAAAGCAGTGACATTAAGCTAAGTCTGTACATATTCTATTACTAATCGCTATTAATATATTTAAGCCTATTTGTGTTATGTAAATACAATACTCAACATTTGTGATTTGTTGATAACTCACTCATTTCATTCAATGAGTTTCCATCCAGAGGACACAAAAATTATTTGGTATGTCAAGAAATATAGTAATAAAATAATGTTGTTTTTAATAGGCAAAAAAAAAATTATACTGGTTAAGTGTCGCACCATAATACAGATTTTCATTTTTGTGATTCTTTTTTGAATGATTTTCAATATTTCAGTAAAAGAAATTAAGTATTAACTAGCCTATATATTAACTTTTTTCCCCAGTCCCCTGATCTGGGATGAGGTTTTAATTTTTTCCTGCAAAGTATTACCATAATTTGACCTTTTCCCACCAATGCTAGATGATTACATTTTCCTCTTTCCTGTATACCATCACTTAGTGTTAGAAACTTTTTTAACTCCATACTTACCTCATGGTTACGTGGAGAAATATCTTTGCTATTATGGCTGTAACACTTAGGATGAGCAGTGCTGTGAGACTATATATTGTCCACTCTGTAGAAGAGAAGAGGAGAGAAGAGAAGGGGAGGGGAAGGAAGGAGAGGAGGGGAGGGGAGGAGAGAGCTCTCAGTACATTCATTTACTTACAGTATTTAAAGTAAAAATATTGCACAAAAGAAACACATAGCCTTCTGATGCTTTATTCAAAACTGTAATTTGAAGATGCCTTAAACCTTTAAGTATTTTCTGCAAAGACTGGCAGAAATTCTGCAACTCTCAGAATTGTTTTTTCGCATGCAGGACTGCTCCCTATAAATTTGAAAGCTGGGAAAATCAAAAAGAATATACCAGTGGAATTATGTAACTGGTGTCTAGGAAAGGAATCAAAACTCAGAGAGAAATTTAAAAGCAGGCTAAACAACATACTAGAATATATGCTACCAGTAGTAGCTATATTTGCAAGGAGATGGCCTAGTTTTATAACAGTAATTATGTAAGTAATCACTAAGTGTGGGGTTTTTTTTCCTTTCTAGAGTCTACTGAGACAGGTGATCAGCATTTGTGGTCTGCTATTCTTATTACCTTACACTGAAGGCTCTTGGTCATTGTATTTTACATTTTAATTTAGTTTTGCTTTTACCAGCAAGTCAAGCAGGACTTAAAGAACAGCTTGACACATTGTAACATTTAAACTATTTAAAAGAAGGAAGCGTAAGTTCCCTCCCACCTATGCCCCTTCCTCAAAGTATGGACTGTTCATGATGATTTTAACAGTATTTTCATAATTGCATAAAATCCAAGAGTGCAGTTTCACCTTAGGTTGGTATACCCAAACTAGTGTAACACCAGGCAGCTTAAATGTAGCTGTGGTAATTCAGGCACTAGCCTGGGCCTAGTGCCACCCGTATCTGCCCAGAATCCTAGTCATGTTCTGCAATGTGGCTAGTTTGGGTATACGCAGCTCATGTGCAGTCATGTCCTTATGCTTCAGGTTCGGAATGCAGACAGCTTCAGGATTACAGAACTATTAGAGTGTCCATAGTGTGATTGAGGCCCAGCTTCAACGATACGTAAAAGCAAATGCCCAGGGTAGTTTAAAGATAGGAGAGACCAGCAGTGATAGTCACCAAGAGTGCATTTCCAGTCTTCAATTATTTACAACTCAACTATTTCCTGAATGAAGTGATGTCTTGAAGACGAGTTCTAGACATATGACAGTTCTCGGTGGCATTCCCCTGCACCCACTAACTTGCTTCATCCTTGTTGAGCCATCTTTGTCTTATTGCTGTAGCTTTTGTGAATTGGGATAACTGGGATGCGTCCAGCATTCAGGCTCTACAAAAGCTTGCTTGCTCTTCTTTCAGCACCTTTGCTACTGATCTGGTATGCACTGGTCACTGAAGCTGATTCTAGTAAGGAAGCTGCTCTGACTCACATCTTATTCTGATGTGCTTTCATTCTCAAGGACTTACCATCTTCACACTATTTCTAACTGATTTATGCTGAGAAGTGAGTTTTGAAAAGTAATGAAAGCAGCACAGTTAGTGGTAATTAGACTAAATGAAAATTCATCTATTAGTGAGAGGCACAATGGATCAGGTAATGAGGAGGAGGCACAGGAAATAGTGATTTTAGATTCTGCCTTGGCAAAATGTTTCCACATTTTCTTTTAATATTACCAGGCACGGAGCTACTAGGATGACTTGGGCTGGCTGTGATGACATAAAGTATCTTTGATGACTGCGCTGGATTGATGCTGAGATTTGCCTGTTCATTTATCTTCTCTGAGAGGGTCTGATTCACTGGAATCTTGTTTTGATTCACATTGTCCTTCACAGCTGAAAATACAAGAGTATGATTACAACAACAATTTCTTAACAGGTGTAATTGGACTTTATTTTGTGCTTGTAAACAGGCATATGCTGCTCTCTGGTTTACTTAGAGAACTCCAATAATCAAATTATGTCTGATGCCAGAAAAAGCCTGTACTTCACCAAGCTGGTGTTCTCAGAATTTTTCTGGAAGCTAACTTCATCGTAACAGTAAGTACAACGCAAAGACTAAAATGTTTTCTCCTGATGAGTTTTGATCTGAGTGGAGTAGACTGTTGGAAAGAGCCAAGATGAATCAAGATGCAGATGGACTACTGTTTTTTTGTTCTGTTTCAGCTTTGTCATTTTCCAATCTGTTTTGAAAGGCAGGTATGCATAGGATTGAATTTTTGAAAATTTAAATTTTGCTATTTATGACATAGCTGACTAGAGTATTCCAAACTGAGAGAAATTGTAGCAAAGGTTTTACCCACTGAGCAGTGGCAACAAGATAGATGAAGCACCTGTAGACGTGACAGTTAAAATATTTGCTCTTTTTTGCCACTCCAGAAATGTCCTGTGTGAATTAAATGCTTTAACGGCTCACTGAAACATCCAAACAGCAAAGTTAGCCTCTTACCTCTATATCTGATAGCAAATCCCTGGGACTGATTGATTTCATCTGAGAAAAAGTACAAAATGACAAAATCCAAAGAGATGTTAAAGGTGTGTGGAGGTCGGTTCTTGCCATTAAAACGAGCTAGAACATGATAGGTATAGCCATCCAGCAATTCCACCATATCTGTAGCATCTTTGATTTCAAAAAGGGCAAAGCTGAAGTGAATTTGAGATGCTCCTGGAACTTGTATGGTCCAGTAACAGACCTTGCCTGTGCCGTATGTGTCGGGAAAATCTGGGGAATAGATCACAGCTGTAGCAGCAGTGTAATTCCCTCCACAGGCACCAATAAGGGCTGTGTAGAGGAGAGGGAGAAAAATGAAAAAAAAAATAGGTTATATATTCATTATGGACAGCTTTATCACTCTGTAATACTCAAATGAGACTTCACAGTACAGACTTGCTACCCTAGCAGGATGTGCTGTCTCTCAGATTGGTATTATTTACCTTCCAAGGCCCTGGGAGCACAGCTATTTTGTTGCATTTGCTTGGGATACACTAATTCGGTCCCATTACTCTGAGACCTATGTATCAAACTTGAATGCTGCAACTATCCTTGTATGTAACCATGTAGCCTTTCCCACACCCCTGCAGGAAGAGGATGAAAGCTAAATCATTGGTTCAGGATCTTCTACTCCATTCTTATCAGGCAGGCAGGCAAATGGATTAATGACTGTAACGCTCACTGTTGAATTACTGAAGATCCTTCACAGCCTTACCAAATTGAAAAAACAAATCTTCACCGAATAGCTGAGGTTGGAAGGGACCCCTGGAGATTGTCTAGTCCAATCTCCCTGCTCAAAGCAGGAGACATTGTCTAGTTGTCTTTTGTTGAATTTCCAAGGATGGAAACTCCATAATCTTTCTGGGCAACCTGTTCCAGTGTCACCCTCACCATAAAATAAGTTTTTCCTTATGTATAAATGGATTTTCCTGTATTTCCATTTGTGCCTGTTGCCTCTTTTCTATTCACAACACTGAAAAGACCCTGACTTCATCTTTACACCCTCCCATCAGTTATTTATACAAATTGAAAAGATCCCCCCGAGCCTGCTTTTCTCAAGGCTAAACAATCCAAGATCTCTTAGCATCTCGTTGTAGTAATGATACTGTAATCCGTTAATCACCTTTGTGGCCATTTATATGTCCTTTTTAAGCATCTTGTCTTTTGATCTTGTCCAACTAATGTTTGAGCTTACCTTCACTAAGTAACTTAAAAAAGATCCTGTTATGAAGTCTGAAGAAAGTCTTTTAGATTTGTTGCTACCTCTTATATTCAAAACAAGTACATGCCCAGTAAATGTTTATATTCCTTGACAACTATCCAGATTCCCATGCAAACTTATTTACCAATGAATCCAGAAACTCAAATGCCAGCCAACTGACTTGATGCATAACTAGATATACACATATATAATTTTAAAAATGTATTGTATATAGATATATGCATGCATATATATGTGTGTATGTATCCCCTAAATACACAATATTATATATATTATATAATAATGTATTTCATGACAAAACTGTTTGGATCAGAGTTATCCCTCCCCCATATCACAGGCTGAAGGACTGAAGAATAAAAAAAGAATTATTGTCTCTGAAAGCTTAGTTAAAGCCCTGTAATAGAGGCCTGTGAGAATCGAAATAAAGGAAGTGTTTTGAAGTGTCTCAGTTTTCACAGGCCTCTGAGAATGAGCTTTAATAAACACAAATTAAAAGGGACCTAGGGGAATGAGAACAAATAGTAGCATATGACTGCCAGAAAAATCATGTGAAAACATTTCTTTTTCTGGAGCAAGGCCTGATCATAGTCTGAGCAAACCTCACACATCAGTGCTGCACTATGAAAGATGTTGCAGAGGAAGTGAAAGAATATGAAAGAAGAAGAATAGAAAGAATGTGAAAGAGTCCACAGAGGTACTAAGTCCCACAGAGGAATTTGTGTTTGGCACTTACTCCATGCTAACAGAGCTAGTGATTTAATTGAATACAATTGTTTGAGTAGATAGAAGCACTCCAATTAATAGAATTGAAATTTGTCATTGAGAGATCAAATTTCCTCTTTGCAAATGGCCTATAGGTATTGTTACATTTGTCTGTGCTGTTTGTAATTACTGAATCACAAGATTCAAACCATCAATATTAACTAAGAATGCCAGTGACTAGTGCTCCACAGATGCCTAACAAAGCACAGCATTGCCCCATATGGAATGGCAATGCTTTTCTTCTCTCATTTCCTTCTAGAGCTGGTAGAATTCTGTGTTGTGGGTCTGAATGTTACAGGTTTAGGCCATTATAGTAGCACGTAAACACAAAAGATTAATGGGTGGGGGATGTGTGTGTGTGTGTACAGGGATCAGGGGTGAATGTTCTGGGGATATGACATAATCTGGAAAAGAGGAATGAGGTGAGCAGGTGTTGCTCATCAGCAGAAGAAAATTGGTGGCGGTTACTAGAATGACCTCTCTTAGCTTGCCATAGGTCTCTCCCTTGCTGTTTACCAGAAAAGACAGTGCAGGTCCTCAGGATAACATTTTGCTGAGCCCTCAGTTATTCAAAAAAAGGAAAGCTACAAAGGAATTCTTTACCCATCGAGGATTTGGGAAGCCAAGAGGAGAATGAAACAGACAATGCTACAGTGTGAAACTGCATGCTATCTCAACACTGAGCACCATGCAGCTCCAGTGCTTCGTTTTGTATCTTGCGGAGAATCTAGAAGTGAGCAGAGTGACTAATTCCTGTCTCAACTGAAATGTCTTTCCGTCTTGCTAGCTGGAAACGAGAGTTTTAGAGTAAGGAGCTGGGAAGTTTCATTGCATGTTCAGAAGGTGGAAAATGATGCCGCTTTTAGTTCCAGAAAGTTTATAACTTGACTTAAAAGGTAGCTTCTACATCAGAGACAGTTGAGATCTGAGAAGCAATGATATATCGGTGCATACTGTGAACTTTTCCAGCACTCCCAGTTATAACGGGAGGCTGTACTGCAGCCAGACATGTGGGTAGTCGTACTATCAACCTGTGAACTTACACAGCTAGTATGTGTACTGAAAAGAAGAGTAGAAAGGATTTCTGTGTATAAGAAATTATGAAATCAGCCGTGGTCATAATAGCAAACTAACCTGTTTGTACTTTTGTGGTACACTACATCCCCATCCCAATTCTACTACACTGCTTTGTGTTGTGTTAACTGGATTATAGCAAGTCTCGTCTGGTTTAATAAAAAACCCAAGCTGGTGTAGAATGAAATTTTATTAGGAGGTACCTAACTTAATTGTGTATCTACTCTCTGCTAAGATCAGCTTTAAAGGAGTCTTTCTGTGGCATGCTGTTTGTGATAGCTGAGTTAGTACCATTTGTAGGGAAGTAAGAGACGGTCTCTGGAGCAAGAGTCAGTTGCCTGAGCAGCCATGATTTCCTGGAGGAGCTCTTTCACATTATTAATGGATGTAAATTTTATGCAGACATGGCAAGCAGCTTTATTTTATACTGAATTTAGGTGTTTTGCTGTTTTGTGTGCAACAGTTCTCATTGCACTTAAACCCTTTTCCTTAATTTGCTAAACATTTGAGAAAAACTGAGCCTGTTTCAATACTTACTGTCAAAAAGAATGACTCTGCCATCCCCACCACAAGGCTGAGTATGGTCTCCAAAGCAAACACTGTTGCATTCCGTACTGGCTGCCTCCCCATATCTCCAGTAGTCAGGATTATTTCCACAGAAACAAGCATAACCTGATTCCATGCCTGCGAACTTTGACAACAAAGATGCATAAGGAAGGGAGGGATAATATTTAAAAGAGTGATAGCAGGAGGTTGTATGAGTAAGCAAGCTGGCAGCAGAATATGTGTGTTTTGGAGAAGTATTAGTCAGAGATCAGAGGTCCCACCACAAACTGTTTTTGTTTGAGCTGTCATGATGCTACTTAAGACTAGCAAGAAAGATGGAATGGAGGGCAATTAGGGCACCCTGTCACTCACAACTGCAGTAAGCAAGCATACTTTCTCCTGGCATCCTGGCATTATTAATTGGTCGTTTGCTCTGGACAGAGAGAGAGGGCTAGGTCCTTTGCAGTAGGAGTGACACCTTAGACCTCTTAAAGATAAAAAAAAAAAAAGGCAGGAGGGGAGAAATATGATAGAGACCTGTAGGCATATTGCCATCTTTTGTCTTTGAAAACATTTTGTAAACGTACGTCAATCACCTTAAATTGTTGACTTCGGCAGGAACTGATGCATGTTTGGATAGTAAGTTTGTTGGAGGTCTCGCTGGTGCCAGTCAAAGGTGGTGGCTCTCCATGGTCCTTGTAACACCCTAGATTTCCTGGCACTGCCAAGAATAACAGACAACAGTCATTCTAAAAGTGTGCCTGGAAACATCCAACACACAGAGCACTTTATGCACTACCTGGTTACTAAGCAGCTCTCTATATGTACTTGTCTTGATTTCACAGTATGGGAAATGTTACTGTATGCTAGATCCTTGTCGTATTTTCCAAACCTGCCCAGGGATAAATGACAGGTGGGGAAATAGCATCACATCTTCTTAGCAATTTACCTGCAATACTCTGTACTGGTTTCTGTAAGCTGCAGAAACATAGACAAGATAAATACCTGGTTCATTTCTCCTGATAGAGAAAATTAAAAAAAAAAGAGGCATTAAGTGGGTTCAGAGGTGTTGTGGGTTTTTTCACTATGATCATGCATATTCTAACAATGTAAATTAAACGATGTGATTTCTGACTGATCATCAAAAGAGTGATGTTCTGGAAGTTTTTCTAAATGGGATATTTGAGGAAGGGAACCTAAACTGTTTTAGGATGGAGTTTGTAAAATTTTATGGGACGAACTATATACATATATAGGATAATTTCCTAATATTTAAAACTCAAATTCTGATATAAATTCGAAGCATCATATTTTGTGGTATGTACAAAGAGATTCAAAGTGAGCAATATTAATTTTTTAAAGAAACATCTTTTTATACTGTACTAATAGAACATTTCAAGGCTCCGTGGTCAGAAAGAGTTTTCCCCCTTCAGTGCATAATTTGTCTTCTGTTTTTTGTTTTTGTTTTGGTTTTGCACTTTTCTTCAAAGCACTGGAATTTAGCCATGACTACTAGAGAGAGGATGTGGGGTACAATATAGTGCTGGGCTAATGGCATAAAATTATCCCTTGCCCACTTGTCATATTTGCTCACATACTTGGAATTAAATCCATTGCCAGCTCTGTGGTCAGATAATTTTTACCCCTGTGCCGACTGAGAAGGATTATTTTTTGTTCAGCTAACCTCCACAGCTCTCTATAACATGTGATGCAGTCAGAGAACTGTATGAGAGTTTTACTTATTCAGTCATTTTTTATTATTTCAGTACCCAGTAAACTCTGAACTCTCTCTTGCTAATGTCTTGTGGCACAGCACCGTTTCGGGTTTTTGACTTAGTAATAGTTTTTTCGTGAGAGGAAATGGTGGTTTGGGGATTTTGCAGCCTTTGATGCCTGATAGCATGTAGATTAGCTGTTTTGGGGCTTCTTTTGAACTAGCTGTCTCTTGTACAGGTGGCCCTTTTCTCTATCAGATAACCTGTGTGTTAGTAAATTGCTTCTATATTATTGTACTTTCACATAAATACAAAAGGAATGCAGTGATACTTTTTTGTACTGAGCAGTCTTGTACAGTAGTCCTGAAAGTATCTTTTCATTGGCTTCTGGAATGCCCATTTCTGGGATTTCTTATATATCTCCATGTGCAGCAGCCATTGAAATACTACCTTGAATTCAGAATGTCTATTTGTCTAATTCTAACAAAGATGGTCTATTTTTGGAGATATTATTTCAGAATATTTTGGAGATGTTCTTTTGGAATATTATATACTGAGCTAATAAACTGATGTCAGCTTACTGTTAAAATCTGAATCATCCTGACATCTGGAACAGTTAACAGGTCTGTCTGAGAACTTGCTCACAGACTTAGGCTACGTTGCCTAAGGCAGCTTCCTTGTTTTGAGGAAAAGGGTTAGCATATCTATTAGCAATCAGCAAATATACTGGCATGTATATGATTATACTCTTAAGAAGGATGATTATAGTATTATAAAGAAAAATTAAGTTGGGAAGAAAATGCAAGTATGTAAATTTTTTAAATAAATAGATAATGTTGCTTCAAGTATTGTTCAGAAAATAATTTTGTTTTCTAAGAATGATACAATTTCAATTATAAAAGCTTGCATGAAGATATGGCTTTGATATGCCCTGCAGCAACATGCGTACAAGTATTGAGACTTCAAGTTACAGCCTGATTTAACATACCTTTGGAAATCCCCATTTGCAGCCCCACCCCAGCTGAGTAGAGCTGGGCAGATGACTCTCAGAGAGCTCAGGTTTTTGTACAGTGCATGATTTCACTGCCCTGAAAAAGATTCCTAGTCAACCAACCTAGCTCTTTTTCCTAGGAGACCTGGGATTTCCTAAAAATACATACTTTATACATATATATATATATACACATATATAAACTAGCTTTATTGACGAGACCCTTCAACTTTGTCTCCAGAGGATTAGTACTTCAATATGTTCCATGCTAAGAAACCAGACTGATTAATTTGAAAACTTCTAACATTTTGTAACTAAATCAAGCATACCATTTGGGTTCATCCTAAAGCTAATTAGTCTGTCTGGTGTCCCAGCAGTATTTTAACTTTCTGATATCTAGCAAACAAAATTAGTGTCATGTGATTGGGAATAAACAGGATAAGCACCAATCTAGCCCAATAGTGAACAGTAATTACATGCCAGTGCCCAGGTCTTCAAATTACTTTGATATCAAATCAATGAGCTGCATGAGCCCAAGGATATATACTCAGATAAAAGCACTTTATTAGTCCCTGTTTTAAGATGAGCACAGCCAGAGATCAAGGGAATTGATTGTTCCTCTGCTCGGAACTTGTCAGGACCACGTCCAGACTACTGTGTCCAGTTTTGGGGCCCGCCAGTGCAAGAAAGACTTTAAATGTCTGAAGAAAGTTCAGCAAGAACAAAGATGCTCAGAGGGCTGGCAGACTCACGCTGTGAGAAGAGGCTGAGGGATTAGGGTTTGTTCAGCCTGCAGAAGAGAAAGTTTTGGGGGTACCCTCTAGCAGCTCTGCAATACCTACACCGAGGTTGTCACAACGATGGAGCCAGGGTCTTCACAGTG
>Ga0065711_1028959_pt1 | contig 38321 bp, 20 predicted proteins | sample Hoacrofraction12_FD_59098 | JGI IMG/M metagenome (GOLD analysis project Ga0065711, IMG submission 59098) | Hoatzin crop microbial communities from Cojedes, Venezuela - Epithelial fraction 12 v2 (version 2) | ecosystem: Host-associated > Birds > Digestive system > Esophagus > Crop | place...
GGGATTATTCAGGAGTCCCTTGTCTTGCAACCATCCCAATTATTCACAAAGAACCAAGACTTGTTTCTGACCACCTGAAGTGATAACATCCCCTACATGTTACATTTGTTACATTTACAGTTATCACCTTCAAGGTTACAGGAGCCAGAGTACTTCAGAGTAAAAACTCCTGCTCCTGCTTTTCCTTGGCATCAGAACTGCTGGTTTTCCTTGGCCTGCTTATTTTGATGGTGTTGCAGTACGGTCTTTTCAGGTGTTGTTTCCCTGTGCCATAGCATAGATTCCTGTCCAGCCTCTCTTTCTTACAAAAGCTTAAAAACATCCTCCAATCTTTTTTCTGCTCCCTAACATCACAGCAGCTCCTGAACCGTAGAAAGGTGTTCTGTAGGCCTGAAATTTGCACTAACTTTGCAGAGATGCCATAAACTTTTAGTCAGTATGGCTGGGCTGCAAAAGGAACAGAGCACCAGCAGTTCTGATGCCACTGGAAAACCTACATCGTGCACATACTCTCTGCGAAGTTTTGTTAGGAGTTAGGCTTTGTTCCAGAAGTTTGTTAGTTGGCCAAACTTGCCTCCCAGCTGTCTTGCTGGTCTTCTTGTTCATATCTTGGGGAAATTTGTGCAAAATGGTTTGGGTTTTGTTTTGGGTTGAGTTTGGGGGTTTTGATTAGGTTTTTTGGCATGGATAAAGTAAAATATATTTTTCTTTAAGTATATGTTTGGACTGTCTCGGCTGTAGCTTTCTAAAAATATTTTCTGTCTGAATCACATACCTGGTATGGAAAATCTAAGCCCAGAAATTAAAGGTTGGCAAAAGTAAAAGTAACTGAGAACAGTCTTGTAATGGAAAATATTAGATTATTCTAATTACCCCTAGCACTGCCATTAACTTGTATAATACATTTTATTAAATTAACTCCATCTCAGGTCCTCTTGTAATGTTATCGAGACGTTAATTAAAAATAGCAGTAGTGTGTGTGAGCTGCAGCATGGAAGAGGAAGGTGAGGAATCAGCTGATGCAAGGTGAATGTCACTTTCTTACCCCATGAGATTTCTTACCTGTGAAAAACATGTGTGGGTGAAAGAAAAGGTAAGTAGGGACAGAGGCTATACAGAAAGATGAGCAGTTGCTTCATGAGGCAGTTGGAGGTAAGATGGTGCCTCGTACACGTATAGGATAAGGTAAGTTGCGTTTTCTCTGTCCTGTAGAGAAGTGGTACTTTCTGTAAAGACATTGAAAAATCAACTTTTGCTGCAATTAAGAACTTAAAGTAAACTAAGGAAAGTTTACATTCCTTCTACATGGAGGCACTGGAGACTCACATATAAGCCTTTGTAACAAAAAAATATTTGAAGAAGCTATTTATGGCAGCATTTGTGTGAATAGAAATGGCAAAAGTTTTTCTGTTCGGTACAAAAGGTGAGAATGAGGAAAATGCCAAGATTCAGTGAGGATTCCATAGGGAAGTGAAGTTTTCACCAAGTTCATAATAAGGCAAAAATAAAATTTGAAGCCTCAGAATGAGGGAAGGAGTAATATCTGTGAAAGATCACATTTTATCTGTAATGACTTCTTACTGCTGTCTGTAATTTTTTTCTTGATAGTACTTTCAAATTTGTTCAACTGAATTTACAGTTTTAAGTCTGTAAGTGTTTAAACAGGGAACTTGGTTGGTATCTGAAGGTGATGAACATCCAGAGTTTTCTAGTACAGTAAATGAAGATTTCTTTTACACCCAAGAACCAGGACATGAAATGTGACTCTAAAATTTTAGCTAAAAATTAGTGTGTGGATATTGTTTCCTCACAGTGCTGTGTTTAGGAATCTACTAGCTTTCATTACTGAAGTGTTCAAGCCATGGTAGTTCTTCGGTAGTTTGTGCTTGGCCATGTCTTTAATTTTTTTCTTCTTTGAGGAAAATACAGTCACAGATTTTCGGACCTGTGAATGATACTTTTTGACTCTGACGCTTCTAGTTAACCTTTGAAGAGATGGGTACATTGTGTTGTCTTCAGTTCAATCAACAGTCAGCAATTAAACATTTAGGACAATTTTCAGTCATTCATTGCCTGTCGCTTTGTTTGCAGCATGCGTGCTTTTACTTCCACATTTCCAGCATCAGACTCAATTTATAACTTCTTTAAAATCTTTCTAAAATATGTTGGATAGATAATACTTTATCTGGCTGAATACATGTCCAGGCATGTAATTACTCAAGGTTTGCCTCACTATCTTCCAAGTGATTGAGAGGCCAGTTGCAAATTAACATAATTCTCACTGAATCAATTTTCATTGTCTTTGAAATGATAAATATTTAATTGTACAGCCAGTGTTCTCTGATAGGTTATTCAATCTTGTATCGCAAAATTGCTAATAGGATATTTTAATTATAAATATTATCCTGGATATTGGTTTGTATTTGTATTCTACTACCTTTAAACCTGTACAACATTTTGACATAATTGCACTGGATGTAGGCTCCATAAGCAGTTCAGATGTTGCCTTTTCTCAGACATGAGTGCTTAAGTCAAATTTTGTGCTACCTTAGCTCTTCCACTAGTGACAATAGAGTTCTGCCTGAAGCATGTGTGATTCAGTTGTGTGCTGTGTTTTATACTGTAACTCTCAGGGAAGCAAATTAGGAAATAATCTTCTCTCTTCCCTGCGTTCTTCCCTTGTGTTCCAAGTCAGATCCAAACCCTGCATCCCTCTGAACTTCATGCTCACTCTACTGCCCTTTGTGGGATGCCTGAACCTTGCTGACTGCATCTCCCCAGGTGAACCTGGGATAGAGCCAGGCTGGCCCCTGGGCACTAAGCCTTGTCCAGACTTCGGTAGGAGTTTTACAGCTTGTCCTGCTCACACTGCTGCTACTGTTATGCTGCCAACAGTACCTGAACTAGTTTAAATCTGGCTCAGGAATGTCTGCATTCACTGTAGCCACCAAGTCAACTACAGCATAAATACTCTGTTACTCACAGCATGTAAATTCAGAAGCTTAAGAACTTAATTTGGGCACAATATTTTATTATTTTTGGGCACTGTTTGTGGTAGCTGCTCATGCATTTTTTTCAGTAGTTCTGCTGAGTTTGTTGCTTCCATTCTTTCCACCTTCTTTACACATGAAGAACCATCTGGTTTTCTGCAGTTGGGTGTATAGATAATCACATCCTAGTAACTTGTTTCAGGTCTTCTCTCAGCCACAGCAGGCTTAGGCCAGTAAGAAATGAAACTGCCTTGTAGTTATTTGAGCTTTTTTCTTTGTCCCACTTTGAATTACCATTCAAAAGAAATTAACTTGTCAAGGGACATCTTTGGTGAGCAGGATGACATTCTTTGACAAAATGATATGATTATTCTTCTTTTCAGAAAAAATGCTGATACTTAAAATAGTTCTGTCAGTTGCATGTAAGAATAATGCAGAAGTTAGGCAATAGCAGCAGTAATTAGGTTTCCATTTTGGAAGGCAAGACCAATGCTAATTTAGTGAAAGTTTTGATGAGTTAACTCCTTGAAAGGAAGTGCCTGAAAATGTTGCATGTATCCTGACTGCTTATCCTCTTTATTAACAGAGTAGCATTTGAATCCTCCATTTTGGAGCTGAAGACAGGCTAATCGCAGTATTTAAATGTAATGTATGAAGGATCTTTGCTAAGCTCCAGAGACATTTAGAAAAGCAACCTCCTTTGACCACTTTGACTACAGCTCTTGAAAAATGATTTGGATGAACTACTTGTGTTGGCAGGTAAAGAGGCGCAGAGACTTCTCAGACAGATTACTGCAGAGACCCTAATAATAAAAGATGCAAGGTGGATGGATATACAGTATTTCTTTCCGCTAGTATTTACTCACCATGAAGCATGTGGAGCTGATTTTTAATACCTTGTGTAACTTGACTAAATACTGTTGTGTTTCACATTCATATGTGTTTAGATAGTCACTAGCAGAGGAAGAGGCTAAATTCACATACCAAGGTAGACATACCATGGAATATGAGACAGTACAAAGCCAGATCCTTTGAAATGTAATGCTCATCACCCTGCTGCATGTATACTATTTCAATGTGTTCTTTAACACCATCTGACATTTTTGTTTTGTAAGCAGAACATCTGTGCTTTGGATGTCTTAGGTGGTCCAGGTCTTCTCCAGACAGCATATTCTGGTGCAAACAAAGCAACAGAGACGTAAAGTTCCTAGAAAAAACTTCATCCTGGATCTAGCTTCTTTGCAAAAAGAGTTTCTTGCAGGTAGTTGGCTGCAATATGGGGGGCACTTTTGTTGTGGTTAGGAGTTGTGTCCTGCCTTGAGAAGTCAGAGGACTCTCTATAGACTTCCCAGATAAAATAGCAAAGGATTTTGTGACAAAACTGATGCAATATAAGGCCTTTTCTAATTTGGAATCCATCTGTTTCGTGTAATACTAAATATTCCAATATTCAGTTTTACCCCGATGTACTATTTCTATTGGAAAATTAATCTTTTCCATAAAAAGGCTCATGGTTTTTCTGTTAGTAGAGCACTTCTGATAAGAGACATTGAGGTGATCCAGATGGACAAATGGAGTAGAGCGGGCTAATTTTTTTCTCTGTGTAACTGTAGGCATTAACATGTGTTAGGAACTTTTTCAGTAAAAGATCAACACATTTGTCCGTAAGTTTGATCCTAAGGAAGTTATCCAAATAGGTGACCACAATGACAAGCAGATTTTAAAAGGGTGTCATCTGTGTAACACTTATGTGCTGCAGGGCTAATAAAGAAAAACACTGAAAGCAAGTCAGATCTCACAGCTTCTTGGTTTGGTTACAAATTAGATTTCCATAGTCAGTGTTTCATTGGCAAGGGAGAGGCTTTTTAGCCTGGAAAGCCAAGTAAGTTATTTTTCAGGAAATGACAGAGAAATTCCTATGGGATTTTATGAACCATGTGTTTGGAAAAGATTGTTTTAAAGAGAGTTGAAAAAATCAGAAAACTACTTACTCTTACATGTCAGCTACTCTTTCATTCAACAGTGACAGCTCTGTAGAAGCCTCCCTTGAGCTTCCCGTATTATAGAAATTACAAAACTGTCTGACTGGGTTGCAGTATAAATTATTTTAGTACCTTTTCCTCTTAAACCCTAAGAAATATGACATGCACTTCTCAAAGGCCATCTTCAGAAAAAATACCCCTGAGTCCTATGCATGCCCTTTGTACATAATTCCTACCAACACTATGCCATTGTATGAGTGAAGAAGGCCCATACTGCAAAAGAGCATAGGAGAGGGAATATCCTTAATTATTTTGTAGTATAGGTGGGGAAAATAAACTGCATGATTCTCGAATAGACTGTGGTCTGATTTAGGTAGGTACTGGTACCAGTAACAGTTGTAAGTGTTAGTGAAGAAACAGCTTTTTCAGTAAATAAATAGTTGAAGGTTACATAAAATTGGTAATGAGACATTTGAAGTAGGAGCCACGTTTAGAAGAACATATGCTTGCCATTGTTCTTAGGTAAACATCTCCTTTTTTGGTAATGAAGGTCCAAGTTAGACTGCAGTAACATGAGGTTTAACAGAAGAAGTCAGTGAGACAACATACTTGTCCTCTCAATGGGTTTATGTCACAGCAGAAAATCTATTTAGTGTGTTATAAAAACAGTAAGGCTGCTTCTCCAGGTCAGGAGAGGTCAGGTAACTGCTTCATACAGGCTGGAGCTTTTGGGAATATTCTCTGGAAATCCTGCAGTGAACATTTCACTTCTCTGACATGGTCTTTCTCCTTCACAGACTCTGGATGAAGCAACGTCGTAATTGCATAATGTCAAGCCTTGGTTTCCATAATTAATAAAACTATGGACATTTTTTCTTGTGCTGTAACTTAATATTGTTCATTGTAATTGGAACTAAGAAAAACAGTGTGATTTCATATAACAAACATAGCAGTGTTTAGGGTGGGTGGAAGGGGCTGTTTGTGGGTCCAACCCAACCTTTGAGCTGACTTTAGGGAAGATAAGTGCGTCTTGTAATGCATAACGTCATGGCTCTGAATCTCTTTGGGGCCCTTCCGTAGAAGTAAGCATTTGTGTTGAGCAGAGCGATACGGCTGGAGGTCGAAGCACAGGCACAGCAGTTGCGCAGGTCAGCAGGGCGGTGGAGGTGACTGTGGGCCCACTGTCTGCCTGTGAGGACCGATGCTCCAAACGTCTGCGCTAGCTTAGCTGCCCATCCACAGCTACTGCTTTCTGCCTGCTCTTGTGGCCATCAGTCCATGTGCGAGCACTGCCACTAGGAAGGATGGATGGTTCTTAGCTCTGTCCCTGTTCATCCTCCTCACAACACTGATTAGTCTCAGTCTCCAATACCTAATCTTTTGCTTCTTTTCCTTTACTGCCTCTTATAGCCACTTCCATCCCTTCTTAGGGCCCCAGCAAAACCAAAAGGATCAAACTGAACTCTTCAGGGCTGTTCTGCTTCTTGCTTTACTGTGCCCCAACTTGTTTCCCAGTTCTGCATCAGGAAGTGAGCCCTTTCCTTATGGGAAGGATGTGCAGGAGCTTGTGTAGGGGCTGCTTGTGTAGGATGGGGAGAGCAGCTGCTGCAATGAGGAGACAAAGATGTGACTATAAGCAATCTACCTGAGACACAAAAGGTCTTAGGTCTCAGTACGTGGACATGGTGGGGCTAACCCAAAGTAAATGGTGGGTGCAAGACAGGGGAGAACTAGGACTAAGAGGAGAGAAGATGATTTCCCTTGCCTCATGCCTCCATGACCCATGTCAGCCTGTCTCTGCACCCTTGAACTGCCCTATACCCACTGCAGAAGTGAGTTTTGCTGCCCCCCTTTCCAAAGGATGAAGTCAGAATAAGTTAATTTGTTTTCATTTGGGGGATAGCAAGATTCAGTTTTATCAAGGCTGCTATGAAGTTTGAGTTGGCTCTGAATACCGTCCTCATGTCCGCCTCTGCTGTGAAGGGCATTCAGAAGTATGGAGCTTTGCCATGAGGCGCTTACACCCCTGAGGTACCGAACTGCTGCTGCAGCTACATGCAGCTCTTGTTACTGCCACCACCCAGCTGCCCTTACTGGTGCTGTGGACTATCGTTTTGCCCCGGATCAATTGTATGGGAATAGGTTTTAAGTCATCTTTTCATCCCTACTGTATGCCAGGGTCTTGAGACAGAAAATGTGCCATTGTCTGAACAGTAATGGAACACTAAACATGTGGAAATCCTATTAGTGTTTCATGGACCATAGCTGTCATTTTGTTTGCTCTGGAATTCCTTCCATGCAGCCATGACAAAGGTTTAAGCTTGAGATTCTTGACACTTTGAATGCATTAGCTGTTCCTCAGACTAAAGTCTGTCAAGCACACTGAAGCATCTGAAGGGATGTATTTATTTGTGTAAAATATTAAATAGAATTAGTGTTGGTAAACTTGGTCTCGAGAGAGAAAAGCACAGTACTGGAATTTTGTGGAGTTTTATTTCCTGGTGAATGTTAGACAAATGTATCTGTTTTTTGTAAACTTCTCTTTTTCTGCTTCTGGTTTTTGTATCTCCTCATTTTAAACAAGGTTGCCCCAAATCTCTTTCTCAACTGTAATTTTTCAGAACTTCATATACTTTGCAATACATTTTTCCATGTATAAATATACACAGTATGATAGTATTAATTTACCATAATTATAAAGTGTGTAGTTAATGTAATTTCCATGAGTGAGTATAAAAGTGCCATCTGTGTATTTCTCATGTAATAGAAAACCAAGCTGACAAGTCACTATTCTTGTTAGTTTTCCTCCCTACTCCTGGTCATGTTCGTCATTCGTGTCTGTGTTTTTTGTTAAACTGATCATTCTGGGGATCTTGAGACAGTTAGTGGAGCTGCATATTTTCACATAAAATTATCAGATAAAAGATGTCCTGTTGTATCCAGTACAAGCATTTGACATAGGTAAGAACTAAAGGAGGACAGTATCCGTTTTATTTACCACACAGTTCTTGATGTGCACTTACATCAGTGGGCTTCCAGGAAGGCGTGGATGGTTCTTGTATGTCTTACTGGTTCCTGGTTTTTTCCATTTGTGCTTTCTGTCTTGGAAATTCATACTAGTAGAGTAACAATTGTTTGCCTGTCTATCATCCAGTTTTGTTATTATGTAGTACTGTCCAGTTTCTGCAGCAAGAAGAGAAATGTAAGTATTATTCTTGAAAATAGTGAAAAGGGATCTTTCACTTGGAGGTTTGCTAATGATCAGAAATGGATAAACTTGGGAAAATGGCAAAATTAAGCATACTTGCTAGCAGTAAGAATGAAGAAAATGGTTTCCAATAATCCATATCACTGGAACAAAATGGAGGCAAAGAAAAGAGGCAAAAAAGGCACTATCTTGTTAGTGAATACTTTAGGAATTCTTCTTGGAGAGTTTCCTTCACAGGTTTGGTGGTTATGAATTGCAGTGGCAATGCTGCTAGGCAAATGATCAACATTATTCATACTGGTATCCAGTCCAAAGGTGTTAGTCCCATACATCATTTATGTGGGTTAAATTCTGTTGGAAGAATGCTTTCAATGGACAATGATCTTCTGACTGTTTGCAAACATCATTGATAACTGTTGTGGTAGTGACCAAGAAAGGTGAGTCATTTCTGGTGTAAGAGTACTCGTAACAAGTTTTTAAATTGCTGTCTTCATATCTACGGTCCCATGTGTCCTGGTCAGGACTTTCAGTGCAGTGTAATTTCTGATATTTCAGTGACTATGGGAAAAGCATTTTACTTTTCTTATTCAGTGATTAATTGTTGCATTTTTCATTTAACTAACTGTCAGTTATAAAAAGTCATATGTCTTCAGAGTTATCTGTTCATAGAACATGAACATTTTTACAAGAAAAGTAATTTCCTTGCAGTGTTGCATTTTTTCCCCCATAGTTCTGCCGTCTTTATTTTGGCAGTTTCATCTATGTTCGCTAGTTTCCTTACATTGTTTTACTGGCAGGGCCTGCAGTTGCTCAGTTAAATTCATGTGAGATTTCTTTATAGCTATTTTGAATCCATAAAGAGATCCCATCTCTCTCATAAGCTAATGTATCTATGTTTCTGTCTTTCTCAACAAGCCATGTCATTATATGAAATAGTGGCACAGAAACTCACTTCTGTGCTTTTGGTTTGCTCTTGTGAATTGTGGTCTAGTAAACAGTGAGGAGGGAGACCTGAAATTTATGCTGTCTAAATAGTCACTTAATAATATGATGTTCATAAGCACAATATGTATTATTTCACTTACTTGCATTTCTGCTTTATAAGTTACTTTGTAAATCAGTTTAATACTTAGATTTGCATTAAACTAAAACATTTACAGATTTTCCACTTATTTATCACAAATTGCTTTACATTTCTGAAATAAATATAGGTGCCACAGTGAGTAGATTAGAAACACCATTTGCAGGGTTTTGTTTTCAAACAGTAATTTTCAGCTTGCGTAGCAGATCTTTTGTCCAGCTTTGTAAATTTTAGATTGGTGCTAACACTGGATGCAAGGGCTGTGGTCGGTAGGAGGCAAAGTTAAAGCCTCTATACTGGTACAAACAGTTGGGAGTGTGAAGATAACAGATTTATGGTTTTGGAAATGTCATCACTGTGTACGGGAAGCTGTCGTTCTCTTTTCTTACGTCTTCTGCAAAAATGTATGGCAAATATATTCTATAAAGTCATCTTGTTAGTAAAAATTATGCAAACAGTAATTAAAACTTTGTTCACATTAAAAAGGAGGCTGAATAAATGATGCGTACTTTTTGGTGTTCTGAAGCCATTTCTGTAATTCCTTAACCAGTGATGAAACACAGAACAAAATAGATACATGCTTTGAAAGGAAGCTCCACAGAGGGATTTATATTTCCATTATTCCCCATATTCCAACTATTCTCCTTTAAGAAATTACAAGTTTACTGACTTCAGAGGGAAAGACATTTCTCTGAAGTTGCACGTATATGACTAAAACCAAAATGGGACTGCACAAGCCAAGCCATGATTCACAACAAAGTTACCTGGCAAGGGAGTGCTTATAACTGAGGTAGGAGCCCCTTAGACTTCCCCAAATTGCTTGGCGAACCCTGTAGCCAATAAAAGTGCTAAACTATCAGTGGTGCAGAGGCTCTTAGCTGACTGAAGTGTAACTGAGTGTTACAAATCACTTGTAATTGCCGGAGGTTTAATACCAAGTTGATTCAAAACTGTTGCAACACCTTAAATAGTGATTCATGGTCACTTCCAACTTAACTAGTTTCATGTTCTGTTACCCATTCTTCCCACCAAGGTATCCTTGAAACTCCTTCCATGCAGTGGCTTTCCTGTACAATCCAAAGCAAGTTGTTCCTTGCAGAACTATTTGTTTTGTGCAGTATGTAGCATGTAAGATGTAAATAGTGCTTTCCTCTCATATGATTAGGGTGTTAAGTCTCAACTAAACAAAAAAGCCTACATTCTTTTTTCTTTGCATGTGATTCCCTTTACAACTCTGAACTTACAACATATTCCTGAGGGTTCCTTGGAGTTTTTTCATGTGTAGAGGAGACTCGTTTAATAGCCAGTAGCTGTTCTCCCAAAATAGTCTAAATAGATAGGGGGGAAAGAAAAATCAATGCACCCAAATAAGGTCATCTGCTCACAGTCATTAGGACACAGAAATAGTCCTCCTCAAAGAGGCAGAATGTAGCACAAGTTGTTTTGATGGATTACAACGATCTGAACTAATTTTGCTAATGTAAACATTGGTGTGAAATGATTGCAGTCCCATCCATACTGCATTCAAACAAAGGTAGGCGCATTTCAGTCTGGATTAGATAAAATGGTTTCTGTTTCTAATATGGTTTGGCTAGCTGGTGAAAACCGTAGCATTCTGACCTGTTTGAAAGGCAGGTTGTAGTGGACAATAGAATCTGTTGATCCAGCATGGTATCTTTATGTTTGCTCTGATCAATGCTAGTTGGGCATGTTGTGACAGAAACCCCTTTTTTCTGCATTCAGGCATAAACAGTGTTTGCAAATGTATTTCAAAGAACTTTTTATTTGGCCTAAGGCTTGGGTCTTGATGTAATCGTCTGCCCTGAACATCATCTCTCGCTGTCCTGGAAATAATTATTCTCAGCATTTTTAGAGCAAAACAGAAAACAAAGAACTAGACAGACCAGGCACCTTTTCTGCATTGCTTTTCTGCTGATCTTGTCTTCATTTAATAGACCATGTTTTCTTGAGTACTTCAAATATTTCTCATCATTTGCCCTCAGAATTGACCCGATGACCTGAGAATCAAGAAAATGTCATGTTAGTGACTACTAATTAGTGGATCCAGAGAGCTGCTTCTCCTGGCCTTTCAACCTTGCAGAGGCAGCAACAAAAGCTGTCACATGTATCACACAAAGAAAACAAGCATTTGCCATGTTTGGTGATTTTTTTTTTTTTTATTATTATTTTTTTTTGCCTAGGTAGTAGCGCAAGCTCAGTTGAGACTACAGATGAATTTGTAGGTTAGGAGGAAATTAACCTATGCTATAGTGTTTGCATTTATTTCTCCTCTTCCATGCGTAACATACTGCATCTGTTACCCATTTCTTACTAACATGTGTGAGTGTGTTACTATGCCATACTGTAAGAAGGAAAAACAATGAATCTTTATTTCTTGCTTTTTGTTGTTGTTCTTACCATCCTTTTTTAATCTTTTTTTTTTTAACTGCTTAAAAATGTATTAAATATTTCTGGAAGAGAATATTTTAGTGCTTAGTGTTTAATGTACAGAATACAGTTCAAGCTTAACTTGTATTTTTGTATGTTTATTGAACAAATATGTTAACAGAAGATTCATCCATACTTCCCATTTATCACTGTTGTACTTCTGCGCCTCATGAGTCATCATTGGTTTTTTGGGACCACCTACTGGAATGACCATAGTAAAATGCACAGTCACAACCATGTCACAGAACTGTTTGTGCAAGTACATTAATCTCCTTTTTATTATTGATGATTTTCAGGTCTTTAAAATAGAGGTGCTAATGAATGGAAGGAAACATTTTGTGGAGAAGAGGTATAGTGAATTCCATGCACTTCATAAAAAGGTAGTGATCTCTTTCTTTATAAGATGTAACTTTGTTTTGACTTAGTTGTGAAGTTTTGCTCTCACTTGAAATTGTTACTGTACATGGTTTATCTTAAATACATCTTGTGATTAATGTCTCTAGAAATGTGTTCACAACTAACTCAATTTCTTTTCTGCTTTGTGGAAAGGGATGAGTTCTCAGATGTTACTAGCTTTCTTTTTGGTTCTTGTTTATATGCTGTATTGCTAAAATGCTGTCTATAGTATTTTTTTTTCTGCTTGTAAAATCACAAAATAAGACACATTCCTACAGCAAATAAAGAAGTTTTTGATTTCTATCCAATTAGCCAAATAATTTGTTAGTTCCATAAATTGTGTGGCTAACCTGCTATATGTAAAGCTGAGAAAACAACTTGCATACACCAGGAAATTAGACATGAAAAAGCCTGAGTAGACCGCCTCACTCTGCTGCTTTTCATACAATGAATATGATATAAAATATCTGCTAAGCTTGTCTACTGAATCTTCTTACTAATACATAGAAGGGAACTCAGTACTTTCAAGATTGGTAATCCACCGATTTTTCTTTGAAGTGTTGTAATTGCTGTTAAAGGAAAAGTATGATGTCTCCTCTCCAGGCTAAACTGGATGCAGCTGTACAGTTGTGCAGCTGAAAGACAAGTTCTACGTTTTTTGTGCCTTAGGGAAGCTAAGTATTATGAAGGAGATTTCTGGAAAAATATTGTAGCCCGTTGCCAGTGGTGGGGCTGCAATGAAGAGCTTCAGTCCTTCATTCCTAGGACCTTGGTCAACTGAATGTGTGTTGGTTTGTAGCTCTCAGTGGCAGTGGAGTGTGTGCACGCTCTTGGCTGGTCCTGCTTGCTTTCAGTAAGGAGAAGCTTCCTCTGCAAATGGCAGAGAGGAGCATGAGTGTTTACAGGTCCTGCCGCTTCAGTGTCAGAGGAGCTTACCCACACTAACATATTTGTTGGTGACCCTGAATGAACTCTGGAATCTTCTTATTCAAGGAAGAAGCATTATCCTGGAGGATGGATTTTGCCAGCCTTGTATGGTGTATGGATATAAGGAAACTTGGGTCAACAAAAGGCAACCATTTGCCCATCTATGCATTGGCCATCAAAAGTCCAAAAAACAAGAATATATTTTGCATTACTGCACCATAATTAATATGAGCTAGGCGATTAAATTTGCCTTTGTGCTTCTTGTGCCAGTTGTGGTATCAGCTGCCCCTTTTTAATACTCATTTGCTTGTTTACTGTTTCAGTTCAGATATGTCTCAGATACCTTCCCCCTTCTGTTCACATTGAATATGATACCACATGAGCAACAGTGTCAGAAACAGTAGTACAACTCACTCATCCACCACCAAGCCTTGCTATATGTGTGTGCTTTATTTCACAGCATTATGCAACTGAAGACATTATACAACTAAGTAAGATAGGAAACATTAAGTGGGGAGAATCAGGATTTATATGCTCAAAATGCACCGTACCCAAGTAGACCATCTCCTGTAGTTAGAATAGAATAGGATGGAATGGAATGAATATTTGCAGTTGGAAGGAACCTACAACAATTATGTAGTCCAACGGCCTGACCCATTCAGGGATGACCAAAAGCTAAAGCGTGTTATTAAGGGCATTGTCCAAATGCGTCTTAAACACTGACAGACTTGTGGCATCAACCAGCGCTCTAGGAAGCCTGTTCCAGTATTTGACCACCCCCTCAGTAAAGAAATGCTTCCTAATGTCCAGTCTAAACCTCCCCTGGTGCAGCTTTGAACCATTCCTACACGTCCTATTGCTGGATACCAGAGAGAAGGGATCGGCATCTCTCTCTCCACTTCCCCTCCTCACAAACCTATAGAGAGCAGTGAGGCTGCCCCTCAACCTCATATGCTCCAAACTAGACAAGCCCCAAGTTCTCGGCTGTTCCTCACAGGACCTGGCTTCCAGCCCTTCCAGCAGCTTTGTTGCTCTCCCTCTGGAGGCATTCAGAGACCTTCTCTTGCTTCTTAAATTGTGGGGCCCAGAACTGCACACAGTAGTCAAGGTGAGGCTGCACCAACACTAAATATAGCAGAACAGTCACCTTTCTTGACTGGCTGGCTGGGCTGGGTTTGATGCACCCCAGGATGCAGAGGTTTGCCCTCTCGGCTGCCAGGGCCCGCTGCTGGCTCACACTGAGCCTGCTGCCAGCCAGCACCCCCAGCCTTCTCTGCAGGGCTGCTCTCCAGCTGCTTCTCTCCCAGTTTGTACTTGTGCCCAATGTTACTCTGTCCTAGGAACAGGATCTGGCATTTGTTCTTGTTAAATTTAATTCCATTAATCATGCTGTGAGGGACAGCATCAAAAGCCTTACGAAAATCCAGAGAAATTACAGCCACCACCTTCCCTTCATCCCCTAGGCAGGTGACCTTACCGTAGAAGGAGATCAGATTAGTTAAACAGGACTTCCCCTTTGTGAACCCATGTTGCCTGTGCCTGATGGTGGCACTGTTCTTTAAATGCCTTTCAATAGTACCCAGTATGATCTGCTCTGTAATTTTTCCAGGAGCTGAGGTTAGACTAACAGGTCTGTAGTTCCCCGGGTCTTCCCTCACACCCTTCCTCTAAACTGGAAGAACACTGGCTGCCTTACAGTCTACAGGGACCTCCCCAGACTCCCAAGAAATTTGACAGATGATAGAGAGGGGTCCTGCTGCAGCATCTGCTAGCTCGTTGTCATGGTTTGACCCCAGCTGGCAGCTAAGCACCAGACAACTGCTCACTCACTCTGCCCTGGTTGGACAGGATAGAGAATCAGAAGAGTAAAGATGAGCAAACCCATGGGTCAAGATAAAGACAGTGTAACAGGTAAAACAAAAGCCCCACACAGCAGCAAAGCAAAACAAGGAATTCATTCACTTTTTTCCATGGGCAGGCAGGTGTTCAGCTATCTCCAGGAAAGCAGGGCTCCATCACGCATCGCGGTTACTTGGGAAGACAAGTCCCATAACTCCAAACGTCCCTCCTTCCTTCTTCTCCCCCCAGCTTTATATGCTGACCATGATGTCATATGGTATGGGATATCCCTTTGGTTAGCTGGGGTCAGCTGTCCCAGCTGTGTCCCCTCACAGCTGCTTGTGCACCCCCAGCCTACTCTCTGGTGGAGTGGGGTGAGAAGCAGAAAAAGACCTTGACTCTGTGTAAGCACTGCTCAACAGTAACTAAAACATCCCTGTGTTGTCATCACTGTCTCCAGCACAAATCCCCATACTAGCTGCTATGAAGAAAATTAACTCTACTCCAGCCAAAACCAGCACACTGCATCAGTACCCTGGGATGAATCCCATCAGGCCCATGGGCTTGTGAACATTCAGCTGACACAGCTGGTCCCTTACAATTTCAGTGTCCATGAATGGAAAGTCACTGTTCCCACACTCATGGTGCTCCGACTCAGAGGACCCGACAGCCCAAGGTCTATCTGTGTTATTAAAGACTGAGGCAAAAAAAGCATTGAATGCCTCTGCTTTTTCTCCTTCCCTTTGTTGTTGTCTAATTTCACTGTAATTTCTGGAGTTGCACAAATACTCCAGGCAAAAGTCACGAATGACTGCAGTCTCGCTTTCAGATTTTTCTCCTGTATACACTGCTTCCTCTGGAGTAACTCATTTTGCAGAGATTTCTCCTTACAACACCTGAAAAACCGTAAATGAGAGTCCCTTCCTCTCTCTCCAGAAATAGCAGCAAAATAAATAAACCTGAAAAGCAGGTCTTCTAAGCACTTTGCACAGCTCTTCAGTTTGTTCCATCTTACTCCTCGTCTGCTTTCTGTCTGTTTATATTACTCTGCAGACTTGATAGTGACTTTTTCTTGTTTGTTCCCTGTACAAATGCAAAGCACCCAGCGTATTTTTGACAACAATATACCTCTTAAGTCTTACTTCTTGAAGTTTTAGTAAAATTTCAGTGAACAGGATTGAACAGCTTGTACTGTGAACCTTTCTTAGTGGTTTCAGTGTTACAGAAATCTTGGAGAAAGCATTCACTGGTACTGTAGTGTACGCAGTTTCACCCTTTCTTCTCCTTTCTATTTAGCGTTAAGCAGAAAATCTCAACGCTCTTAAAGACTAGGGTGTGTATTTGAATAGTTTTTACAGGAGAAGAATATTTTGAACTCCTGTCTTGATTGTTCTTTGTGAACAATTTATTCACATCTCAGAACACTATACTCAGGTCCAAATACCACTTTGCTTTCAGCATGCCAATAGGGTATTTATTTTTTGTTCCTCTCTTCCCCTTTAATTTAAAATGTAAGTTTCACTCTAAGTTGCTGTGAGTACATGGCAATTGGAAAGGTATCTTTAGATTTACTGCATATTCAAGGTGCCTTTAGTGCTGGAGAAATCTGTAGTGAGCAGGAGAAACAAAGCTTCTGTAGACAACAACTGTGGTAGAAAATGGTAATAGAGGCTGAAGGGGAGATTGTGCCTTTCACCAGAGAAGGACATGCTCTGCTGGCATTGTACAGAGGAAGAAGGACTGCATTGCTCATACAGGACGATATTCATTCATCAGAATGCCAATTTATGTTTTGATTAGTTTTGATTTTTTTTTTTTTAAACAAAGCTATTTCCAAGAATGTGGCTGGATTTGTCTCCTTCCTGGGTTCAACCTTTCTTACATTCCAGTTGTGTAAAAAAGTAAAGCCCGTCTCCATGTGCAATCTGGCTGTAGTGAAAAAGGTTTAAAATCTTTTCAAGACTGCAGTGCTACACCAGGAGTACAAGTTATTGCCTTGACAGAAAACATGCACTGCTGTTGGCTTTTTTTAAATAGTTTGCATAGGCCAATATACTTTGACCTGGTTATGAATGACAAACCAGGCCCTTCAGCCTATGCACCATTCAAATTACAGTATTGTATTCAAGTCTGAACAAGAGTTTTATTATTTTCATATGTAGAGTTTTTTAGAAATAATTGAATTCTTTCTAGGTGTATACCATAGTTAAAAATACAACCATTTATTCATATTTATTCCCTAACTTCTTTTTATACTTTTTTCCTTTACATTTTTAGATGTTGGTAGGTTTTTTTAAGCACCAGAATGCTATAAGGTGATAGTGTTACAACTACTGCACTGAAATCTGTGAACAACTTCGGTTTCATACATCTTGTTTTTCAAGTTATTTATATTTTAGAATAACTAGTGTACACTCTAAATCATATTGACTTTTCACACTTGGACAAAGAATTCTTTACTTGATAATTTGAGCCATCTTTTAGTCTTGGAGAAAATAGAGACTACAGTATGTCAAAGAACCGTTAGGTCAGTGTTATGGACAGGAAGGTATTACAAACAGTAACTGTCCTCAGATAAATATTTCTTGTGTAGGGACAGGTCTGAAGCAATATAGCAAACACATATGTAGATTTGCTTGATATTCTTTGACATTGTAATAATTATTTGTTGCAATATATTACTGGATTACTGTAATCATAAGAAAGTGGGTTTATAATTTATTCCTTGTACCTCTGTATAACATGAGTTTTATACCTACACACGGTACCTGTGCTTGCACATTTAAGCAATTGTTTATTGGATACTTTATGTAACAGGGCCACAGAGCACAAAAGGATTGTTAATCATCAGCTGAGGCACCAGCCACACACTATTTATCTTGTAAGCAGCTAGGCCTTGGTAGACACTTGCGTTGTTTCAGATTTGTCTCCCCTCATCTGGAGTATTCTCCTCGTTTGTTACTCGTCTGCATGTGCTGTCATAGTTTGCAACAGCTGTGGCCATAGCTTCTTCAACATTCTTGACCAATTTAGATGAAAAAATTGCATTTGATATTCTGACTTTAAGAGCAGTCAGCAGAAGTACGTGGGTTTGGGGTTTTGTTTTGGTGGGTTATTTTTCTCACTTCACATTCAATTGTAATTTTGCGTTGTTAAGAAATAAGGAAGTTGCAAAATGTTTCCAGAGCAATTGAGGTTTCCTTGCTGCAGCTTCGTTACTTGTGATTGTAGAGACGTTGATATGTTGGCACTGCTTTTTGCTATAGTGACATCTCAGCAAGCTCAAAGATGAAATGTAAATTCTTAGTCTCCCATGGGTATGCATGTCAAAGTCAATTTTGAGTTTCTTTCCTTGCATTCCTTGCCTCGGATTTACTCAGAGGCAATATCCAACAGAAAGAATGTCTAATGTCACCTTCTATTACAATGCATAGGAGTCTGTTCCAGTTGTTATTTTTGCTCTGTGTTTTGAGGAAAGCATTAATAATTTTTGGTTTTGAAAAAATATGTTGCTCCAGCAAGAGGATTCTTAGTGTTGTCAGAATATAAGTTTGTGTCTATCTATGTGCACTAATGTGTATGCATGTACACATTTCCATATGTATCTATAAAAGCTTTCTTGGAAATATATTCAGTGGCAATCTTGCTATTTCTCTCTATAAGATATTAAACAGAACTGTCAATTTCTTGGTGCAGTTTGCGATTACAGATATTTTGCTCCCTTGATTGCCAGCTCTCCAGAGAAATGGTTAGATCTCCTCACTGTACTTCTCCCACCTGTTCATAGTTGCCTAAATCTAGAGTTAGAAATTGTTGCGGTGTTTTGTGACTGCATTTAGCAAGGTAATACCTGGTTATGTCACAGTGACGTTGTGAGGTGTCATCCCAGGTTGATTAACAGGGAACGCATTTGAAGTATTCTCATGTAGTTGTTGCCATTTTGTTTTAAGGCTGTTAGTCACACGAAATTGTCAGTGGGGTTCCTCTTCACTGTCCAGGGCTAGATGTGCAGATTTTTAACTGCAACCTGTAGGTATGAAGTCTGCTGTTGTTTCAGTGAGCTGATGGTGAGTAACTGCATTGCCATGCTCTTGTCATTTACGCATGGTTATTTTACCTGTGCTGCCGCATCTCTAACATAAATGTGTTTTAACTTTAAAGGCATGCTATTATTCTTTGTTTCTATCTGCATTTCTTTTCGTTTGCAGCTCAAGAAGTTCATAAGAACTCCAGAGATCCCTTCAAAGCACGTGAGAAACTGGGTCCCCAAGGTTCTGGAGCAGCGACGGCAAGGCTTGGAGTTGTACTTGCAGGTGAGTCTCTTCTCAGCACTGTGAAAGTAAAAATGGCATCCATTTTCAGAGTGATAGTATCCAAAGCATTTGAAGATACAGCAAGTATGAAGTGGGATGTTTTACTGATAGGTAATTTTAGAGCTGAGAAATGAATTGGATTCATCACTTACCAGCAGTGATGATTTTTGTTCACTTAGCAAGAGCAGCAGGTAGAAATCCAGACTGTTCTGTATTTTTTTCCTGATTCTGGTAAAAGCTGTTGTCTGACTGTGGCAAACTTGCTAGTACCTCGTTTTCCTGTGCCTAAAATGAGGAAAATGTTATTCTTTCGAAAGTTGTTCTGACTGTACTAATCAAAAGTATTACAGAAGAGATACAAGGAGGCTTTATTTAACTCACCTCCATTTAGACAGACTAGGGAAGAATCTGCATATCAAATTCATATCCCTCTACTGTACATACCTCTATCTGAATTGTTCATCTAGTTGAACTCGGCACCTGTCATCACATATTCATCTTAGCTGATTTGGAATCTTGCATTTAGAGTCCCAGATTCTGTGTATTTGGGTTCTGATTTTCCTACAGACTGTAAAAGGAGTCTTCAGGAATGACTCAGACTTCCAGACATCTGGTGAGAAGTCCTAACCTTTTTTAATAAACAGAATTTCTACTCTCACCATGATTGCTTTAAAAATGCCTTGTGGTGTAGTTTCACAGTCATATTTCTCTGGTGACAAAACCAGATTAAGGTATTCCCCTAGACATGTTCCTAGTTCACTGCATCTTCAGCTGTACTGATGCAAGTGCTGTCATATTGAAGGGGTTCGTAGAAATGATCTGAGTCAAAAGATAATTGTTTTGGGAGGAAGGCAAGACTGAGAGTATTCTATTTTTACTCATGTCACAGTAATAAAAATAGTAAAAATTTCAGATATCTGATTTATGTCATCGTCCACAGTTGCAGTGGCACAATTGGAGGAATGGTGAACGGCAACATAATGGACAGTGAGCAGAATTCATAGAAAACAGATAGTTTTCTGCACCACTCAGGAACCTCCATGACTCTCAGGAAGGTTTCTAAAAGAAAACTTCTTAAGGAGGAGAATAGAATTATAGTGTGACACAAGACAGTGTTACTTCTGACATCAAAATTTTATAAAGAAATTTGGAAATAAGGAGAAAAACACAGCTCAGATTTTATTCTGAGACATAGGGAGCGTTTCAGACAGCATAGCTAATTTTCTTTTTTCTTTTTAAATATTTAGATAGTATTATTAAATTGAAAAAATTAATCCTTTTCTCCTTCTTGCTTTATGATATTTATAGTATCTTTGACATTAAATTACATTTATTGTGTGGATGAAAAAAACAGTTAGCACTTTTTAATTGCTGATAAACTTTAAAAGAACACCTCCCCCTACTGGAAGAGTTAGTCAATTCTTTTGTTCTTCATTTAGTTTAACTTTTCCCCTCTTCTATTACCATTGGCTGTCATAGAAACATGCAGTGATTTAGGTTGGAAGGGACTGCTGGATGTCATTTGATTAAACCATGATAACCTTCTAAGTTATAACCATACTAATGTGCATACTAAATTAAATCAAGAATAAAAGTCATGAATATTCTTGTCAAAGTCATTAATTTCTGTTCCTGGTAACAGAAAGTAGAACTAATCATCAGTGAAATTTTAACTTTTAAAAGAATGAGAGCCTGATTTTAGACAAAAGTTCATATTAAGGCACTTCAGTTATCAGAAGGTTTTTGATAGTGCCAGGCATTTGCCAAGACACGGCATAGGAACTTGCTACAGTTTCAGAAGATATGATCAGTTTTTAATATAACACCATATATGTAAAATATTGCAAATACATTTTCAGGTGATACTAATGAGAGTTGATCTGTAAGAAGTTTGACTATTACCATCACTAGTCAGTGGTGGTACTAGTAGACAGCCATTTGTGCAGCTGGTAAACTATTATGGAGTCATGGTCATCATTAACTGTGTTTTCAAAACCAGACAGAATGTCATGCAGAGATTGAGCATTTACATAGATGTTACATTCAAATAATTTGTTTTATGCAATATATATTCATTTCATATTATAGCACTTCGCACTTTGAAAACCTGTACAGGCAAGACATGACATGCCATGCAGATAGCAGTCAAATACAGACCTGTATCTAACATGGTCTAATCGTATCATGTTCCTAATCTATTTTTAATTAAGTAATCTTCTATAGTTAAATGCAGATAAAAATAATGATATTAAATTAGAATAGTAGAATTGGTCTGTATCAAGTAATAAAGAAAGCAAGAAATTCCTGTCTGAGCCAGAAGGTGCTGCAGGTGCTGGTACTTTGTTACTTCTTTGTGACCTTTTCCTGATGAAACTGCCCTCTTAAATCCTTTCAGGAGAGGTCATTTTTTTTCTTACAGTGGATGGACAGGAGCTCAGAAACATTTCATTATATCTTTCTGATGCATAGCAAAATAATGAATAAATCAAATGTTATTAAATTGTGAGACACAAGTAGTCATTTTCTTAAATTTATCAATATCCAGTGTCAGTTAATATTCATCAGATGGCTTGTTTTTCTCTTGTTTTTGAAAGACTGAGTGGGAATTTTTTTCCTTGATGTAATAGACCGATTTTCAAGGAATTGTGAAAGAATGATTTATCTGTATTATTTTCAAGTGACTTTCATATTTTACAAGTTTGACGGGAATTTATAACTATTGTTTTTAATACTGTGGAACAATTGACTAGTAAACTCTAGTATGTCTAGTAATTCAACTGCATGTATAATAATAATACAGAGCCCTTGTGAATACTGATCAACTGAGTGACAAGAGGAAAGTAGGATTATGTTTAATTTACTAATGAGGAAATAGAAACAAAGAAAAGTAAATGACAGAGTGTGGCCCCAAACACTCAAGCAAGTTAGTGTGAAGCAATAAGCAACTACTCCACTGCTGATCCGTGGTAACTGTCTATGTGCGTGACCTTAACCTACAGCACACAGCACTTAAGTTGAGCTGGTTTAGTCTTCACTAAAGAAGAAAATGTTTGTTACTGACAGTGGAAGAGGACTAAACCAGCTCTAATTACCTTGTGGTGGCTATCAACTAAAAGTTACCATAAATCAGTTAGTATGTGATATAAATTCTAACTTACTAGTTACTTATTTGTATATCTGAGGTTGTGGCTAGTAATACAGCAGAGATGAGAATCCAGGTGGTTTTGATTTGAAATTTGTAAAATAAATCACTGGATTACACTATAGCTGACAAAAATCTCTCTGATACTAGTATTAAATTGCACCAAGATTTGAATTTAGCTATGATTTGTTTATGTCTATGAAACATCTTCTCTTAATATGTTTCCTGATGAGTTTGGTGTTGAGAAAAGGTAGAAGATACAGATTTGAGGTAGCTGGCTGTGTAAGGAGCCTCTAATTTGAGAAGGGCTGCTAGCTGGACCTGCATTGAAAGTCTGTGACTCTTGATAGTATGTTTGTGAGCCTGGAGACATATGTTTGCTTGAAAGTACCAGGAGGTAAAGGTAAGTGTGGAAGATGATAGGGCAGACTGATAATCAGTATTTTAGCTTCTGGGTGGTGGTTGTCCGTTTTTTTTAATCCACTGTGTAATCTTAGACTGATTGTTTATCACAAAGCAATAAAGAAATATGGTCTGCTTTGGAAGCATATTTAAAGGAGCTATAGGTCACTTGCAAAGCTCCCTTTTGCACAGTTATTGTTGTGCACAGTTATCAGTAAGCCATGCTGTGGCTGGACTGACTGAACAGGTAGTTGGGCTTTTATTTTGGACATTGAAGACATTGTTGAGATTCCTAAGGGCAGGACTGAGAGACCTTATCTAACTGGTTATCGAAGCAGCTGCAGCTGCATTGTCAGTCTGATCAGTATGTGTTACAAATAGATTTTATATGATGTACTCTTGGAGAAGCAGTTTTTATGGAGCTTATTTCCAGTGAATTGGTAATGGGGAAGAATTTGATCTAGCCACCTGCTCTCTACTGATTTGGAGTTAGGTCATATCCTTGTCCCAGTAAGCTGACACTGGATGTTATTGCCATCCAGTCTCTCTGCCCCCGGGACTTGCCCTTTGACAGGTCTGCCTTTTAAAGTTCAATGGAATAGATATTTTCTAACCCCCTTGGGCAGGAGAAATCTCATCATTTGCTGATATCATCAGTCCAACAAGATAACAGGCTTCGTTAACAGAATTCACTGTGAAGTGGCACCCACACCTCAGCATGAGACTGTGTAGCTGCTGCTACTCTTCACTGAAACGATTTGGTTATGGAGAGAGATTTTGGAGGAGGCCCATATTTTTGATGAGCTTCGGGATACTAACTTGTTTCTTGTGGTCTTGGTGACCTGAAGAAATTCTTCTTGTGACTGGCAAGACACTAATATTAAACAGAGGGCTGTAAACCTTCTGAACCGCTCTGTATGTATGTAGGGTCTGTATGTACATACATCTCCAACCAGAGTTAATATGTGGAGCTAATACTTCTCTCTTGGCTGAGGTCAGGAAAACATACTTGCCTTTTATTTACTCTTGAACTTTTCACAAAGAGAACAGTCCTGATTCCTGGAGATAAGATTGGTTAAAATGCTGCTTGGCTGTGAGACTTGAAGACTTGATGAACTTCAACATTCCAGCAGTTTCAGGAATCCAAATCTTCAAAATGAATTATAGAGTTTATGAAACTGGACTAGAGATTTGATTTCCATTTAAGGAAATAATCTGGAGATCTGAGAAGAACTTTGACCTATATTTCAGTATTCTTCAAAATGCAATTCTCTTTAAAAATACCAGTCTTTAAAAATACCAGTCCTTCCTGAAAAAGATAAATAAAATAATATCTGTTATGATTTTGATCTTAAGAAAGTAGAATCCAATCCTATACTCCTTAGCTGTCTTAGTTTCGAGCAGGGTGGAGTTAGGAAAACAGTGGATGGAGTAATGAGTAATGTGTAGTTGCTGTATGACTAAGTTCATCAGAAATACAAGGGAGAAAATCACCCACTATTATGTTGCATTTTTTTACTCTTTTTTTGAGGAACAGTTCCAACAGCAGCTACATAAAAAATGAAGACAAATGAGCTATTTCTGCAGTTAGTGACTGCAGAATAAAAAACTGTTGTACAGAAAATTTGGCCCAAGGCATAATTTCTTCATGGGCCATGATGATTTTCTTTAATTACTTCAGTAAGTGTTGATACTAAATTCCTTGTGGTAAACTTTAAATAAATAAATAAATAGCCTTTTCTGACTGGACAATGGATATGAACAAATCAATAAATCTGGTTTGAAGAATTAAATAAGCTTCCCTAGCCCCAGAAAAAAAAAAAATCTCTGATTTTAGGCATCAGTCCAAACTGTGTTCTAAAGTTTTTGAACTATCTTCTTTTAAATTGATCTAGCTGTGTGCTGTTGCTTCATGAAAGTTTTAGATTTAATTTAAAAATACTGAAGGGATATTTTTGTTGATTTGGAAACTCTTGCAGAATGCTTCAGAGCTAATACAGTGTTTCATATTGCAACTGAGGATAAGAATCTTCTGCTTTCTTCGAGTGTCAGTCATTGCCCCTTTTTGCTATCATTCTGAGGAGTGAGATCATTTGATTTCTCAGAGTTTTTTATTGAATTGTGAAGAAAAAGTTTTCCATCACCTAATAAGAAGTTTCATTAGTTCTTCACTGCTTAACTGATTCAATTTCTGTTGGCCTCTTGCTATTCTAACAAAGAGAAATGTAAACCAAATCATCTATGACCTTGTCCATCCTCAAGAAGACTGGAGAGGTTGCTGCTCTAAGATAAGCCATCTAGATTCCTGATGCCAGTCAGCAGGTACTCCACATTGTGCATTGGCTAGAGCTTTGTCTTTCAATAGCCAAATACTCCTCCTTTGTAACTGTAGCTGAAATATTGCTTCAGAGCTGTCCTGGGTGGAGTGGGATCAGAAAGTGGGGAAAACAAATCCTTGGTGATGCACAGGATTTTTCAGTGTTTGCTTTTTGTGGAGGAAAAAAATGTCCCACAGTAGTACGTAACAGTCAGGTCTGCTGGGCAGAATGAAAGCTAGGATTTAACAGAAAGACAGGGAGATCATGGTTTGTCGGTTGGTTGAAGCGGACATTGTTCTCTAGAATCAGAAGCATTCTGTAAGTGCTTTCTAAATGGAACAGTTCTTGACATTCCGTTGCCAATACTAAAGAAGAAAATAAATGTAATGTCTGTAGAGGTAGGTGTTTGAACCAGTGCTGTTGGAGCTGTTTAGAAGTATTGAGATTTCTCTGTGTGATATGTGCACTTTTATGAGACATTCGTTTGCGTTTGCTCAATAAAAATAAATCAAATGGGTTACTATTTAATTCTGGAAAGGTAATGGTAAAATGATCTTAGAACTATTCAATGATCGTTCAGCTATTCAAATTTTATTTCTGTGCAGTTCACATTCATCACATTTATCCAGTCTGTCAATGTTAATACTCATTACAATTGCTCTTCCTTTATATTCTCAGGAATGCATTCTGTATCAAGCATTTAGTTATTTCTGTATACCTACATGTCTTTGCCAAAGAGTGTTGTGAATGCAAAATTTTAAATTGGTTGAAGGGAAGACTGGAAATAGGTTCATGGAAGAGCAATTTATATCAAGCGTAGAAGGTCTTCAAGCTGGAAATAACTCCTGAGGCTGCTAGAATATTGAAGGAAAATGTCTCATATGTTAGTCTTGTTCATTTATATTCTTCCTTGGTATCCATTTACAGCCATTTTTGGAGATAAGATACAGTGGTAAATGGACCTTTGGTCTGAACCATTATGACCTTTCTTATATAGTCCTTAAAGTAATTAAACATGTACATGTGTTTCAGGTTGTTGTTAGATTTGATTAAACATTAATGTGTTTTCATGAACTGAGCCCTATATGTATGACAAACACTATTCTTTAAAGAAAAAAGATTAAGTCACATGGTTGAGAAGACTATAGTTGAATCGTACTGATGTAATGAAGAGAGATGCAGGTCAGATGCCACTGTGCAAAGTCTCTTGTAAAAGCTAATGCCTTTTACGACCAAATGCTTTATACGTGGGAAGTAAATGGCTGTGTATTTAAAAGCTGAAACCAGAGGAAGAAACTTTAAGCTATAAAACTTCAGTGCAAAATGTGGGCCTATTTTTGTTCTTCTCCACCATATTATGTGCATGCCTGACCTGTGGGTTTTTTCCCACTAGGCTTCTGTTTAACCATTCCCTGTATCTGAGAGCAGGAGCTGGACAGAATTCGCTTTGGCTTCCTTGTGTCATTCATTAACCACCACAAAGATTTCTGCAGAGGCAATCCTTCCCTTTGTCCTATGTACACATTCGCTGTTGGGATCTATTTCTAGCTAATTTAAGACCAAATTGGCTTATTTGCAGAAAAAAAAATGTCCATCAAGTCCAGAACAAATGCTTATCTTGCTGATTGCTGCCTCTGGAAACCAGTTTTGTTTTAAATGCAAGTGAATACATAGGGAAGAATGAGTCTAGCATTAGAAAGTTGCCAGTAAAAGTTGGATTCAGTGAAATAAGATTTAACTGATGTTTTGCTGGAAAGTCTGTTGAATCACCCACATCTATTAATCACATTGAAAATTCTCTCCATTATCCAAAATTATTCAGTGTCTTCCTTCTCTGACTCCATTTAGTCTCCAGTAATCAAGGTTGAACTGTACCTGTAAGGAGCTCTAAAAGCAATGGTATGATAAGTATAAAAAGACAAAATGTTCTTTGTCCTCATTAAAGATGGTGAACTGAGTGTTAAATAATATTAATGGCTGGGATTGTCAGTACTTAACAGTACTTTCCTAGTACAAGTGATTTTATTGATCGATACAGTCTCAATGTAACAGGGCAGATTATTCTACTGATTTTATCGAAACCTTAACTAAGTTTGTTAGTGTACCACATATCTTTAAATAGATCTAGATGATGATGTAGATTAAGAAAAGCAGACCACCATCCATCTTTTTTTGATCAGTTAATAACTTAAATCCATCATTGCTGCGACCAGCTCTTTTAAGATTCTGTTGTGCATACATGTTTCTTTGGTGGTACAGATACATAGCTGGTTTTAGATGGCTCTGGATTTTAAAGAAACGTGCTTGACACATGCAGGGTTGCGTATTTGTTAAGAGAAGGTGAAAAGCAAGAGAAAAAGGGAAAGCGAAATAATTCTGTAGATAACTTAAAGGAGAGCCATTTATTGAGAATGTCTGTTTGCAGAGGTGTTTTGTGCAGAAATATTCCAAGTATTTTTCAGTGATACTTAGGAAATTTACCTGGGTTTTGTTCTAAGAGTTACATTTTTTGCTTTTCAAGTGATGCGATGTTGTGGTTTATGATTCAGATTTTTTCCTTCGTCTTCAATAACCTGTTTGGTTCTGCTATATGGAATTATGCTGCATGAACTTCTCTCTCATTTCACTCTTACATGTTAGAGCTGATCAAAATAAATTTACTCAGTTAAAAGCAGAATTTACATTAGAAGTCATGACAGGTTTAGAAACTATATCTAAGTGCTTGTTCTTTTTTCATTATAGTGTATATCATAATGCTATTGTATCACATACTTTCACCCAAGTTAAGATGAACATCAAACTGTACTAATTATGTATTTATATACAGTGAGAAATGGTCTCTGTCATATGCTCAGAATAACTGTAAGGTATTTTCAGAGGAGGGAGAAATAAATTCTCTGTGTAAGATATCACAGCCTGTTAAAGCAGAACTAGGGATATTAAAACTCAAATGCTGGTGCACTGCTGTAGTCACTATAGTCTGCTGATAGCAAATTGTTTTAATAGCCATGATTTCTTCTAGAGCAATACAAAGTGTGAGATACCTATTTTATTTAGCAATGATGAAGGAAAAAATGATCACCTTCCTTATCCTGAAGGCAACTCTTCATTTGACATGTAGGCACTAAATTTTCTTTTTCCCTAGTAAATACTTATTTTGCTTGAGCTTCTGGGGGGAGGGGGGGAGGACAGGAGCAGGAAGTCAAAGAACTTTTGTCCATTATAATAAAGGAAAGGAGAAGGAAGCTGTAATTCTTGCAAAGAGTCTTTGTTATCACCACCTAAAATATTGTACAAAGACTTAGTTTCCCCCATTTTTAAATCAGTCTACAGCATTGTAAACACATTTTCATTCCTTACTCTGAGTTGTTTTACATAAGCCAATTCTTATTTTTTAATACACAAATGACTTTGCTTTTTAAAATTGGGTTATCAAGGCGAGTTAGGTCTTAAGGGCTTTTTCTTCAAAATTAATTTTAAGGGCTTTTTCTTCAAAATTAATCTGTAAAGTTACTTAACGAATTGTCAATGAAGGGAAAAACTTATTTTCTAGTGAAAGAGTATTTTATTACTGCATGTGTAGTGCAACACACTATGTTCTATTATGGTTGTTCAGTAGTGTACAGCACTAAAATAGCATGTAATTTAGACCTAGGGCTGCCAAATCATTGCCTTTAAGTAATCTGATAGTATTCTTTTGCCTACACTCTTTGTGTGACTGAAGACCAATCATTAACTTCTTTATGCATTTATAAACTGCACATGAGGGCTGGGGAAAAAAGTTCATGAAGAAGTGAATAGTTCTGTCTTTATAGTACGATTTGAATTTGCACGTAAGAGACAGGCCACATATGGAGTGGAGAGGAAGAAAATGAGATATTGAATACCATCCATTCTGTGCTTTGGATCAGGAACTGATGCTGGGGGGGAAATAATAACTTTAAAGTTTTTACGTAATGTTGTTTGCATCATTTAGCGTAGACCATTCTGAAGGAAAAGAAAACAACAACAACAAAAAAATTCCTGTGGAACTAATCACAGAGTTTTACCAGAAAGATACTGAATTAAATAAGCAGTATTTCTTGAGCTTCTGCTTTAGAGATGTTGCAAGGAAAGAGCACAGAAAGAGAAAAATTCTTTGCAAGAAGGGCTGCTTAAGCAAGAAGTAAGAACTAGCCCATCAGTAGATAAGAGAGGTGAGCAGAGGAGGAAATTACTATCTTCCTCAGGTGGGTTGTGGGAAGGTGGTCAGTTAGCCGTCTCGTTTGGTCCTGCAGTACTCTGGACTCTCATGCATTAGATAGATTTCCCTCGTGTGTGTTCCCTTTTCTTGACTTTTATGCCATCTTGCATGTCTCCTTTCTGAAGGAGATACTGAAGGATTTCAGAGTGAACTAAGGAGATAAGGTCCTGTGCTCATGGGTAGCCTAGGAAAACAACAAATGTTTCTTATCTTCTGCTAATGTTGTCTATGTCCACACACATCAGCACTGCTTACCTTTATTTTTGTTTTCACGTGCGTACTGTTTCTGTAATCTGAATGCAATATGTAACCCGATATGATATTAAGTGCAAAAAAGCTCATTTTATTGAAACTGTTGATTGTAGAATGTCTTGACTGAGACAGACTTGAATTTAAGTGCAGGTAATTTACAAACAAATATTAATTACTGAATGATGCTTAAATTTATAATTCTGATATGGATTTTTCCTGTTGAATTTAAAAACATGGACATTAAAATAAGAAAATTTCATGGAGTTTCTTGCTGTGATAAGTACTCTACCTAAGAATATCTTCAAGAGGAATTGATATAAAAATTGAGTTTTGTGATGTGGTTTCTTTTTAATTTTTCATAACTATCATCTTATCTACTATGCTTTTTCTTCTGCAGCTGAAAAAAGTTTGCAGAAACAAAGCGTGAAGTTGAAGTAGAACCTTTAATTTCATTAGGCACATTGTAACTGGTGAAGATTAATGTATATATCTCTTGCTAATTCTTTTCAATTACTCAGTTCATATAAATTCCCAAACCTTGTTAATTATGCTGAAGTCAAGTGGTAATTTTTAACAGTATTTCCACAGCGAGGGAATTTTCCTGGTCTAACCTTGCCCTCCTGTAGAAACTCTCAGCAGATTAGGCATTCTGACTCTAGTCCATTCATTTTCAGCACAAGCCTAATTGCTGCCGACTGCCTGCCACAGGTACCCTGGTTATCGTACATTTAAGGGATGCAGGTTCTTCTGAGAACAAATAAGGAAAGATTAATTGTTTGTTTTGTTTCATCCCAAGAGAAATGCGGGAGCTTAATCAAGAAAAATAATTTCTTCTGTTGATTTGGCTTATTTGTGGAAAGGGATAATTGTATAGAGGCAGACATAGAGCTATGCATTTTGAAAGAAATTTTGCCGTTTACCTACTTGGGAAGCAAAGATACAGCAAAATGAATGTAACACAGCATTGGAATTGATGGGGATGGTTCACATTTCTCATAGTAAGTAATTTGGCTGCTGGGCTTTTATTTAAACCAATATTGCTAGGTGGTATTGTCATTTGTTTTGTCTGCTTCTCTGTATATCTAATCAAGGAGACAATGGTAGGGGGAAAAACGCTTTTCCAAATTGTCCTTAATTGCTAGAGCACGAAGTGAGCTGAACACTCTGGTATTTCCAATTAAAGAACTTGTTTCCACCAAGCACCATTAAATCTATCTTTCCCAATCTGATAAATAAGCTATCAAAGAGTGGAACAGATTAATTGAGAGCAATTAGTTCAAAGCTCAGTATAACAGTCAGAGTAAACCAATGTTATCAATGAATGCAAATTTTACGTAAAGCAATAAGAAGCACTGATGCGACAAAATAGAGTTGACAGTAACCACTAAGCACAAAGGAAAATTTTATTGGTGATACAGATATTAGGCTTGTTTGTTTCTCCTTGCAACAAATGCACTAAAAACCATTTATTTTCAAGACCTCTTTTACGGGAATGTCAAATTGTATTTGACACCTTTGCCACGTACATTTCTCCCTCAACATGCTGCAGGAAATAACAGACATGAGAAAAGCACAGATCCTATAATTCAGAGCTGATCACAAGATTTACTCCAATTGCATCTAAAGCTCAAGAAAGCCTTGCTTATACTACAGCGTTTGCGTTTGTTACTGCCTGGTAGACATGGTAATCTCTTTTAAGTGTGGTTTGCTTATGTTAAGAACGAGTAACCCGTGTGTTTGGTTGGATTTTGGTTCCTCTTTAACACAGGTGGGTGTTCCTAATGATACATATCTAGGCATTTTTGGTGGGTGTTCCTTTCTTCCAGCTGTCTGTGGATGCCAAATGGTTTTGACCTACGTGGTGTAAGCATCATTCTGCACATGGATCCTGTGAGAAACTGGAACGGTTAATGTATGTTAATGTCTCAAACATTGTGGTAAAACAGCTGCCTCAGCCCCGCAGCAGCCCTTTAAATAGCTGCTGCCACTGCCGCCTTGCTCATAGGAGTGCATCACCCCGAGCTCGCTGAGCATCCTCTCCGCAGCCCCCCAGCTCAGTCCGCAGCAGCAGGGCAGGACAATGCCTGCAAACAGTTGTGGTCTGCCCAGCAACGGCAGGCTGCAGACAGGAGGTGGGCAACAGGGAGGGAGGGGATCAGAGGATGCACCATTCCGTGTTCTGATGTGCCTCACCAAATATGGCCAGAGGTCACATGGAATTCATCTGAGGAAGGGGCTTAAGACCACCTGAGAGACCCCTCGCAACCTGCCCCCCGCCACTGGTACCTGTGCAGAAGATCACGAACCTTCTGGAACCAGCATTAAGTCTGGAACCAGTGCAAGTCCTCAAGAGATGGGACTGAGGACAGAGAGCGAGCTATAAAAGACTCAAGTGCAAAGAGCCGCGTGCGTGCCCACGACTGGAGGACTGCTCCATCTGTCATCGTCATCGCAACATCCTTGGGTGGTGTTACCTTTCTCTCCTCTCTTCTCTTTTCTTCTCTTTGCTTTCCTCTCCCTCTTACAGATATTTCTGAAAAGAGCTCCTGTTGCCAATGCTTTTTACATTTTCCAAGTTCAAGTCAGCTCTTTTATAAATAAAACATTTGATTGATCGTTTCGTGTCATTTCACCTTAATTTAGCCCAAGGGGATTCACGGAACCTTAGTCGCTCTCCCCTCAGCCCCCATAGGTGGGACACAACAGGTCCTCTGGGTATTTCGCTTAATGACAAACTGGAGGAAAACCGCCTGGATGCTCCCCATAAGTGCCAGCCTTTTGCCTTTTGAGAATGAGTGCATCAGCATGAGGAGAAAGCATCTCTGTCCCATTAGATACTGGAATAAGTTTCTAGGCTTTGGGTATGTGTATGTTGAAAGCAAGTATTGCGTGTTGGTTCAGTTGTTATTTGTTGTGTCTATAAGGCTTTGGAGTAATGTGCTCCATCAAGAAGGCAGGAGAGGAAACACATAGTCTGGTACACACTGAACAGACTAATTTCTAAGTCAGTTTTTACAGGGCTGCCTTGGCTATGTAAGTTGTATCTCTGCTGTGCTTGTTGGCATCAGTCATGTAAACTAACAGCACAAATATACCAAATTTTAAAACTGCTGTCTTAGAACAGCGGTTTGTGTGGTGCATCCTTGGCCTTTACAGTAGCGGTGTAGCTAGAGTCTGCTTTTGTAGAATTACAGTTTTAAAATGGTTGGATAAAAATCTTATTTCTTATGCCATTGCAACCCACTGGGTATATCTATTCTAGGAAAATGAAAAGGTCAGTGGTAACTTTCTCAATAAAACGTTCTGAGAAAATGTCATTCCAGTTATATGTATCTGACTGGGGGAGTTCATCCTCCATTTTTCCAGTGTCTTATTTTTTATTTCAAGAATATCATCATCACTAGGGAAATACAGCATTCATAACTGTGATAGTGCGGTGTCATATCAGTTTATGAACTGATGATAACAGACATGCTTCAACAGACGTAGCACTTTGAACACAGGTGATTTACAGTATTTTTCTTTATGTCCTTTCTGGCAAGTCACTGGGAGATCAGTTGGATTCTGAGTAACTGTGGTTTTCTGAGCAGCTTCCCTGTAATGCTGGCTTCTAGAAAATGTTCAGAATGTCCCCAAGAAATGAGGAGGAAGTTAGACCAGTGAAACCTCTCCAGATACCTGTTTCAGATACCTCTCAGATATCTCTCCAGATACCAGGGCATCCAGATCTCCAAGTACGCTTTTCAGCGTGGGATCCAGCTCCCACACCTGGTTCAGTGGGAAGATTCAGTGGGAACATTTCAAAAGCACTCGTAAAGCAACAGGAGATTACGGAGGAGCAGAGACCATGCACAGGATTCACAATCACGTCTTGCAGGCACCAGCATTTAAGCAGCTATCTCTATGTTCTCCCACCAGATGTTTCTCTGTGTATTTGGACTCAGTCAAGGTTGTGTAGTGATACATGCTAATAGTTTTTAACAGCAGCACAGCAGTTGTACAATTTCAGGATTAGGAAGCAGCTTGCTTTTTTGTAATGACATTGAAATTATATGCCATGCAATAGCACTTACAGGTGGATTTTTTTACAATGAATCAAATTCAGGCAAGTTTAATCATGCGATCTGAATTTGTTATTCAACTTCAAATGCTGGAATGGTGAGGACATGTACTACAAGAGTAAATTACCATAGGATATTGGGGTCTTTTTGTGGTATTGGAAGTAGAGGTTAGTGGGTTTTGTGATGAATTTCTACTGTAATGATGCAGGAGGCTGTTGATAACAGTGATCCAATGCAGATACTCTGGAACAGTGTTATTAATGTAAAAGTACAGACTGCATTTCAGTGAAGAGGTCTAGCAGCAAGGCTTGGCATCTCAAAAAAAAAAGTTTAATTTGGCCAGAAAAACCCCAAATCCCAGTTGCTGTAGTTTGGTCACTTATTTTTGCCCAATTTTACAAAGTGGTGATGTTCACCAGGGAAGTCAGTGGGAAGTCCACCATCAGACCATTGGCTGACGCTGAGATACTGGACAGGTGCAGAAGCTGGGCTTGTTAGTGTGTGGATGGAGACATCCAAATGATTTTCCTTGTAGTATATTTACCAGTTATAACCAACAGGTAATAATTTTTATATGTGTGTGTTACTTCAACCACCATGTTATAATTTTTACATCTATAGCAGATTCTTTCAAAGTCATATGTTACTACCCTTCTTTTCACCTTTTCTCATTGTGGTTATTTTGCCTGAAATTTCGTTTTGTCCCCTTGACTGGTTTATTTAATCTACATGTCAGTCAGTGTTGTCTTCTGATAATTGTGTGTTGAAGGTCACCGCTGTGTCCAGTCAGAAGAGAATGCAAGGTTTTTTGTAGACTTTAGTTCTACTATAAATCCTTTCTGAACCCTTATACTATATCCATATCCACGTTGATTTTGGGGCACCACTTCTCCAGATGTACTTGCACTGATGGCATACTCTCTTTTATTTGTTTATCATGGAGTCTAGAGTCTCATTAAGCTCTCCATATTGTAGTACTGTTCTGTCCTTTCACTGAGGCACCAAAAAATGTGACTTAAAATAGCAATTAACCTTAACTTCAGATGCCAAGGCTTACTTGTAGGGTAAACTTGAGCCTTCAGGGAGAGAATAACCACTGGGAAGGAAGGATGCAACACAGCCTTTTTGGAAATTCTTCTTGCATAGGAAACCCAGGGACCAAATATTTGTGCCAAAAATGAACAATAGAAGTAAAGAAGATTGCTGTCTAAAAATGACGGAATATGTGATTCATGAATTCATGATTCTTAGTTTCAGCCTCATTTGTGGACTTTACTGGCCAAAGTTAAGTAGTTCTCCCGTTGCTGAGTAAGGAACATCAAGCAATTGCTAAATGTGAAGATAACATCAAAAATACGAGATTTATAGTGAGCAGCTTGGCATTCTTGCAGTATTTTAATGTTACGATATTTTTTAACAGAAACCCAGATAGCTGTGCTTCTTCTGTTAGAGGGTTAGCTTGCAATCTTGTTTCTCTTTTCTGGAGAAGTCATCCCTCTTTCAGTAACAAGAATGTGGAAAGTTTTAGCCAAGTCAGAGCATTATCTGCAGAATTCGTATGCTGTGATAAATGCAGCCCTCTGATGCTGCTTGTCTGCCACCAGAACAGAAGAAGTAAATAAGCATTCACTGACCAAGTTAGGATAGTCCCTTTTCACAAGTAATTGCATTGTTCCTTACCTTTATCAAGAACTCCCTTGCTAGTGAGTTTTGGGAGGGACAAGTGTCAAGGAACAGAACCATAATGAAGTACCTGCAATTGAGCAAGGATTACATTGCTCCGTTAATTCTGTAAAAACTTGTCAGTTTGCCACCCAAATAAATGCCTAGAGTGCGTAAAACATGGAGCAGAGTGACCTCTAGAAGAAAAATCAATGGCAATTCATATTTCATATGTCTATAATTGCTTGTGAGAATATGGCAGTAGTTTGTTTATAGACTAGCTTGTTCTACCAGGGATTGTTTCCTGACTTTTTCTTCTTTTCAGTGGTGATGCCTCTCATGGACTGTGAATCATAGCCAGACGCAGCAATAGAGAAGTTTTATTGGTGGTGATTTTTTATTATTGTTTTCACATTACTGTCTTCAGGATTGCTGCACCATGGTCTGTTTGAACCAGTGCACTAATCTATAGTCACAAGTAAATCGTGTTCACAACCATTTCCTTGGAAGACTCCAGAAGCTGTTTTTTACCTTCTTGTTAGCAGGCAAGGCTTTATCCTCTGTGAAGTTATCCATTTGCTAGTATTTTTACCATCAAACTGAATCCATTGTGTGGCCATCATTTTTAAGCAATTTGTCAGAGAGGCAAGGAATTCTCACAGTGTGCTAATTTAAAGGCAGAATTTTGAAAATATCTTTTTTTCCCCCAGCTTTGCTTTGCTTTGTTTTTTCATTTTTTTTAGGAAGCTGTTGCAAGATTTGTATCCCCACTGAGGACCGAGATGTCATAGGGATAGAGAAAATGCCGCTCACTTTATGGATTACTGTTAGGTCAACAAAACTTTGGCAGCATTGATTAACTTGACAGTGAGTACAGCAGTACATTTATCACTTATGGCTGTGCTGTAGAAAATCTAATAAGAGGCAAACAATTCCCTTTAGAGCAGTAACAGGTTCACTGTGGCTAACGGTGCATGCACTGGAAATTTCTGACTTTAAATTATACCCTTGCTGCTAGTTGGGTCATTGACTCAAAGCTACTGCACTTTCACTACTATGTTCTGTATTATTAATTTGATCAAAATTGTTTTGGCTTCTATAAACGAGATCAAACCGTATATTGTAGTTCATATAAACTCATAAGCATTTCTGAAGAAGGCATGCAGAAGCAGCTTGATCCAAGCTTCGTTATGTAGAAGGGGCAGCTGCTTGTTATGACTACAAATGTTTGGGGTCTTATAAGGTTATAAATGAAAAATTTTGAACTGTTGCTTAAAAATCTGCCACTAATTCACTGATTTAAATACACCCCAAAACCAGACCTATCTTTATCAGTTTCACTGGTTGGCCAGAAGGACTTTTTTCATATGTGCAAATGCATGCTTTGTTAATAACTAGTAATTACCTTAAAAACGCTATAGAATTTGATCTATAGATATGTTCTTCCCTTGTCTTGTTCTCATAAGAATTACAAGAATGGAAGAACAAACAGGATTTTCTGTCCCTCCTGTGTATAAGTGCTGCTGCTTGACTGCAAGATAGTATTTGGTTCTAATCTGACTGTGAAATTATTTTTTTTTATTCAGTATTGCTTAGTTTCACTTTAATACATCTTTTCTGGAAGTCCATGACCAGCACGCTGGGAAGTGCCTTTGCGTTGCAAATATAGAGAAAAACTGATTTTTTGTTTGTTTGTTTGTTTTAAGTCTTGTACTTGGTAGTTCTTCTAAATGGAAGCCCTGCCTAAGATACTCTTTTACAGAAGTGTACCAAGCTTTTTTTCAGTTCAAGTAACCGAAATTGAATAAAGGCCACACACCTGAATAATTGTGTTTCTAGGTACAAGGAGGAAAGAGCAATGGAGAAAATACGATATTAAGTGCAGATCAGAACATACAGTGTGCAGCTAAATTTATGGCTTTATCTTTGAGATACAATCTGCAAAATTGCTGTTCAAATGAGAAAGTGGTTAATTTTTTTTTTAATATTAGGGTATATAACTCACTAGACTAGAGAGCCTTTGTGAGTAGCAACTGTTTTTTAAGTATTTTGTATTATTTTAGGAAACAGTTAAAATTGGAGGGTTTGTTCTGCAATGTCTGTAAAAATGATGTCATTTTCTTTGTTGGGAGAGAAGTATTCTACTTGAATCAATTGTCAGGAGGCTTAATGTAATAAGGCAGTTTGTGGTCTGACTAAAAGAAACACTGTGCAAGAGAAATTCCCATAGCAGTTTGTTTTTAACAGAAAAACTGAGTTCACCTGAAACATAAATACATTGAAAACCAAGACTTAATAAGGTAGAGCAGCTTTAGAAGGAAACAGAGTGGCTTGCTGTCCGAAGTATGTCTTGTAATGGCTACAATTTAACCAAATATCTGTGCTAATGACGGTATAGCTCTATCAGCAGCAGAACAGCAGATTCTTTGCAACAAATGGACAGGCAAGCTGACCTAAGTACCCTTTGCATAGTGAGTGGAAAAAAGTAGAATTAAAGTAGTGCTTCCTGTTTCATTCTCATTTTTTTTAATTTGCAGGGTAGAAGTTGTGTTTCACACTCTCTTATTGCATTTTAGAGGCGAGACACATTTCCACACTTTTTCCTGGGTTCATACAATAAAGGAGTTACCCTACTGCCTGCCTTACTGAACAGAGACCTGATATTGATTAACCATCACACTGGCATCAGAACTACTCTTAGGATTCAATTTTTTTGTTGTTTTGCATATTTTATTGATCAAAAGTGGTAAATGAGCATCAAGCGTGCAAGAAGACGATGAATTGTTTACTTGCATAAAATAACCTTTCAATAAGGGAAGATGCATTGCTCACACTTTTGGTGCTGTTCTGCTGCCCGAAGCAGATGGCATTCAGCTGCTATTGATTTGCTCCTATAGTTACAGAGCAGCATGTAACAAGGCATGCTCGTTTCTATGAAAGAGAGGTGAGGTTTTTTGCCAGGGTGGCGGGAGTGAAAAAGGAAGAATCGGGGGGGGGGGGGGTTGGGATTGTTTGGGGTTGGGTTTTTTTGCAAGAAGAAACAGGGATAACCTTGCA
>Ga0065711_1004610_pt1 | contig 38318 bp, 11 predicted proteins | sample Hoacrofraction12_FD_59098 | JGI IMG/M metagenome (GOLD analysis project Ga0065711, IMG submission 59098) | Hoatzin crop microbial communities from Cojedes, Venezuela - Epithelial fraction 12 v2 (version 2) | ecosystem: Host-associated > Birds > Digestive system > Esophagus > Crop | place...
CTCAACGGACACTTTAGAGTGATGATCCATAGACTAAGGGAATGATATCTGGAGACAGGAGAAGTGGTGGTGATCAACTGGACAATGGGGGACCTGGGCACGATGTAGATAGTATGGAATAAGGGGTGGATAATGTCCTGGATTCATCCAGGACAGGGTTAATTTGCACCAGAATCCAGGAAGGGGCACAGCCGGGTGGGCTGACCCAACGCCAACCTGGCCAAACAGAGCAGGGTATTCCATACCACGTGCCGTCATGTTGGGTTCCGGTGGGCGGTGCGGTGCGGTGGAAACTCACACGCAGCTCGGGAGCGTTCAGCTGCGGCGGTTCGAGAGAGTGGCTCTGTTGTGCGGTCTGTTTTGCCTTGTTTTCTCCTTTTCTGTATCGTTGTTGTTACTGTTCCCTTTGTTTGCTGTTCTGTTAAACTGCCCTTATCCCGGACCCACCAGTTTTCTGTCTGTTTCTTTCTATTCTCCTCCGCACCCTGGCGAGGGAAGGGGTGGCCACGTGGCGCTTTTTTTGCCGGTGGCAGCTGAACCAGAACACAGTCTTATTCAACTTCTTCATCAATGACCTGGATGAAGAGTTAGAGTATACCCTCAGCAAGTTTGCTGATGACACAAAACTGGGAGGGGTGGTGGGTACACCAGAAGGCTGTGCTGCCATTCAGCGAGACCTGGACAGGACGCAGATTCGGGCAGAGAGGAACATAATGAAGTCCAAAAAATGCAAGTGCAGGGTCCTGCACCTGGGGAGGAACAACCACATGCACTAGTACAGGCTCAGGGCGAACCTGCTGGAGATCAGGTCAGTGGAGAGGCACCTGGGTGTGCTGGTGGATGATAGGTTACCCATGAACCAGCAGTGTGCCCTGGTTGCCAAGAAGGTCATTGGGATCCTGGGATGCATGAAGAAGGGTGCGGCCAACAGGTCGAGGGAGGTTCTCCTCCTCTTCCTCTACTCTGACCTACTGAGGCCTCATGTGGAGTACTGTGTCCAGTTCTGGGCTCCCCAGTTCAGGAAAGATGAGCAGCTAATGGAGAGAGTCCAACGGAGGGCGACAAGGATGATGAGAGGACTGGAGCATCTCTCCTACAAGGAAAGGCTGAGGGAGCTGGGCTTGTTTAGCCTGAAGAACAGAAGGCTGAGAGGGGACCTTATAAATGCCTGTAAATATCTTATAGGTGGGTGTCAGGAGGATGGGGCCAAACTCTTTTCATTAGTGTCCAGAGACAGGAGAAGGGGCAACTGGCACAAATTGAAGCACAGGAAGGTCCGTCTGAACATGAGGAAGAACTTCTTCACTTTGAGGGTGACAGAGCACTGGAATGGGTTGCCCAGGGGGTTTATGGGTTCTCCTTCTCTGGAGATATTAAAGACCCGCCTGGACAAGGTCCTTTGCAACCTGCTATAGGTGACCCTGCTTAGGTAGGGAGGTTGGACTAGATGATCCACAGAGGTCCCTTACAGCCCATACCGTTTTGTGATTCTGTGATTCTGTGATTACGTCATTCTGTGAATCTGTGGTATCTGTTGCTTGAATAAATTTCCTGTTGTTTGAACTTTGCAAAGCTGTTTCAATGAAAGTCCCTAAGAGGACTCTGACAGGCAAACCTTGACTCTGATAGCGGCTACATATCTAACCCTTTGGACATAAAGCATTGACTAAGTCTGGGACTAGAAGTAGATTCAGCCGCACTTAGGGTCCTCTCTGAGAAGTTTAGAAAGTAACTGGGTCCACCCTAAACTTTGTGACCCAGTGGAAGGGCTTTCCCTCTTTGCCACTTACGAGACTCCTTGAAGCCCTTTAACCCTTTAATGCGGCAATATACAAGTGTTTTCTATTAGCTGCAATGATACTCTGACTTATGAGTTTAAGCAGCAGACCTGGATTGTCATAGGGTTTATTAAATTCCATTTAATTTGGAACCCTAGCATACATCTTTTGTATTTTATATAATAACCACTTTTTTAATTTTCCTGTAATTCTTTATCCAATAATCAGCCATGAATTGATCACACCCTAATTGAACTTCTTCTATACTGCACAGTGATATCTTTTGTGCTCCTGTGGAAACACAGAACTGAACAAAAGAGTATACTAGCTGTAATAAAAAAGAGGTCTTCAATCCCCAAGTACTGAAATAAATATTTCTGTTAATACGAAAAAAAAAATCACCTCACATAGAAGACTATTTTATGGTTTTCTGAAAGTGTAGTCCCATTATGGAAAGCATTCTTAGTTTTCTTTGTGTACCTGGCAAATAAACAAGAAGTTTGTATCCAGGATTAGTCAATGACAATACATAATTCTATATAAAAATTAAGGTTATGTCACACCGCAGCCTGTTGTAATCCCCACATAAAAATGTGCAGAATGTCAGGAAGTGCAATTCTACTAATCAGGTACAAAACCTTTCTCTACCTTTTATATATTCATCACTTTTCTGCATGCTAGTGTTTCATTTTGTGTGATAAAATAGACATACTTTCATAATACCACAAAAGTTTATGTCTAGTTTCTTGCACTTTCTCTTGAATTAAATGTAGAAGATTAGACCAAGCATAAACATGCCTTGTGTAAACTTGGCAAACCAATAGTAAGAGTGTTATTTTTGACATTGATGACCTTTTCAGAGGCAGTTTTGGTATTAACCAATCTGTTGCTAGTGATGCACTGGTGAATGCCCTAAAGAAAGTGAATGACTGCATCAATTATTTTTCATGGAAGAAACAGATGTATCAGGAAACAATGTGGGAATTCTGCAATAAAAGAAAGGAGCTGTTAGTCCTGGTCCACACACACACTACTTCTCGATAGTAAGGTTATATTTGTGATTCCATTAATATAGTGTAGCTGTAGGCAAGTTCTGACATTGTCCTTACCAAGTGTTTAATAAAAGCCAAGATTTCTAGTAGCTAAAGGAATACAGAGCTGCAATACTCTACCTCAGTGTGCCTGTCATTCTGTTGTTTATTAGGCATCAATGTAACATGTCAACTCCTGACATCACTTTTTAGAGAAACTGTTAGGTATTTTAAAAATGAATATGTAGAATTCTTATCTGAAGCATAGTAAAAAACTCTTGGCATTGATTTCAGTTGAATTGAGGCTGAACAGGGCTGTGAATACTTACTTGTGTAATTCTGCCAGCATGAAGTGTAAATTCAGCGTCAGATAGACACAGAAAACAGGATTTTTGAAATGATTCCTCTGTTCGCTGACTTGTATCCCTGTCAAGTATTGTGGGTGTCTGTCCATCATCTTCCTTCTCCCTCCTCAGGTAAACCTCTCTGGTGAAGTGCCTGTACTTGCAGGACATCTCCACCTAAAGTAGACCAGGAGTGCTGAGGACAGAGCTGTCCCCTAAATCCTGTTGCTTGCTAGCAGTTAGGTACTACAAATAGAGAGCAAAGTCTCTTCAATATGCAGAGGTCTGATCCCTTCAGGGCTCAGAAACTTGATCTATTTTCTGAAAAAAAAACAGAAAAATCAGACTGAATTTTAAGACACAGCAAAACACATCCTACTCAATAACACACTGTGTGTAGCCCTGTTCAGCACTATGGTCAATCTCAATAAATCCCCCTCATCTATTGGGAGAACTCCATAGACACTGGAGTAAAGACTGGACAGCTGTAAGCACATTCAGTTTCTATTGCTGACACAGTTTTACATGGCAGCAAATATCTAGGGATTTACAGGGATGAGAATTCACTGGGATGCACAGGCAGAGTGCAACTTTCTTAAACATAAGTTAGGGCAATCACAGGAGGAAGAGTTGCTGTAGTTTCTGGTACACGTCCAAAAGACTATTGTGTGTTTTATCTGGGGAATATTTCCTAGGAAGTTTATTATATAATACGCAAATAGGCCTTGAAGGAGCAGAAACATATTTAGTTGTTTTTTTTTTAAAGGCTAAAGCTGTGAAAATTTTATCCATTCTATTTTTAAGAATTCCAGATAAAGCATATACATGATACTTCAAACACATATATGAATTGTAGTTAACTTGGTTAAATTTCTATGTAATACTTAAACTATAGTTTATAAAACATTTAGCAGCTGTAAAAAAGCACTTATCCAGTTTCCTGTGTGGAACCAGAAATCTTTACCAGAGTAAAGTGGACCCCAACCATGCCCTTTGAAGATAGTGAGCAGAGACTTCTGTTAATAAACTGAGAAACTGAAAACACGAAATAGAGAAAAAAAGTTCACAAGGATTACCTTCCTACAAGCACATGTAGTGCATGACTGACTGGCCAAACGTTTTGTCAAGATCTCTCTCCTTGTGAAAATCCAAACTGGAAGATATTTCAAGAAAAACAACAGTTCTGGAAACGAGGATTTCATCAATTGTTTAAGTAAATAAGAGCAGATCTGCCAGGATTGCCAGACTAGGTGCTGGAGCTCCAAAGAACCACTCAGGCCATCAGCCTACCGGTACTAAAGGAAAATATTGGGTGACATTTCAGATTTCCAACATAAGAACAATTGTCATCTGTCCTGATTCAGTAGTTGTCATTCTACTTAGCAGCAGCCTCAAGTGATCTCATATAACATTTGTAAAGCCAAGAGACAAGTGGATATATTCTACATTATCTGAAAAAGAACCAGCGCTAGGTTTCAAGATTAAACCAGCTGACTTTTTTTTGACTGAACAGAAAGAATTATTATTCTTTCTGTGACAGGTGGAAAAGAAGCTCTTCTGAGATGCCACACTCACTGGTTTTGCCATGAACAATGTTTATATCAGCACACAGGGAGCTTAACAGATGCACAAAATTTTGCTTAGAAGATACTGCCTTAAAATGTGGAGGAAAAGGAAGCATTTAAAAAGTAAACCTTTGGGTCAACAACATAGAAATAATTAAGCATTACAAAAAATCAATTGCTTCTCTTCGCATGCCTGTGTCTAGGAAACATGTGCTGCTAAAAAAGTCGTTTAACCTGAAGAAAAAAAGAATGTTTTTATTAACATAACAAAGAGTAGTAGCAGAAAAAAGGAAATTAATAAGTACTGGCAGAAAGGTATTAGTCTGGAAGAAATGAAGTACAGTGTTCACACACGGTGATTCCACAAAATGCAGAAATTATACGGGCAAGTCTCCCTTTCAGATGCTAAGGAACCAACTATTTTCAGTTGGAATAAAAACTTGTCAAGCAAAGAGATTTTCTGTAGATATTTACTTTCCTTACTATCACAAAAATAAAGGAGATCCCTCTTTTGCAAGGGAGTTAAAACCAAGGAAGTAGGTTGCCATTCCGTTTTCTGTACGTGAAGAACAGACTAAGAAATTTTGAGTCAGTCACAGAGGTACATTTTATACGCAGCTGTTCTGGCCTCTGCTGCATAGGGAGTACAAGAATGCTGTCTTTTCCATCTGCACCTCAGTGTGGACCTGAAACATTTATCTACTCAAATGAAGCAGCTCTATTGAGAGCGACCTCGGCGTGCTGGTGGACTACAGGTTACCCATGAACCAGCAGTGTGCCCTGGCTGCCAAGAAAGCCAATGGGATCCTGGGATGCATGAAGAAGGGTGCGGTCAAAGGGTCGAAGGAGGTTCTCCTCCTCCTCTACTCTGACCTCATGTGGAGTACTGTGTCCAGTTCTGGGCTCCCCAGTTCAGGAAAGATGAGCAGCTAATGGAGAGAGTCCAACGGAGGGCGACAAGGATGATGAGGGGACTGGAGCATCTCTCCTACGAGGAAAGGCTGAGGGACCTGGGCTTGTTTAGCCTGAAGAACAGAAGGCTGAGAGGGGACCTTGTAAATGCCTGTAAATATCTTATGGGTGGATGTCAGGAGGATGGGGCAAAACTCTTTTCATTGGTGTCCAGAGACAGGAGAAGGGGCAATGGGCACAAACTGAAGCACAGGAAGGTCCGTCTGAACATGAGGAAGAACTTTTTCACTTTGAGGGTGACACAGTACTGAAATGGATTGCCCAGGGGGGCTGTGGATTTTCCTTCTCTGGAGATATTCAAGACCCGCCTGGACAAGGTCCTTTGCAACCTGCTATAGGTGACCCTGCTTAGGCAGGGAGGCTGGACTAGATGACCCACAGAGGTCCCTTCCAACCCTACCATTCTGTGATTCTGTAATTCTGTGATTCTGTGATCTGCTCTAGTTCACCTATTTGCTTCAGTTTTATCCATGCTTCTCTTGAGTAGCATGCCCTGCTGACCCCTTGTCCCTATTATTGCACAGTTTTATTCCTAACTTGCAAGCACTCATGCTTCATCCACTATGGCTGACCTCATTCAGGGCCTGCTTTTGAATTGAAGTAATGAGGGTAAGATCACTGCCTTGAATTATAAGCAAGAGGAACTCTATCCCTCTTACCAAGTGCTTGCAGACATCATACATGCTCAAGCAAGTCATTCTCCTCTCTCTGTCAGACTTGGACTATGAGTTTTCCTCTGGTTTCGCCAGCCCTAAATGGATACTCGTTATGAGTTCAGCATGCTCACATTAGCTCACAGCACTGAGCGCTGAAGACTCAGGATTCAGGTTTAAACCTGAGCCTCAGTGTTGACACTGTGCATGTCATTTATATGCTGCTTTGCACAAGAATGACTTTTCATTTGAAGTGGGGTTTGCTCTGTTTATGGTACATTTTAATTTAGATATAGGTAGAACAGCGCCATAAGCAGAATAAATTACATTACCTCAGGATAATATTTAGAAAATACCATTAGAGAGATATCAGGTGCTGAACTTTAATCATTATTTTATTGCTTTCTCTGCTTGATCAGGAGAGTGAGATGGAAATTTTCATGTGAGAAACATAGTAAGGAAAATTTTGAATTCTTTCTTGACTTTGCTTTTTACATACCATAAAAAGCAATACTTGCTGTTGAAGATAAGAGTTGTCTTGCTATCTCTCAGACATCGGAGTCCTCTGAATCTCTTGAATGGGGTACGGCTACTAACCACAATTGCTCTCACTACTGAAAACCGCTCACTGTTTAAGATAAGGTCCTTACCATTCTTCAGTAACAGTCTAAATTAATGTAGCAGTTATGGATTTGGAGGTGTGGGTGATTTAGGAACTATGAAAGAACAAGAACAATCAGGTGATTTTTAAAACCTTACTGGATATGCAGCAAACTGTACCTAATTCAAACAGGCACTAATTTATAGCCATACATACTTTAAAATTTATCCTACGACTGTAATTTTATAATCCATTTCTGTCCCGTCTAAATAAAAGGGGTTAAAAAGTATGATACAAATAAGAGTGTCTCAGATAACTGTGGGTAAAACTCATATATTTGTCACCAGGCTTTAAAAGATACATTTTTCAAAATGTGCATAAAAACACGTCCCTTGCTCTTACAATTTTCTTTCTTCACTCCTCAAACAGATAAAGATAAGAAAAGAGGAGACAGAGAAGGAAAGACATACATTAGTCTGATATTGCTAAGGCTCTGTCTGCTTTTTTCTTGGCCCCGGTACTGGGATACAGAAATTGTGGTACTTCAGATCTATTTTAAAGAACAGAGAGGACTTAGAAAAGCATCCCCTACATGTGACTGCTTTGAATCCCTTTTGAAAGTTTAGTGCATCTATAAGATTAACTCCGTGGCAGAAGATTTTCTGATACAATCATTGATTTCTTAATTGCCTTAGAATTGCTAAGAAAATGTGATGTTTTATGTACATCCCTTACCATAATTGGAAAAGGTATACAGGAGTTTTTTGACGGAAACACTAGGTTGATCTTTGTTGGGGTTAACCCTTTTGTTATTTATGTTGCCACAAGGGACATTGGCATAAAAGATAATCTTCAGTCTCCTCATTCCATGTTCAGACTCTTCTGCATAGGAACTTAAAAAAAAAAAATCATTAATCACTGCCTAGTTACATGTTGGGTTTTTTTTATTAAGGGGCCTGATATATCCTTTGGTGCAGCCTTGGAAACCGTGATCATAAGCTTGGAAGCTTATGATTACAGGCAATGACTTTCTTCCCCAACAGGTGTTGTAAATTCAAATACATTGAATGTGAGACATTCAGACAACTGTTTTAGTTAAGATGCTACTCCTGTTACAGTTACTAAATATTTATTGAAAATTTGGTAACATCTCACTGTAGTCTTCAGTGTTCAAAGATGTGATATTGCAATGTATTAGTACAAAAAATATCTTCAAAGCCAATATAAAGGATTTGACATATATTCACAAATATCTTCTTTAATCTAAATCTTCAACTTTCAGCAAGGGAATTTCAGTAGCAACTTCACCATCATGCTACTATTTATATTTTGTAATCTTCTGTTATATATTTTAATTTCCCACTGCAAGAAAACAAAAAGGAATAAAACCAAAAACTACTCAACAAGAAGCTCTGCTTAAGTGTACCTGAATCTGAAGTTCACGACAGGGTGGTGTCTGAATATATTTGAATTGATGAAGTTTTCTTTCTGTCATCTGTAGAAAGTACGTGACAAATTTTCAGGAAAAGATGATGTAGTTATAATATAATACTTATTGGTTTTTTTGTGGTATTTCTGAACTTCTGCTTCTAGCAGCAAATAGAACCTGAACCCCACTCCTTTTGATACGTGAAAGCATATTGGCTTCAACAGTTTTGGGGGGATAGGGGGGAGAGGAAGGGAAGAGGAAGGGAGAGGGACAGAATAATTCATAGGAGTTGAAGAAGTCTGTAATTTATGTGGTGAAAAAACCCACAGTTACTTCAAAACTTTATTTGTGGAAAAATACTTGATAATGGTAAGGCTTGGAACCAGTTAAGGAATCACTTTATAAAAAAGATTTCATATGGGTCCTTTAACAACATCTCTAGGAAGGGTTTCAGTTATTCAGAACATTTTTACATATGTTTCAACCCAAATCTTCTCAAATTCACAGTGTTAACTTCCTTCTTATAAACTAGGCACCAGCTAGTTCCTGCCTGTCTTAAAGAGGAAAGTCTATGACAGTCTTGCTACTTCTCTAGTCCTTTTCCTCAGACAATTTTCAATTCATAACCTATTATGGACCACTATCTGAGTAGAGAATCCATCTTGTCAGTGAAAAGAAAGTATTCTATGCTCTTCAAATAACTTCTACAAAATTATTCAATATTTTAATTAAAATATATTGAATAATAAGATTTAATATTGAACTACATGTAAGTGCATCCATAGATTCAAAAAAGGTAGCAAAACACCTGTTATAAAATTAAATAATAAAGAAACTTCAATGAAAGATAAAACTTCTCTGAAGCATTCTCTGAGCAGAAAAGCCAGCCATATTAATTCAATAAGGTATTTCTCATTTTATTCAATTGACTTGCAAGGCTAAGGTTTCTAGAAATACTTTGTTTTTTAGGTGGTTCAGTCTAAAAAACTTTAATCCTCTGAAAGTCAGGTTGATTTTAATTTTATAACATCTTTCCAGAAACATAGTTAATGGAATATTAGTTTCATTTGCATATCTTATTTGTCTCTCTAAGTTATCAATCTACCTTTCATTTCTTTACATTACTGAGAAAAAGAGAAGACAGGTAATTAGTAGATTTTGGACATTATCCAAGAAGAAATGAAATATTTCCAAGCCAATACAACTGTGTTGTTATTTGAGTGGCTCACAATCAACCGGGGTTCCTTCCGCCATTCCAGTTTCTGAGCTTGGCACTCTAATGCAGGACAGGACACTCACTGCACACCTGAGTAGCTACAGTAAAGTTAAAGTGTTTATTTGGTGAGAACCTCAGCTACAACGCTTATTGCAATGTGTGTGATCTTGACAAAACTGAACAAGAAGATAACATTTGTTGAAGCTGTGGGTGCCAGAGGGAAATCAAATAAAAGTTAGTAAGTGATGCACACTGCTGAAAAATGTGATTATATTTTGAAGATCTGCAGTTGTTACTGCTGCTGCGATCAAATCTCAACCTAAAGGCAGGAAAAGCTACAAAGGGTAACTATTTAGGAATGCAACTTCAGTACTTGGTAGATAGGTACATGTATGTCAGTTAATGCCATCTATTTGCAAGACATTACCAAAACGTTTCTGTACATAAAAATTGTATTGCACTGGAAGTGTATCTATAGGAAACATTATGTTGCCTCAGCAAAACTGAATCAACAAAGTGTCGTAGCATTATGGTATAAAAGGCATGTATGGGTCATGTGTGCATTCAAAGAGGAAAGACATCTTACATACTATAAAATTGTAATCTAGATTTAGTTTTTCAGGGGTTTTTTGTTTCTCTTTCTTTTGTGCAACTGTTCCTTCTTCACAAAATTAAACTTACATGCAAGTGATTAAACAGGTGACATAAGCTGAGAGTTTGATAAATAGTTGTGCTTATTTACATACTTTCCTTCTGATACTCACAATGCTTGTAAATAGACTCTAGTCTATCTTTGGAGTTTGAGAAGTTAAATCTTACTTGTTGCTTTAATAATTCTCTAGATGTGTCATTCTTGCCGTAAATAAAGAATGCTTCCATGTCATTAACTGAACAAAACCTGGAGTTCTTCAGTATTAGGAAAAATATCTTACGAAATTTTAAGATGCCGTAAGAAATTCGGTGCCTTTGGCACAATATACACATTCTGTTTTCTGTTTTTCAAAAGCCCATTGATAGTAAACTCGGCATACATTAGGAACTATTGTCAACAGCGGCCTTGACAGAAAAACAGCATTATTAAATAGCAAATTATAATGTTTTAGGAATATCTGGTAATACTGTTTTTTCATTTGTATAAAGTGTTTTCTCTGCCTTCTTAATGTCCTAACCTGTCGTGGAACTGCATAGCGATGGTTAAAACGCACTGACCTACTTCTGCTGAATAAGAATGTATTATTGGTAAGTTTCAAGACTAGAAGTGGCTTCTATTTCTTTTTAGGTTTTCCGTCAATAGGTAGTTAAAACATATGTCTAAAACACAATTGTCTTCATGCATTCAAAGAGTAAATGAGCACTTTACGCATATCACATATGCTTGCCTACAGTAAAGGAAGTATTATAAGGAAAAAGCACTGCCTTTAAAAGTGTCTCATGAAGAATTCTCATTTGCAATTTATACAAAATAATTATTATGCTGTTATTGACAGACTATTTTATAGCTGTTTGGAGGTACTTTAATTTGCAGTTCTTAATAGAAAGAGAAATGACTTAACAGAGCCATAAATTAAAAAATTCTTTCTTCCAGAGAATTTGAAACATCAGAAGCTGACACACAGTACCACAGCAATAGTAGGAATCATGCCTGTGTTAGCATCCAGAAACAGAGGTCTGACATTCATTTGCAGGAGCCAGCTCTGAGTAATATTGGAAAATGTGTTGAATCCAATATTTGGAGGTTATTGGTATGTTTACTCATATACAAGATTCCTCATCGAGATTTCCTCAGTCAATGATTTTTCAACAAAATGCCAAGAAAAGGACTACCATTTCATGTTTTGAAAAAAGCCATTGAAAGAAAATGTGCTTGTTTCATGTGACAGCGATACAGAAATTTGATCTTTCAAGTCAGATGCTTGAAATAAGAAAAAGTTATTTTGTCACACTCAACATTTTTGTAACCAAAGTATATTTTGCAGTGCAGTCTTGATGTTTGCTCTTCTTTTATGACTGCCACTAATTCCATTTCGCAAAACAAATACTGACTCTTGCTTTCTGAGTCTTTGTTGTGGAATAATTATTAAATTTTATTAGCTCACTTATCCAAGTATTCATTTGAAGATTTGGTTTTTTAATTAGAATTGTAATACATTTTTTCACTTACAGTCATTAAGTATACGAGCATATGAAAATCTGGCCATTTCATGAGAAAACACAAACTTATTCTTATCTGTAAGTTGCAGGAAAATGACAGCCTCCTTAATATCCTAGACTTGATTTAAATTCCTTTTTTTTTTCCACTGAAGTAATTTTGTATAGTTTTATCAATATAGGAAAGAAAACCAAATCTAATATTTTCGAAGATCAACAATGCAAAGAGTTTATTTGCATGTCAAAAATACACGCATTCTTACACTGAAACACTGCAATTTGGACAAGTTAGAATCAGCAATGTTAACAGTGGTAATTGATGAGTATCTAATAAGAAAGTTTCAGAAGGCTTCAAAAGAACGCACTGCAAACACTGGCATGTGTTTTTATACCATCGAAGCTGTGGCTATTAGTCTGTCACTTTGATCATATTTACTTGGGTTTGTTTTGTATTTATAGTTTACTAAACATACTATGCTTTTTTTTTTTTCCAAAACACTTTACAGAGTCCTCTAACAATCTGTCAAGTCATGAGTTATTTTAGTTCAACAAGCCAACTTAATTTCATTAGCTGTATATTTTTTAGCTCTTAGCCTATGATAAATGAAAACTTGATATTATTTTAAGCTTTCTGTTAAAGCACGCTTTTAAGATCTGTAACAGCAGAATCCACCTAATCATCTCATAAGAGTGGATATTATTCACTTGCTAGAATTTCATCTTTCCCAGACATGTGATAAATAATGGAAATATCTATAGGGGTTTGTGGATATTGTTCCTAAATTTCCTCCTTTCTCAAGGTGGCTGCAAGTTATTCATAAACTAGTTGGTTGTTTCTGAGCCTACTATGTTAATCAGAAAATGTTGTTTCCCTGGAGTCATTCATATATTTATCGTTTGACTTTGATTTTAAATTTAGTTTTCAGGGGTGTTAGAGTAAAGGATGTATTTTACGACGATTATCTACAAAATGTCGACACTTAAGAACTTCATGCACAGTTCTGTACAGTGAAGGAGTGTTCAAGGATTCCCTCCCTTCTTTAGTAATAAAAATGGTGATGATTCCCTCCCTTCTTTAGTAATAAAAATGGTGATGATAATTAATTAGTAACTTATTTTGTTTGCTTCAGTAGCATGGTTTATTTAATTTCAATCGCATCCCTGCAACATTATTTCTTTAAAAGAAACTTTCTTAAATAGTGTTGACAAAATATAGTAAGAGCGTAATCTGGCTTACAGAAAACCATGGTAGCTTAGGTACTAAAAACTGAAGAACCTGAGCTTTTTAGACTGTGCACTAGGGTTAAATGAGAAGCTCGACACTGAACTTTATAGACACAGTTACTGTTTTTTAGGTTTGTTTGGGAAAGTTCTTTATGTGCCTCTTAATTTGTTCTTCATTCGATATCAGAGGGTTTTTATATTTCCCTGTGAGGTAAACTAAATAACTATATGATGGTTGCTAGAAGCGGAATAGTTGTCTTCGTACTAGGTAGATCTTAAAAAGGGAAATAAGCAGAGTTACAGAACAAATACAAAACTTCAGTCTGGACTTGTCAGTCTTAACTCACTCTCAAAATCTTGCAGTCTTTATAGCAGTGTTCTTTAAAATGCAGTTTTGAAGGGAAAAAAACCACGTTTGGATCTTTCCTGAACAAAATTGTATTGTAATAAAATAAATTGCTACTGCCTTGACATATTTTAAAAGGTGAGCTTCAATAATATTGTCAGTGGTTTTGCTGTGTTGGTGAGCTTCATGATTTGGGGATTGTTTGTTGATGGATGTTTTAAGATGAGTTGACTTTCTGCTCATCAGTATTAAATTGAAGATATCCAATTTTATACTAACAACACCTTGACAATTAACTGCATTTTCTTCAGTCAATTCCAGTCAATTCAGGTTTGCACAACTCCCATTTGAAGTGGCTTTGTGGTTGCTTTTTTGAAATCTGCATTGCTACGGCTGATTTAGTATGGGCTGGCTCTAAAACAAGGAAAGATATGAGCTAACACAAGTCTTCATCTTTTAAGGTATCTATTTCCAAACACAATATCTTGAGTTGTTCGCTGCTCTGGAAGTCTACAATACAGCAGAAGTTGTATTTACTGCCTTGCTACCACAGCATTGCTGGAACAGTGCACGAAATCAGATTTATCATTGCTAAGCATAGATGATTACTAGCTGGCCTTGAGTAAACATATTTGATGGATTCCCTGTGGCACCCTAAGTGACCCAGCAAGGAAGAAGGTTGGATTCTGTTTCAGAAATTTCACTGAGGACTTGTAGACTAACTGTAGGGCAGTTATTCAATTTCAATATTTTATTTCAATTTCAAGCAATCCAGGAGGTTCCTGGAATGCATTGAGGACAACTTCCTCCTCCAAGTGATAGAGGAGCTCATGGGGAGGGGTGCGATGCTAGAACTTGTTCTCACCAACAAGGAGGGGCTGGTTGGGAATGTGAAAGTCAAGGACAGCCTTGGCTGCAGTGACTACAAAATAGTGGAGTTTAAGATCCTTAGGGCAGCAAGGAGGGTGCGCAAAAAATTTGCTACCCTGGACTTCAGGAGAGCAGACTTTTGTCTCCTCAGGGATCGGCTTGGTAGAATCCCATGGGATAAAGCCCCAGAGGGAAGAAAGGCCCAAGAAAGCTGGTCAGTATTCAAGGATCAACTCCTCCAAGCTCAGGAGCAATGCACCCTGACTAAGAGGCAGTCAGGCAGAAACGCCAGGAGGCCTACATGGATGAACAAGGAGCTCCTGGCCAAACTCAGGTAGAAAAAAAGAGGCCTACAGAGGATGGAAGCAAGGACAGGTGGCTTGGGAGGAATACAGAGAAATCATCCGAGTAGCCAGGGAGCAAGTTAGGAAAGCTAAAGCCCTGACAGGATTAAAACGGGCTAGGGATGTCAAAGGGAACAAGAAAGAATTCTATAGGTATGTCAATGATAGAAGGAAGATGAGGGAAAATGTGGGCCCTCTCCAGAAGGAAACTGGAGACCTGGTTACCCAGCCTGTGGAGAAAGCTGAGGTGCTGAACGACTTTTTTGCCTCAGCCTTCAACAGCAAGTGCTCCAGCCACACCACCCAAGTTGCAGAAGGCAAAGGCGGTGGCTGGGAGAATAAAGAACCGCCCACCATAGGAGAAGACCAGGTTCAAGACTGCCTAAGGAACCTGAAGGTGCACAAGTCCACAGGGGTCTGATGAGATGCTTTCGTGGGTCCTGAGGGAACTAGCGGACGAAGTTGCCAAACCAGTCTCCATCATATTTGAGAGGTCGTGGTGGTCTGGGGAGGTCCCCACTGACTGGAGAAGGGGCAACATCACGCCCATTTTTAAAAAGGGAAAAAAGGAAGACCTGGAGAACTATAGGCCAGTCAGTCTCACCTCTGTGCCTGGCAAGATGGTGGAGCAGATCCTCCTTGAAACCATGCTAAGGCACATGGATAACAAGGAGGTGACTGGGGACAGCCAGCATGGCTTCACCAAGGGCAAATCATGCCTGACCAACTTGGTAGCCTTCTATAATGAGGTTACAGCATTGGTAGACAAAGGGCGGGCAACTGACATCGTCTACCTGGATTTGTGTACGGCATTTGACAGTGTCCCGCATGATGTCCTTGTCTCTAAATTGGAAGGACATGGATTTGACAGATGGACCACTTGTTGGATAAGGAACTGGCTCGATGGACGCACACAAAGAGTTACAGTCAATGGCTCGATGTCCAGGTGGAGACCAGTGATGAGTGGTGTGCCTCAGGGGTTGGTACTGAGGCAGGTTCAATATCTTTATTGGCGACATGGACAGTGGGACTGAGTGCACCCTCAGCAAGTTTGCTGACGACACCAAGCTGTGTGGTGTGGTTGGTATGCTGGAGGGAAGGGATGCCATTCAGAGGGACCGTGACAGGCTGGAAAGGTGGGCCTGCGTGAACCGCTTGAATTTCAAGGCCAAGTGCAAGGTCCTGCACATGGGTCGAGGTAATCCAAAACACAAGTACAGGCTGGGTGGAGAGTGGCTCGAGAGCAGCCCTGAGGAGAAGGACTTGGGGTCACTGGTGGATGAGAAGCTCAACATGAGCTGGCAATGTGAGCTTGCAGCCCAGAAAGCCAGCTGTATCCTGGGCTGCATCAAGAGAAGCGTGGCCAGCAGGTTGAGGGAGGTGATTCTGCCCCTTTACTTCGCTCTCGTGAGACCCTACCTGGAGTACTGCATCCAGCTCTGGAGCCCCCAACAAAAGAAGGACATGGATGTGTTGGAGCGGGTACAGAGGAGGGCCACGAAGATCATCAGAGGGCAGGAGTACCTCTCCTACGAGGACAGGCTGAGGGAGTTGGGGCTGTTCAGCCTGGAGAAGAGAAGGCTCTGGGGTGACATATAGCAGCCTTCCAGTACCTGAAAGGGGCCTACAGGAAGGATGGAGAGGGACTTTTCACAAGGGTGTGTAGTGATAGGGCAAGGGGGAATGGCTGTAAACTAAAAGAGGGCAGATTTAGATTAGACGTTAGGAAGAAATTCTTCCCCATGAGGGTGGTGAAACACTGGCACAGGTTGCCCAGAGAAGCTGTGACTTCCCCTGCCTGGAAGTGTTCAACACCGGGTTGGATGGAGCTCTGAGCACCGTGCTCTAGTGGTAGATGTCCCTGTTCATGGCAGGGGGGGTTTGAACCAGATGATCTTTAAGATCCCTTCCAACCCTTATCATTCTACTATTCTATGATTCTGTTGTGTGATTCTGAACCTGCAGTGATGAATGCAGCAGGAGTCTTGCCGCTCATTTAGCAGGAATCTTCATCTACTTTCAGTGTACACACATACACAGAGTCCACACACACTCAGGTCCCCAGCAGGTGAAGTGGATTGGTATATGTCACTGTTTTCTTCCTTTACATGAGCAGTGAAACTGCAGTGCAGAAGGTGCTACTTTATTGCTTTGAAGTGCTCTTGGTGTTACTGGTAGACAAAATCTGTTTCTCTACTGTATAAGGTGTCACAGTGGTCTATACCTTTGTTGCTCTGAGGCACCTTGTACAAGGTTATCTGTTGAGGTGATTCCAAATCTTATTCAGATCAATGGGAAATTTTGTCTGTTGGGGAGCTCAGTTGTGCTTAGCAACTGTGTGTGCTAAGCAATGTGTGAATATTCTACAGTTCTTCAGTACCTAGGAACACTTTTATTTTACATATATGTGTATATAAGAAAACTTCAGAGTGCAAATTTCATAGGGTATAAGGTTGTGTCAGAAAATTGAAATTCACACCTAATTAATTCTCCAAATGTATCAATAATAACTATAGACAGCCAAAGGTCTCCATCCTTACAGAAAATGCACAAAAATTACTTTTGTAGGTTTGAAGTAAATTTTAAATTTCTGAAGTACTTTATTCTGATCTTTGAATTGCATGTTTAATAGTACAATTGTAGAGTAAATAGAAATTTATACGGAACAAATAAATTTCATTGAACCTATACTCATATGGCCAAGTCTGGTTAATACAGTTTCATAGTGTCTTACTATTGTTGCTATTACAAAATTCAAGGGGAGCATTGTGTTTGGTAGGTGGAAAGATTTTTCTGACACCGACATTGCTTCTACACTAGAACATGTCTTAGACCTAACCTTCATTCAAGGTAATGCACATGTATTCAACAAAATCATATCTGCAGGAAAAAGAAGTGTCTGCAATGGGATGGTCATTATCAAATCATTTTGGCAAATAGAAAAAATAGCTTCTCTGTCACTGATGACCTCAAATGGAGCTGGCTTAATCTTTTAGGTGTGAGATATACTAAGCATTATCACTAACTTCTCAGCTGAAGTTCATCTCTGACTATCTCTTTCCCTATATGTGAAAGGTGACAGTGACTTCTTGTCGTTAACAGAAGTAAAAACTTATAAATTTTAAGATACCAGCAAATGCTATCCCATATCACCTTTTCAGCACTATATTTAGTTTACAGAAAAATTAATACACTATAGATTGGTTTTGTGGGCAGAGTAATGGTCAATTAACAAAATGTGATTTAATCCCGATTCTTAGGTCTCCTCTCATCATCAGATATCATATAAATGCTGAATGGGAAATATGAAATTCAACAGTTCATAAAGCAGATGCTGTGCGATATGAGTATGGCCAGCTTCATCCACCATCTCTCAGAAGCTGGAGAGGTGAAATTAGTTGTGCAGCCCCTGCTTTGATGAACTAAATCTACATCATCTGTGGGAAGACATTTGATGGCTGGACTCAAAAGATGCACCTGGCATGAAGAGTGCGAACAGTGGAGGTGCTCTGCTTGAACAATCCGCGCAACGGTCAGCCAGTCGTCCGGCCTGCCAGCCACCCAGCCAAAAACAACCTCCCTGGAGCCCAGGGAAAATTTGCAATGGGGAAGATGAGTCCCTATTAAACATATTCCCGTCTAGCTGTACCTGAGGAGTTCTGGCAGTAAGTTTTCTGTTTTCTCCACACACTCCCTGGTAAGGTGTATGGAACATGCCAGTGCTTTCAGTGATTTAATGCATTTGAAAGTGCCTCACCATTTGCTAAATAATCAGTAATTCAGATAACTTTGTTGGAAGTCAAAATATGTGTGATAATTTTCTAGCCAGTAGTATACACTACTTTTTATTTGCTTTTTTTCTCATAGTAGTTTTTTCTTCCTTCACACAGTGATAAACAATGATAAAATCAAATTACTAAGTTGGGAGCACTATTGTAAGAAAAGACGAGAGTACCTTGTTTCTAAATATTTTGTCCTTTTACATGTAAATTGAATTTTGACAGAGAAAAATCAACATTTTATGAAACTGAGGTTTCGCCAGATCTGATACGCTCACAAAATGAGATGGAAGAAATGCATTTAATGCATTAATTGTTAGACAGTTTATTTTCATTCAATATTTATCAACAAAGATTTATTTAATTTTCAGTGAGAGGTGTGGGATTAGATTTTTGGAGGGATTAAACTGCATTTAACATTTTGATGTAAAGAAAATGCAAACATTATGTATATGTATTAAAGCATGTATTATATACAACATAATATGATTAAAATTATGTGTATTGCATTTACGTTAAAAGGCTGCATATGCAGCTGTTAATTTTAAAGTTCACTAGTCTTTTGAAATGAAGGCAAATAACAACCTGGATATGTAACCTTTAGTGCTAAACACTTCCATGAGATATTTAAAATTCGTTATTTCATCTGGGGCTCAAATGTGCTATATAGTCACAGTTCACACAATACAATAAGACAATACAAAATATGGATCAAACTAGTAGTGGGTAAATCTCAAAAGCTTTGGCAATTCAATTTAAACAAAAAAAAAAGGGGGGTGGGGGGGAAAAGTCTGAATAGCTTCCAGGATCCAGCTTGACTACTCAAACCATCTAGGTCTGAAAATCTGAGCGGTAAATACTCTGAGAACTGCTTGTGGTGGAGTCTTGTGTCTGGTATTAGCTAGATGATGGCAGAACCAAGACACAATGCATTTACAACATAAATAAAAATGAAGTGGAAAAAAGTCTGGCATTTTCCAATTTACCAAGACCGAATAATTTCCATGTCCTTTCAAGTAGAGGGAGGAAGGAAAGATGTACTTTTGTTTTAACAGAATCATCCAATTAGCTCACATGAAGACTAATTTAGATTCTAAGTCTTCTGATACATTATCATTTTTAGCGAGTGCCTACTTATACCTAAGGAAAAAGCACCAACACAACCATGGTATTTTTTTTATAAGTCTCTTATAATCTGGATGCAGCAGAAAGTCCAAAATAGAGAAGCAGTCATGGATTTCAGGAAGTCAGTTCATAAATTTATCATGTCCTGATAATTTTATTTCATGCAGTCTAAAGACTATATAATACATATGCTTCAAAGCTAGGACATCTGTTGCAAATTTACAAATGCGAGGTAGTTTGCCAAACTACCCAACAGAGACAGGAGCACACCTGCTCAAACAAGTTGGAAGCGTAACAAATGTATGAACTTGACCTAGGCCTTAGGAAACGGCAACACTGATTTCATCATGCTACAAAAATAGACAAAACGCCAGCTATGTAATCTGCAACTTCTTGGTTGATGAACAGATCTGCTGATTTAATATTCATAACCAATGCCAAGTAAATTATCCTTCTTTACAGAAGACCATTTTCAAAAATGGAAAGTTTATAAAGTGTCCCTTATGTTTTTGTTTTCGAAGTAGAACAAAAATTCCAGTACTACATGGCACATCCCAATGAATTTGTTGAATAGGATGGTATTGTAGGAAAGAAAAGTAGCGAGACAAACTTAATGAACTAGAAAACATCAGCTGAAGCCAACAGGATTCAGTGTTGGCTGAATTCCCACTGGATCAACCTTTGTGTGAAGGGACAGACATAGTGGGGAATAGGATCTCATGTCTAATCTAGTCTCTCATAATAGGACCTCTATTATCTGCTCTAATGAAAAATGCGTATATGCGGTGCTTTGCAGGCAGATGTGAATTTGTCCTGCCATTTTTCTAACCTGCCTGGAAGCTGTGTGTGACAGACAATGAACCTTAGCTAATGCATATTATTTCTCAGCGCAGCTTATCAGCTCTGGTTTAGTATTAACTAGTGTATCTACTTGGATTCTGATTTAGAAGTGGCTGATTTCCAGCTGGCTTCAAATGTGGGCAGTTACCATCACTGTGTCCAGCTGCATCTGAGCTTGAAATGCAGCATAGGCATACCTTCATTCAGAAAAAGAGATAGATGGTGTTACCATAAAAAATAGAGTTCAATGCCTTACTAGCAGAACACTAAACCAGGAAAATACACAAGAAATTTTATCTGGGTGATGAACACAACACATGACAGATATTTCCAAAGAAGAAAAGCTTTACGAGGACAGATTCTCAAGGAGGAAAAATAGAACTTCAAGCAATACTCTTTTAGATTTGGAAGTGAGATGACAGACGTAACAAGATATTATAAAAGAGAGTGCTGCTTCTTGAGTAGGACAAAGATTATTGTTTCACGGAGTGCTAGCAGGCTGGGTCTTTGGATCCTCTGAGTGAATTTGAAGATGGAGGTGATATTAAAGGAAAATGTCTGATTCTCATGCAGTGCTCTAGAAGAAAGGTCGTAGGTTTTTCTCTACCAAATCAATTTCTATAATAAATGTAAAGGGTATATGTAAAGACTCACAACTACGTTTTGAAGATTTTCCTATAGATGAGTTAAACCATGAAGTTAAGGCAATTTGGTGTACCACACTGCTAAGGCAGCTCATATCTCTGGGGAGCAGTCCACAAGATGAGGCATCGGTGCAGCTTAGCTGGCACAACAGTGTAAAGAGACAGTACAATGTTTTTGTTTAACATGAAGTAAAAAATAAGAATATTCAGTAAAAATAATACATAATTTAATGGCATTGATAAAGCTTTGCAAAGCAGCAAAGTAAATATAGATCATTGTTCCTACTACTTGCTTTTTTTCAATGTTATGTATGTGGGAATTTCAAGTAAAAGTAAACTCTCCTGTTCCCAGAGGATTGCATCCTGCCTCCTTGTGCATAGAGCTAAAGGACAGTCATACAACTCTGGGTCCACAGACACACACACACCCCCATGAAAACTCTCAGCCCTCCAGTCTACAATCTGCAGATAGCCCAGAGTGCATATAAAATATCTTTTTGTTTTCCATGTTTACTTAAAAAATTCCAGTCTCATTCTGCAACAGAATGAGCAGATGGAATGATGCAGTACAGAAAAGCAGTAGTAAACTCAGACAAAATAATCCAATAAAAGGATAAAAAATGATAAGTATCATAACTCAGTCCTCAGGAGCACACTATGGTTTATTCAAGCTGGGAAACTATAGAATATAGTCCACTTAAAGGGGAGAATCAAAAAATCACCATTAAGGTATTTCAGAAACCTGTTAACAATTTCCGCATTTTTTTGTTCTTCATGCCCCTTTCATGAAAGATAAAAAGTTTCAGTCAGTTATCATAAAGTAACCTTGATTGCTCCTCATTTTGTATTACTCAGTGGCGTCAAATTCAGCCACTGGGTGAAGGGTGTACATATAAGAAAGAAGGAGGAATGGGGGAATGCAGGAAGGTGAATAGGTAAAAAGAGGGGGGAAAAAAGGTATATTGTTGTATACATTCCTATGGTAATGGCAAGAAAGAAGGAACTGGAGCTTTTGTTTCCTTTTTTATTAGAGGAAAATATTTTAACACCAGAAAACATTGAAAGAGGAATCTTTCTTCCATCTGTGTTGTGTGAATACAGATTGGAGTCCCCAGGGTGTGTGAATTTCTGCAGAAGAGGATAAAAACAGAAATTATTTTTCTTGTCATTCATCGAGTACTAAGGAAGCAAGGTAGACAGCAAGTTCAACTGTTTCCAAGGACAGCTAGCATTATAAGGAATATTCCCTGACATTCATATTGTTGGTCATAAACGCAGTTCTATTTTATTGTAATATATCTTCTAATATACCAGAGTCTGGTATCTTTTTGTGCTTTTACAGTCTGTCTAGGAAGCAACTTCTGGGAATGAGTGAATACTTCAGTTTTTCTCATTTCTGAAAGTAAGTTCACAGTGATTTAAGGACTGTATCTGTATTATATGCCTGTGCCAGGTTTATTTTGCCTTCTTCAGTCTAGTCAGGGTGTTATGACTGAAATATGACAAATTGAGGAATATTGTCTTTATTGAACTTATGTTGTTGCTCCCTTATCATTGGGATTTCCTGAATTTAAGCAGCCACTCTTTTGTGACTATATCAGAGTATTAGCACCATTTTTTGTTTCCTGCTTTTCTCTTGCAGTTCTACCAATTTGATTTCTAAGGCTTTCGATTATTCAGGAAGCATTTACAAAGCCCGTTAAAGACAAGATTTCAATAAGCTCCTTTAATATAGAAGTCAGGTTTGAAAAATTTTTACTAGATCTCTCTGCTCTAAAAATATTCACGCTTTCCTTTCTGGCTTTTTAAATGTGCCCTTCCTCTCCCAGACCCTTGAAGGCAACAAATATTTTAAAAGGGTTGAGTTCTAAAGAAAAAAACTAAACAAGTGACTGACTTGGAGTTCTATTCATAATTTTTTTCTGTTTTGCACATTACAACCTGTTTTTTTCTTGTTTCTCTGATTCATCACTGTTTTCACTCTAATCAATTGTAAATACTGTTGCTGCACTTATGTGATGCTGCTGCTTATCTAGCTTTTGATCTTCTGTGGTGGTGGCTACATAAAACCTTATTTCTATTCAGTCCATGAATCTTATTTCTTGCTCTTAGTGCCAGTCAATGACTAGATGAGAGACTTTTAGTTACACTTTCATGCTCTTAGAATATCTGATGTGTGGCACAAGCTGAAAACAAATGACCCATTTCTTAGTGCTAGGTGTTTAAATTATATGGGTAAGCTTCTTTTATATTTTAAGTAATCCTGTCTTTTGAGATGTAAAATATGCTCTGACAGTGAAATATTCAATGAGTAATCAACATATTCAAACAGGTGTCTTACCTCTACCCTTTGGCACTCTTAAGAAGCAAAGTTACAAAAGTTGATATAACATAAAAGCCAAAAGTAGCTGAATGAAGAGGAGAAAAGAAGCTTTCAACTAAGAACTGAATATAAATTTGAATTTACTGTAGGTTTTACTCACTTGAGTAGGAGGAGATGCCGAGGACTCCCCAGTTCCTCTCTCCTGTAGTGTGATGACATTGGTATTGCATTTCTTGTCAGTACCAGGGCTCCCTCTGGGCTGCAGAAACACCCCAAGCATTACTGAGGAAGAAAAGGAAAGCACTAAAGCATCTCCTCAACTGAGACATTGGTCCAAACCACCCCAGCATGCAAAGACCTTGTTGGGGATGGAAAGAGATGCTCCTGCATCCAACTATGTAGTGGATCAAAGTCTGGAATAGATGGACATTAAATCAACTGGTTAAAAGAAAGGCTCATAAGATCAGTGAGAAAATCTTACATGGTTATATGACATCATAAAATCAAGAGTAAATGTAACACAAGAATGGATGTAAGACAGAAAGATAACATGACAAAAGTAGATTTAATTAGCATAAACTGTTTCCCAGATTGTTACAGTGCCCTGACTCCAGTGATAAAGGATGAGCTGCAGCTCTTATTTTGTACCTATTGTGCTGACACTGTTGCATTTGTAGGCATTTTTGAGATGGCCACTGGAGCAACAGCTGGAAACTGTCCCATTTATCAGCCCCTAACTTCATACTGCTGATTCAGGCAGGCTGAAGTGATCTTCATTAGTGTTGTAAATATGTTCTGTTCTTCACAGCAGACTTAGTACTAGAGTGAACTATGAACTGGAGAGAAAAAAGTACAATCAGGATTCACCAAGATGTAAAGGTAATAAAATTTACAGTAGGAGAGCTAGTGAAAGGAAAATAACTTCAGTGTGATCTAGACAATTTTTTTGTCAAGGAAGAGTTGTTCCCTGTTATCCAGTGATGTGTTCATGTACTCGTAGGAACAGAATAGAAAAACCCAGTCAAACAGATTATATGAACTGTTACAGTTCAGGAACACTTGAGCCAAAGAGATTTGTTGTTATTCCCAGAGTGAGATTAAGACACAAATGAGGTCAAATGCCACCAATTAAATAAATTTATGAATTGCTTATTCAAAAGAAGGAACTGTTCGTATCACAAGAAATTGGTGACAGGACAGAGGAGAAGAGATAGGAAACAATGAGACCTAGCAAGCAATTGGGATAGAATCACAAGAGATAGTCACCACAATGGATCCAGCGGCATCCTGTTGGTCCGCAGTTTCCGTGTGCGTATGTGGTGGGGATCCCGTCGTCATTTTGTCGCATGGCTTTTCTTAGGGTGTTCAGGGAGGTTGTTTCCTAGACAACAGCACATACCTCACGTTCGCCCAGTCCTGCTCATGTGTCCAGCAATCATGCCACCATAGTGTGATGGGTTGTTTTTCTCAGACCTGGTGGGATGCACATGCCTCAGCAAGTTGGGGAGGGGACATGTGTCTAGGCACATCTTCCACAACACATACTCGTTCTTTAACCCCAGCCAAGACTTGTTTCTGGTGGTTGATTGTTCCTTGTCTGGTCCATGTTCATCTGGCCTGCCAGGAAATCCTGTAGTGAGCTGGGTTGCAAACAATCTATGAGACAGTTGTCTTAAGATACGGTCTCCGACACGAGCCCTGTGCTTACCTCCACTGGAGATAGGCAATGCCCACTGAATATTATCAAAAAACATAGTTCCTCACAGTGCTGCTTTCTGTGTGTATTTCTGAAGGACAGAACACTAGCTGCTCTGCAGCATGGAGGGCATGGAACACATTTTGTATCACTCAGGGCTTCTAGGTATATTCAGATTTCCTATTAGTTCTTCTTACACAGAATTGGGTGCTAAAGCTGTGAAATACAGAGTGACAATGGCATAGTTTATTAGTTTTGATATACTTTTAGTTCCGTTTAAAGTAGTTTCTAAATTCAGTTTTTGAACATATAAACATGTCTTGCTAAAGACATGAGACGCACCAATAAGCCTGACATTTCATCAGTGTCTTGATTTAATATCTGAATAGTCTAAGCATAGTATGGTACGAAGTGTACGTAATATAATTTTGCTCTCTGGAGACACCTGCTGAGTTTACTTTGTTTAACCTTTAGTTTGAGAAAGAACCGTTGTTCGGCACTTCACCTTATAATGTCAAAGATCTTCTGTTATTATCTCAGTCTTATTCTCCTTAACAGCTAATGATTACTGAGAGGTATATGCCCAGTCTCTTCCTCAAAAAGTGTGGTAAGTTAGATCTTGGCCAGCTGCCAGATGCCCACCCAGTGCCTCTCTCACTCCCCTTCCTCAACAGGACAGGGGGAGAAAAAAAGATGAAGAAGCTTGTGGTTAAGATGAAGACAGGGAGATCGCTTACCTATTACAGTCACAGGCAAAATAGACTTGACTCAAGGAAGATTAATTTATTTTTTGCCAGTTAAAAATAAAGTAGAAAGGTGAGAAAAAAATACAAATGGAAACAACATGCACCCTTTCACCCACCCTCCTGCCTTTTTCCCAGGCTCAACTTCACTCCTTCCCCGATTCCTCTGCCTCCTCACTCTGCCCTGAGTGGTGCAGGGTGACAGAGAATGGGGACTGGGGATTGCAATCAGTCCATGTCAGTTCCTCTCTACTACTTCTTCTTCTTCACACTTTCCCCTGCTTCTGCAGGCATCCTTCTATGGGGTGCAGTCCTTCAGGATAAACCTGCTCCATTGTGGGTCCTTTCCAAGGGATGCAGTTCCTCAAGAGCTCATACAGTGTGAGATCCAAGGGCTGCAGCTTCCTTTAAGGAATAACTACCCGCTCTGGTGTGAGGGCCTCCATGGGCTGCAGTGCTGATATCTACTGTAGTTTGGGCTCTTCCACTGGCTGCAGGAAAATACCTTCTCCAGTGTGATTTCTCCAGAGACTGCAAGTGAATGTCTGCTCAGGTGCCTGGAACAACTCCTCCTCCTCTCTCACCTTGATGCTTGTAGGGCTGTTTCTTATACTTTTTCCCCCACTCCTGGGCAGCTCTTTGCCCTTTCTTACAAATGCTTTCCAGGAGGTGCCACTGTTTAATAAACTAATAAACATTAATAAACTAATACTTACTTAAGCATTAGTTTGTTAATGGCTTTTGTAGAGGATTTTTATAAGCTCAACTGTTTACAATTTGAAGGGTCAAAAAAAATTCTTTTAAAGTTTCATTTGCTAGCTCTTATTGAAAACAATTCAAGTAATCTGAACATGGTTATTGATCACTAGCCTGTTTTCCTTTTCTCTCTGTATTATTTTTCTGTAATTGTTTCAGTAGAGCTAGGTGCTCAGATGGCTACACACTGGTAATCTGTTTGAATTGCCATTGAGAAAACTTCAAAAACTAGGTACAGAGTGTTACCACTACTGCACATAAATAGATATGTTTTTACTGATGTCTGACCGATATTTTTGACAGCGACAGAAATTAGGTAAATATAAACTTCCCTCCAGAACTAATATTTTAAATACCATCACCTTAAGAATATTCCAGCATCCCATAAAAAACTGTCATTAAAGATTTTTAACCAAGATGCCAAGGTACCAGTTATGTTTTGTGAATGACTCCTGTTTTTCAAAAGGCATCCCAACATATCTGCTAGCTCACATTCATAAACTGCCATGTCTGCTAACCTTGTTACTCAAAATAATTTCTAACTCACAGAATGTGAACACCTACAGCATCTCCCTCTGGAGGAATCACTTTCTCCCAAAGAAACTAATATAAGATTTCTGATTTTCTTCATATATATGTTGTGTCAGAGTATTTGACTACTTTGTTCTAAGCTGACTGACATTTTAATAAGCAATTTTAAGAGCTATATTTTTTCAGTAATTTTTTTGTGACTTGTGTGTACATGAAAAATATTATTAATGAAATACATGTATAATCTTTTGTCTCCCCAGATAGCTGTTCCTATCACTGGACAATGATTACAGATCTTCTCAAACCATTGTCCAAGTACAAGTGTCTTGGGATAGTGGGTAGGTATAGTGAGTGGATTACAATACACACTGGCTACAGAATTATCAGTCCCATATATGTATGAGTCAGAATATCTGATTATGAATTTCCTGTAACAGCAGGTTTCTTTTAAAAGTAGGACTTTATAGACATAATGATGGGGTAAGTAAAAGGCCAGACTTTTCATCAAAGTCTAAGTGTAGAACTGGAAAAACAAATCATCAGCAGCTTGGTACATTAACAATACATTGATTTTTGGCTTAATTTACTACCATTCAGTAAATGTTAATCAAGTATCATTCAAATTTTTTCTCATGTGTATGTTAATCTAAATATTTTATTGTACATTCATTCCAGCATCATTATTTAAGTAGCACAAACACATTTTTTCAAACTATTTTATTTGTGATATCTCCCTTTTGTGTCTTGCAACTGTCTGTAGCTCTCTTTGGGGGATTGATTGGTTTGTATCGGATAACTTGTTCCTGAAAATCTCAACAGTCATTCCAAGAACCAATTCAAGACTATCTTAGTTAAGCGTTCTCTTTCCTCCTTGTTGATACTTCTCTGTTTTGCTTTGTTCTGGCTTATTCTCATTTTCTCCATGTGACTTTGGGCAGCCATGTGTACATAATGAATGGTAATGCTTGGAACTTACCTAGCAAGACCCTGACAAAGTTGTTTTGCCTTCAGAATCCTATGTTACATGTGATCCTGACAATAAAGGACTTTTTCTTTATTTTTCTTATAGTTTCTGCAGTTTACAACACTGAAGGTAAGGAATGCCCTGAACTACTCCATACGCTGTTCCATGAAGTATGGCAGAATGAGGCACTGATAGAGACTGATTCTCTTCTCGAGGAGTAAGGTGTTCGTTTTAACTTCAACACATTTTCACTGAGAAAAATGCGTAGAACTCTGTCCAGCAGCTGTTAAAAAATGAATATTCTATATGTCCACAATGGAAAGGACTTATTTTGTGAGGTGAAACACCAACAACTCCCAAGCATTTATTTATGGAGATTTGTATGCATTTCTTACGAACATTTATGTAATCTTGTAAAACATCATTCTCCAGGTATTGTTTATGCCTTTTTGCACATCTGCCACATTAAGCTTGATAGATTCCTTTAAAGAAGAGTGCATTTGGACACAGTAGATGCTAAAATATATTCCAACTTTTAGTTGTAATAACTTGATAGTTAGCAGATGCCTCATATGCGAAATCGTTAGGGATGTGTCTCAACAGGGACATCTCTGTATATCTGTAAATTCACATGTCAAGTTACTTCAACGTTATGCTGCTTTGGGACATTCTGGAGGGACTTCACTCTGTTCAAGAAAAAAAGAAAATTCACCTGACTGTTCAGGACAAAGAATTCAGATACCACATGCTTCATGCTATTTTAAAGAGAAATCATGTCCATTTCCTTCAGACAATCTCACAGAGAATTCAGAGGTTAACAAGCACTTCCAAGGACATATGAATAAAAATATGCACTGTGCATTTCACTTATAGTAAACTCTGTATATTAAAGTTTAGCTTAGAGTCAGGCGTAAAGAAACTTCTAAACTACTTCATCGCAGTGCAGGACCAGATGCTAGAACTGAAATGAGAAAATAGAGTAATGTAATTTTTTAGTTCTTTGCCTGCAAATAAAAACTCATTCAGTAAAAGTTCATAAAAGCCTCTGACATCATTTATGTTTAGTTTGAGGACAAAAGGAAATAGATAAGGTTTCAGAGAGACAAGTTAAGTAGTATGTAAACCCAAGTTTTAACCTAGGCTTTGAAATATTACTGAAATTCCATAGTTCTCTCTATTTAAATGTTTCAAATTATAAATTACAGTTGATCTGTATAAACAAGTGCATTTAAAATATGTTAGTCTAATTTATATCCTAAGCTTATTCTATGAGATCCTGGAGACTGTTCTGGTCTTGCTGTGCATTAAGGAAAAGTCTCATTATGATTGTGCAGTAGCAAATTTACCTGATGAAAGGAGGTCTTCCTCAATATGATGTAACTGTCCTCCAGCATCCTTGAAATACAGAAGCTTCAGTAAAACATGTTTCATTACAAGGTTTAGCCAAACTAGCTTTCAGTCTGGCCATCTCCCTTTGGCAAGTAATCTTGGAAAGTCATAATCATAGAAATTTTGCTTGAAAGAGTTATCTAGAGACCATTTAGTCCAACCTCCTGTCCAGAAAAAGATTATTTCCCGCACTAGACTGGGTCAGCCACAGCTTTGCCTGGTTGAGTGTAGAGAACACCAAGGATGGAGATTCCTCAGTCTGTTCATGTAACCTGTTCCATTGCAGCACCATCCTTCTAGGAAAGAAGCTTTGCCTAATCCCATCTGCACATCTCTCTTTCCAATTTGTGGCCATTTCCCCTTGTCATATGGGGTGTAACTTTGAAGAAGCGTTTGGTTCCATCATCTTTGTGATGCCGTTCAGGTGGACTTAGACTGCACTTAAGTCACTTTAACCTCTTCTTTGCAGCACTATACAATCTCTGCTCTCCCAGCCTCTACACACCAGGCATGAGCTCTAGACCTCCTAGCATCTTGTTCAATGCTTTTACACAATGTTAAGGACTTCGGTGACACTTTTAACTCCAGGTTTTACTATTCATGTAATAAGTAAGTCCTACAGAAATGTTATCTGATTTATGTTAGTGTATTTATGCCACAGAGAGCTGTAAAAAAGCCACAGGGCACAAAGACTTGGGCTGCAGCCCAGGAAGATGTTCTCCTCCATTGCACGAAAATTGTTCAGGCATTCAAAAAAAAAATCTCTTAATGATAATTTTGTGAAAATAATTATAAATTGTATACAGCAACATGGCAAAACATTAAGTAATTTACCACAGAAAACTTGTTCTTAACCAGTTAGATGAGCTCACAATCTGGCTTCTTGATAAGAAAGTTTGTATACGTATTAAAAAACTACAATAAGTATTCAAAAGGTTTATTGTTTGTATTGTACACTGCTTCTGGTGTTGCACAGATTTTTTTCCCCCTTCTTAGATATGTTATTATAGAGGTTGTAATACCGTTGCTGATTGGCTTGGCCTTGGCCAGCAGTGGGTCCGTCTTAGACCTGTCTGACATTGGCTCTACCAGACACAGGGGAAGCTTCTAGCAACTTCTCATATAAGATGACCCTGCAGCCCCCCCGCTGCTGAAATCTTGCTGTGCAAACCCAATACAACGGGCACATCAACTATGAAGAAAGAAAACAACGCGATACCTGTGGAACTACTGTGTAGGTAGACAGTGAGGAATCTTTTTTGGCAACGAACCTCCACAATGTATTTAAAAAAAGTCAGGTTCACATATGGTCGTTTCCTCATGCAACTATTTATGGGGGGGGGTATGTGTTCAAAAAATGCTTTCTATCCATTGGTATACATAGTCGTATACCAGATAATGTATTTAAGATATATAAAGGTGATAGTAATAAGCTTTGAATGTTCATATTTCTTTACAAAGTTTCTACAATTTCAAATGATTTGGACTTCAAAAGCTGCAAATTAATACCAAAGTGAAAATAAACAGCTGAAACACTTGTATTCTCACCTAAAAATAAATTTTATATTTAATAGGTGACAATAGGAGTCATTACTTTAAAAACATGGTATGAATAAATTAACAATAAGAGTGACTTTTAGTGCTTTTCAATTTTCTCTAAAAATTTCCATGGTAAAGTTCATAAAAGGTGATCTATTTCTAGTAACTTTTACTCTTAGTAAACCAGCCGAGAAATAAGAAAGCCTTCATGCTGTTAATATGGATGCTTACAATCTTGAAAAGCTTACTCTGTAGTTACTAATCTTAGGAATCATGCAGTAGGTCGGCCTTCGATGGTGTGGCTTTTTTATCTTTGCTTTGATAATGTCGTGTATTTTGTATTAAAAGCAATTTAGCTCTATAATATTACAACTGTACAAAAAGGGACAAACTGTATACATAGGTGCATGTATATGTACACACACATGCACACTATGAAATGTATGTAGCACATACACTAGTTGTCAACCCTGTTTTCATTTCAAAATGCAACCTTCAGGGAACTATAAGGCAAAACCAGTGTGAGTTCTAACAGTCCCTTTCACTAGATGGAGACTGGACAAACACTTTGGAAAACGGAGAAAAACAGAAGCTGTGTAACAGTAGATTGATTTTCTGGAGGACACATCTTCTGGAGGAACTTGATCTGTGTATCCATTACCTTTATCACCTCTTCAAGGACCTTAATAGTTTGAAACCATGATCTGGTTCTCCAGTCAAGTGCAGTTTATTTTTCTTTTTACCCCTTCAAAAATAAATCTCAATCCCAGTTCTAGAACTTACTTTTTCATGTTTAACATTTTTTCCCTTTATAGAAAAGCACCTTTTGATCTGACTGTTTCCAGGTTGTTGGGGCTCTATTGCCCACCTAGTTGTTGAAGTTTTAGCTTGGGAATTTTTGAGATACTCAGATCTCAGTGTCTCACTTCTTGAACTATGTAATGCTCCTTTTCTGGAAGATGGTCTCTCTTGCCTATTCTTTCTTCATCTTCAGTAGCTGCCTAGTCATCTCTCGTGTTAGAAAGACGAATTCCTACCAGAGAAGCTTTAATTTCTGTTACATTTAAGGGGTTTGCTCCTTTTCCCCAAACAGATCTCACCAGCCCATCAGAATGCTGAGCCCTCTGTTGCACTGCTTGATTTCTTCTCTCATTTCTCAAGCTGAAGTGTTACAGGGAGAGCTAACTGAAGACCAGCCTTACTTCTTCAGTTTTTAAGGAGGCAGAATACTGATTAAAACAATGAAACTCCTGTGATTCAAATGGACTGTGAAGAAGTACAGAAGCACATTAGATGGTTTAAAATAAAATATTTGATTATAAGAATAACCTAAGAATGCACGCAGAGTCATTCACCATGGCTTAGCTGACAAATGGATTTTGATTAACCTGTAGACATATGGACTTTTTGGTTTAGTGTCCGTCAGCTCGAGCAAAGTAAATGTACAGAAATATACACATGGTTCAGCTGCTCTGGAAACATTTATTCTGAAGAAAGTGGTTTTTTTCTGTTTAGTTTCTGTAAAGGATGTCAGTTATGAGTAAATATATTTCTGAAAACATTCTATTCTGGGACCAGGAGAGAAAAAATAAAGTAGTTTTTATACTGGAATTGATGGATTCATCTGTACATTTACTGTATTTGTGCAGTACTATTGAAGCTTTCCAGACAAGCCTAGAATATTGGGAAAAAAAACAGAAAAGTGGCTAAAATATGCAATCCTCACTGTGGGAAAAAGCAATAGAAGATGACAATAGGGATTCTGGTAATCACTGCAAATGGTAGCAAAGAACCAGTCTGTACTGTAGGAGAAATAAGAAGAACCACAAAACTCCATGAAATAGTGACAAAATCGTGACAAAATCATGAGAAGAATATGAGTTACAATATACAAGAATATGAGTTACAATATGCTACAAATACTGTAACAAGTAATCACTGCATACAGTAATTTTTAGTGCATTTTCTCTACTAAAAGCACAGATTAACTAGTACAGTGATATCCAGCTACATAATGTCATAAATATCAAAAACAGTATACAAAGAGTATGAGAATAGTAAAAAGCATTGCTTTTAAGTAAATAAAATAAACCCACACAGAGGGTTACAAGAAATGAGGTTCCATTTAGCAAGCTGTAGAAGGGAGATAAATCAAATTTGCATACTGCACAAGGTCATACACTGGTGTGTTACAGTCACCTGTATGGAATGTGGTTAACAACAAAACCATACAGAATGGCTTTAAAACATGCATTTGGACAGATTTCTTTTTGTCTTCAGAGGTACCAGTTTGGAGAGACGAAAGCTGCATCATCTTTAATTGAATGCTTTTAAAAAGGGCAAGGGGAGAGGAACAAGTTTGCTAAGCTGTGAGCAATACAATTCTTCCTGTAATCTACCTCCTATTAATTTTAAAAAATTGTATTTTTTAGTCTTCAGGAATGCACGGAAGACTAGAAAGTATATTCTGTCCAACTGAGCATAACAGAAGATCATTTAGGAATGACCAGCTCTGGTCCCATCACACTATCTAAAATGCTTGTAGAAGTAGAGCTAGTCAGAACACTGCTTGAATTTATACAATCAATAAATTAGAAAAATCTGAAGTTCTTTGAGATATTTAAGGTAATTTTTTATATACTTCTTATGCATTGTGGTTCCACTTATCACCTATTATAAAACTAATCATGACATACAAATAGCAAAGAAGGAAAAGACTTTTTTTTTTTTCTAGATACCTTGTAAATCCTATGGTTTGGTACCATAGGTTTTGTTTTCTTGATTTCAGAAGTGTACTGCTGGATTTCTTTCATTGTTTTTCAACCAAATCCTTCTTGTCATTCAGCAGTTGCTACTCCTATTTTGAAATGTGTTGTTTCCTGTCCAGGTGTCTGATAAATAAGAAATTTATTTTCCATCAACACCTAATCAGACCTTGAAAAGCGTAACTTCTAAGCATGTAGGGTGAGATTCTGAACTGACATCTTCGGTGCTTAAAAAGGAATTTACAGGTTGTCAAGCTCTGAGACAGGGAGGCAAACATTGCAGCAAATGTGATCTCAGGAGCACCTAAAAATTGAATAGACATGCACATGAGCAGTCTGAATCTTTCACAGAATAAGACCCAGCTTCAGAAAACAGTGGAGATTATGTCACAAGTGCTGCTTGCAAAAAAAAGGCATACTTTTGTGTCACTCTGAGAAAACTGAGAAATAACGAAGGTGAATGAAGGTGCAGTTCCATGGATTGAACCAGTAGCCAGCCTCAGACAGCAGCACGCCAAATGGCGAAGTTCATGTGTCAGTTTTCACAGGTTTATAGGAATGCAAATAAGCCCAGTGGTTCCGCAAATAGTTCACTGTAAGTATGGCAAAGTTTAAGTTAAATACAAAATGATGCGGACTACATTATTAAATTCTATTTGCAGATTTATTGTCTTATGCATTCACAGGAGGCATTGAATAAGTACATTCAAAATTTTGGGCCTGTCATAAAGATCTGTTTATTCTAGTCCATCTGCTTCAAAACGTGTACTGTCCAGTGGAAATAATGAACCTTTTAATAGATTTTCTCTTTTTTGTAAGTAACAGAAAAGGCTTACTAGGAATAGCAGAAGAGAAAGAGATGTTACCTTATGAGAAGTGGTTGTGGCACCTCTATAACAGAAGAGCAGACCTGGGCAGCACACACAGCCAAGGCACATGTTGTCTTCCCAAGGCACCGTCACATTGGATATCCAGCTTCGACAATGTTTCAGAAAGCTCCCTGGGGAGCCCACACCAGATTTAAAATGCTTGCAAATGCATTAGGGTCTTTGCTGTACAGACTTTTGTGAGCAGTTTTGCATTTTAAGCCTAGTAACATCAAGACAAAGAAGACATAACTAGAGTCAGACTGAGGGATTAACACAGGAGAGGGAAATGGGTTATATTTCATAAAAGACAAAAGGCACAGAAACAAATGGATAAACATTGGCTTTTGATACATTCAAGGTTGAAATACATGTAAGAATTTCTGCAACAGCTTCGCAGCTGGAATCCTCTTTTCTCTCTCTCTCTCACAGCTCCTATAGAGAGATTGTCACATATAGTAAGCCTCTGTATCCTTTCTACTGCACCTGATGCCTTAGCAGGTACAGTGTTGGTGTACTTCAGTGTTCAATGGCACTATGTACTTGCGGGCGGCCAGGTAGCTTGATGTCTTCAACTTGATTAGTCTGCAAAAGCCACTTTTACAGATCTGTTAAACGAACAAGAGAGAATTTAAGCTTTAGCGACCCGGGAAAAGCTTACTGACTTGGGATAAACTGCTTACCCATATTTTAATCAATTTATTTCTGACATAATTTTGCTAATCAATACGGTAAAGTACTCAGAACACAGAGTTTCAAGGGCCAGTGATCTTCCTTTATCAGCTGTTTCAAAACACATATGTTCTCACATAGCTCAAGAAAGAAAAGCTTGTGTTCAGAAGTCTGATTTCTGCACATAATAACTTACTTTAACCCTCCAGATCAGCATCAGATAGTTCAGGACTTCAAGCCTCACCGCTATCCATTTAGAATCTCTTTACACCAGTCATTGTCCTTCTCTTCCAATAGATGAAGCTACCCATTTCGCTCATCCTGATGCCATCCACCCTAGCATTTCTGCAATTCTTTTCTTTCCTTCCCATGGGCAACCATTGTCTTTGTCCTGACAAACAGCTTGAATCATTTACTAATTCTGAAGAGAGCTTAGCCCCAACTCTCCATGCTCCCATTTCATGACTGATGGTGCCAGAACATGTAGGTTGTTGTTATCTCTGCCATACATCTTTGCCTCAAGGAAGTGGGGCATTGTAGCTTCACTGGTGATTTTGAAGAAGAGGAGGAGAAAAGGAGAACAGGATTGGGACAAATACTTAGTTACTTTAAACTGGAGCTTTCAGGTGAAAATTATTACATGAGGGATCACCAGTGATATCAGGAAGCAGGGCTACACAGTTCAGTCTTTACAGAGCTCTCTTTTTGTAGGGGAAAAAACCATCAACAAGAACAAACAAACAAAAAATCCCGAAAATGAAACCAGACCTGCAAAACTTCTTACAAAACTTTATGATTGTTTTTCTCCTCCTACACAGTCTTTCATGTCTATATGAAATTATAAGGAATATACTTAACTGTAATATAAATTTCATAGCTACAGCTTCACTTTTGCTGTTTTCCAATTTGGAATGCCTGTTAAAGCTAACAGCTTCAGTTCTCTCTCTCTGAGCAGTTTTGTGTCTAACATAAACTTGAACCTGAAAGCACAAGAAGATCTGTCAAGTTTATTGCTTTTTCTTTGTTCTGGCTTATACCCATGTTATATATAAAATGAAAATTGCCCATACTAAATATAAAATGAGAATTAATTTCATTTAATTCAAGGAAGCTATTTGCATGGTCTAAGAAAACAGATAAATTGAAGCACTTTCATCTCTGTTACTTCCCAGTGTTTTCAAAGACTAATTTTTCAGTAGAAACTATCAATATACTCTAGTAAATGAATTTACTAATCCTTCACATGGTACGGATGTGGATATCTGCATTATGTAAGATGGTAACTTTTAAAAAGCATCTGTTTATCTGTTTATCTTTTATTGACGTGAGAAGAGTTTTAGCTCTCTTTATCCGAGCTGATAGGTGTATTCTGAATTATAACAAAAAGCTTTAAGTTGTTCTCAGTTGTGATCTATGGTACTATCATAAATCTTCCCAGTATTGATTTGTCTCACAGAGCTGGATTTACCTTCAGTGGAAAAGTGAGCTCTGAAAAGAGTCAGGAGAATTCTTCAAGATAACATTGTAATTATTATGTATATATTCAGATGGTGGATACTTTTCAAATGTACTGCAAAGAACCATATTAAAAAGGAGAACCATATGGACAAGAGAGGTTCTTTACTGTCTGAAGTATAGAAAGAACACAAATGTTATCGTTTCTACAAATAATATTATATACCTCCAGTACAGCAGCCAAATACACAAGTATAGATCTTCTTCAGTATATAGATCTTCTTCAATGTAAAGGAAGATATTTGCCTGTTTTGTCTGGGTTTTTTGGTGTTTTTTTTACTTCAGAATTATTTCTGTGCAAATTAGGTTATACCTGTACAGCATCCTAGTCAAAATTTCCACAAATCTATGTCTGGAGAACTGTACCCTTTGCAATCTCACCTAAGAATATTGATCCAAACGTATCCTGTTGTTAGATTGCTTTCTTTGCCCTGCAGGTTTTATATGTATTGCTGTCTATAATTAACCAAAGCCTGTCTGGTCTTTTAATTCTCAAGCGAAGAGTGAACTGAGAGATAGAATTCACAGGTGCAAAAACATATTAAACTTCTCTTCAATCGTTTTAGTCCATTTAGACAGTCAGATTCAACTCCTTACTTTCACAAGTATATTAGGGTGCCTATATCTTCTGAGCAAATTCTCTGTGGATGAAGGGGTGATGTTATGTTTTTTTAATTTCCCAGAGTGACTAAGAAAAAAACAAGTGAAGATGGCTAAGGAGAGAATGGAGCTATTCATTTCTACTGTAGGCCACATTAGTGGATTCCAATGGGAAGTAAACCACAATATTTTGTGGCTTAATGTAAAAAAAGTTCGATCACAGTGCAGCTGAGATGTCGTGTTGCGCTGCTGTCCCTTGCAAGTATGATTGTCACTCCAACCTTCAAAAAGGGCAAGAAGGAGGACCCAGGGAACTACAGGCCGGTCAGCCTCATCTCCACCTGAGAAAGGTGATGGAGCAGCTTATCCTGGAGGCCATCATCATGCAAGTGGAGGAAAAGAAGGTTATCAGGAGTAGTCAACATGGATTCACCAAGGGGAAATCATGCCTGACCAATCTGATAGCTTTCTACGATGACATGACTGGCTGGGTAGATGAAGGGAGAGCCATGGATGTTGTCTACCTTGACTTCAGCAAGGCTTTTGACACGGTCTCCCATAATATCCTCCTAGGGAAGCTCAGGAAGTGTGGGCTGGATGAGTGGCCGGTGGGGTGGATTCAGAACTGGCTGAATGGCAGAATTCAGAGGGTTGTCATCAGCGGCGCTGAGTCTAGTTGGAGGCTGGTAACAAGTGGTGTCCCTCAGGGGTCAGTACTGGGCCCAGCCTTGTTTAACTTCGTAATCAATGACCTGGATGAAGAGTTAGAATGTACCCTCAGCAAGTTTGCTGATGACACCAAACTGAGAGGTGTGGTAGATACACCAGAAGGCTGTGCTGCCATTCAGCATGACCTGGACAGCCTGGAAAGTTGGGCAGAGAGGAACCTGATGAAGTTCAACAAAGGCAAATGTAGGGTTCTGCACCTGGGGAGGAACAACCCCATGCACCAGTACAGGCTTGGGGTGGACCTGCTGGAGAGCAGCTCTGCGGAGAGGGACCTGGGTGTCCTGGTGGATGACAGGTTAACCATGAGCCAGCAGTGTGCCC
>Ga0065711_1001904_pt1 | contig 38311 bp, 17 predicted proteins | sample Hoacrofraction12_FD_59098 | JGI IMG/M metagenome (GOLD analysis project Ga0065711, IMG submission 59098) | Hoatzin crop microbial communities from Cojedes, Venezuela - Epithelial fraction 12 v2 (version 2) | ecosystem: Host-associated > Birds > Digestive system > Esophagus > Crop | place...
GGTGCGGGGGTCGGAACGAGTCGGGGGCCGAGGGGCGCGGGGCGAGCCCCGTATCCCTGCGGGGGTCGCGTCTGCTCCAGCCCCCAGCGCCTGGCCGCGGCCTTCAACGGAGAGCGGCGCGGAGGGACGGAAGGGGGTGGGAGGTGGCGCCCGGCCGGAGCCCCCTTGGGGGGGGGCTTTGCCCCGGGCTGAGGCGGAGTCTGGGCAGCAGGAGATGGGGCCCGGGGACCGCTTCCCGTCGCCTCACCTGCACGGCGCGAAGTCTGCAGGGTGTGTGCTGCCTGGACAGCGGCCTGAGGCGCTGAGGGAAATACTCCTCCTGCCGTCGTTGTCTGCGGCCCTTACGGGGGCTGCTAGCGCGCGGCTCCTGTCCCTGCCGTGGCAGGGACACATCGGTGTGAGACTCGGGATCGGAGGGCTCCAGTCCACGCGTGGGCCAGTAGCCTTTGTGGTAACGGTAAAAAGCTGAAATGTTTTGAGAGGTATCAGGCAGTTGAGCTTCTCCGTTCAGAGTCTCCATAGCAATGTTGTCCAATATTTGGACTTCTGCAGAAGGTGGGCACGTTCCGGGTGCAGGCAGGACTGGCAGACCAGAAGAGGAGCTTGGTCACAAAATGTCCCAGCCATCTCCTCCTGTGTTTTGCCTGCATAATAAAAATACCATGAAAAAGCAGATCCGTATTCCTTCAGTAACCCCAGGTTTGACTGATTCTTTGCTGCTTAGATATCTGGACTTAAAATTGTGTATGAATGATGCATTTGTACAAGACGGGACTTCAGGGACTCTTTCAGTACAGCTGCACTTGGCTGGATACTCGGAACTAAGTTTGGTTTTGCACCATGACGACCTCGTCGATATAATCTCTTTGATTTCGCATCTGATTTTCTACCAGAGTAAGGGCTGATGTGTTCAAGTACGCTTCACAGAGATCAAGCTTTAACTGTCATTTGGGTACATGCATAACATCCCCTTCCAAGATCTGACTTTCCCTTATTTTCAGTGGCAATTTCTTTTCTATTATGTTTAAAACCTAGAATAGAGCACAACTCAAGCATTAAGGCAACATGCTAAGCTTTATTCTTCTCTGGCACATCATTTAAAGAGCATTTTGTTATGATTTTGTATTTACAGACTAAATCTTTGTAACACCTTCTATCCCTGACTTAGATGCTAGATTTTCTTGGTAAGTCAACATAAATTCCATAGCTCCTTTGGTATTCTGAAGTATTAGTTCAATCTGATGTTGTAAAGTACTACTGCATAATGAGCTTTTTAAAAAAATGGGGCTTTCAAATTTCCTATTCTCAGAACAAATGTAAACAAGTATTAAGCAACAAAAATGCCTCAGTATGATGTGCTGGTTTTCATTGCAATTCCAGGACTAACATGTAAATTAAGCAGTTTTCTGTATGTATGAAAAGAAATTTGATTTCCATTACAGCTGTGCGTATTGAATGTACAGTTGAATAATATATTTTAACTGTCACTAAAAAGAAAAAGCACAAGTATCTTGACAAGAGATATATAGTATGAGGTATAGATTAAGAGACTTTAAAGCCACCAGGGATAGCTGCAACGGTTTATAGGCTGCTATACCTTTCGGTATAGTCAATAGAATTCTATACAGTAAATCTTATGGTTTACCCATTAAGTTGTGGTTATACAAGAGGATTTCCCTTGGAAATACATCTAGCGCTCAGTCTGAGGAGTGGGAGTCGTGATTACTGTTCACCTAAATAAAGCCTGAAGCTTGATGCAGAAACTGAAATATTGCTTTGCTAGTTCTTAGAACTGACGTTGGTCACTTGAAATGGGATTAATTCTTGTGTCGGGGAACTACTCAGTTACTCAGAAAGTAAGGTAGCACTCACTGTGAGCAAGAACCAACAAGCTGGGGCCTTTGTGTTCTATCTACATCTACCTGTAGCAGTTTTACATAAGGCATTTTGTATGAAGAAAGATTTTCAAACATTGCATTCTGATTTGGTTGTCAATAACAAGGTAAGACTTCGAACCACTCTTCAAAAATGTAATTTTTGGTCACTGCTGATTGGGTCTGTAGGTGTATGTTGATCACCAGTAACGGTCTTGCTGCTCTGCACTGTCTTGTGTTGAAAAGTACCTTACCTTAGAGTGATACTACTCACAGAGTAAAATCCAACTCAATGAAAAAGTAGCAGAATGTTATCTTAAATTAATTTGCTTGCCTCATTCTTGACCTGTCCCCTTCACATTGATTCTCAAGGAAAATGCGTGAAGCCTCTGCCTTTAATACCTCCCTCATCTCCCAAGAAATTCCCAATATTCAGACCTTTTTGTCTTCAGAGATGTAGAAACAATGATTAAACTCATAGGCAGATGTCTGAAAGCAGATAAGAAAATAGAAACCGAAGTTAAAGGCTGTATATCAAAGTGAAACAAGCTTGTCAGAAATCTGGTTTATTCCCATGCAATCAAAGGCACAGATCTCTTGTTCTGCCATTGCTGTTGGGAGAGTTGATATCTACAAGGAAATTAAAATAATATTTAAGCTATTTCTTAAAATAGGTTGTACTGTTGCTCCAACTGACATTACAAGCAAAATGTTTCTGTTGACTAGAAACAAGCATAGTTTGCAGCCTGTTGTATGTGGTATCCGTGTGTCAGACAGTTTGTCCGTGATGTGTATACGCACCGCTGCTTTCTGCTAGGATGTCAGACCTGTAAAGCCTGTGCAGTGATCTTGACCTCTATTACAGGTGCAGCCTACAGAGGATAAATCCTAACGTTCATTTAGCATCAAGCATGTACGCAGTAGAAGGAAGGTAACATTCTTTAGGTCCTGAGTGGCTGTAGAGACCTCCTGTTCCTTTTGAGTTTGCTTATGTAGTTTGAAAAGAGAAGTTTTAAGGAAAAAGTGGGTAAATTCTATGGCAGTACACTGATTCAGTGTACTTCATAATTACTGACCAATCATATTCAATCCAACAACTGGGTTTTGGCTTAATGGTTAAAGAAAAACAACATTCTTAGTTACATTTTGTGAGAAGATTTACTATCTTTTTATTTACGAGTCTTAGGCCATGTTTGGAAAAAAGGTTTAAACTAGACACAAGCCTCAATGATTTTTTTAATACCTTATTCAGTGCCCATAATACTGATCACCTATTTATAACAGGGAAGGTTTTGCTATAGGTTTGCATTAGGCAGAAAATTATTATATTTGTGACAAAGAAATAGGAAGGAAGGGAGGCAGAGTGTGTAGATGCATGCTGGTTTCACTGTCAAATTATAATTTAGAGAGTGAGTTCAGTCCTTCAATAACCGAAATCATATTTGAGTCTAAATGGCAGAGAACTGCATATATCTCAAACTGTGGGATCAGGAACTCAGTTCTCACTCAGTATTTCACTAAATTCATTTATTTACAGAGTATTTAAAAAAGATGCTAGTGATAGATTGTGATACATGTTCGTGCAACAGGCTTTTTTGAAGGTCAATAACAGTAAGGTCCTTTACTGTCCACAATTTTCTTAATGCATAGTCAAAATATATTTAGAGGGAAGCTGTTGACAATTCAGTGAACAAAGCTAAGTCATGTTGCTTTATTGCGTTATATTGTCTTATGCGCTGGGTGCTCTCACCGAGGAGTGCTTATGTGGGGTATTACTAACTTATAGCTGTGATGTGTTACTCATAGACTGTGCCTTTTCACTGATCTTCGTTCTGCAACAGGTTCAATCTACCAGTTAATTGTGGTTTTGTTCTAGCCATTATGAATTTAGCTGGGGTTTTTACTAACTTTAATTGCACGCTAATGTCATTATAGTTGTAGTTTGATATAGATACAATTTGAAAAGCTGTAGGTGTTTTTTATTTAACATGAAAGCTTTCATAAGTTATGGGAAATCCTCACCCCGTAAAACAAAATATGTAAAGTTGTTCACTGACAGCTGTGTTAACCTATCCAATTATCTGCAAAGCCAAACATGAAAAAAGCAAGAGAGTGACAGTGGAAATATGCTGCCAATACTAAACATTTTTATACCTGTCTGTATAACTGATGTGTTATCACAACATCCACATTATCATGCTGACGGTGTATTATTTATAGACTTACACTAAAATGCAGCAAAAGCATGAGGGCAAAACACTTAAAGATGCATTTTAGTTCCACTTTGTGTCAAAGGCAAGTCTGCAGTTTTTGTAAAAAATTGGCAGCGATATAATATCCTATCAAAATGTTTCTGCCATTTTTTTCAATAAATCCTAGCCATAGATGACCAAGAGATTAAATGATTTTTTGTAAAATTACTACATTTTCACTTAGATCCCGAAAATATTGAGATTTTAAAAAAAAATTTACTGTTGATATGCAAGAAGCCCAAATATCAGAACTAAGGCTGGGTTATAATAAACAACAGCTCTTTATAGCACGTACTAATAAAATGTTTATTTTTATGATGTGGGTGTGTAAAACTGTTTCTTTGCACTGAAATGCCTACAACTGATGTGGTAGATAGATAAGTACGTTTCTGTCACTTAGCAACCTTCACTGGTTCGGGAAAAAAATTTTGGGGGTATCTGGAATGCTATTATTGAAAGTGTCTGGAGTTTAGCAAATTACCAAAGCATTCAGAAGTGAGTCATTACCTGAGCTACAGTGATGCAATATACTGGATTTGACAGCAAGAACAGAAATAACTCACTTGCATACATGGGTAATTTAGGAAGGTGAATTATTTTTAAAAATTAGGAAAGAAATCAGAACATGAAACAGCAAACAAACCTGAAATAAATCCAAATACGGCAAATTACTTTCATTACCATAAATAGATAAAGAGTAAGAGGGATATGAAATCATAACTATGAGCAAATTTCTGTCTTGGAGATTACATAAATTATTAATCAGATCTGTTGTGGAATAGATCTAGTTTCATTTTGTGTGTTCAGGCGAAAGGGACACTGAATTCAGTACCTGTTCCAATGTGCCCAGAAAAACCTGCCTTTGATACATAACCAGTAACATACGCAATTCTTTCACAGTAGATTTAAAGCAGGGAAAGAATAAACGACTTGTTGGGCAATTCATTCTATTTTGTCTTTTTTTGCTCTGGTTCCCTTTTATTAGTTTTCCTTCAATGACATACCACAATTTGATGACTTACACATCATACAGGTGTTAATAAGTGCGCAGTCACAAGGACCTCATTTTTTTTTGTCACTCTGGTCTTTTTCAGTCCCGCAGGAGGTAGTTTCCCTTCACTGAGTTCTCTAGGAAACAGAAGTCAAGGTATCCTGTACATGTCTGCATATACACTCAGCAACTACCCGTTCAAGAGAAAAAGCATCATTGCAGGTCTGACAACTGCATGATCCTGTCTTTCAGGGAGTGTGCTCCGAGGCCACCTGTGGAGTTACTGTGTAAATCGTTATTTCCTTCCATGTTTTAACACACAACAGAGAGGTAAGGGCATATGCGGCTAACTAGGTGTCTTCTTGGCATTTTGTGAAATCTCACCCCTGCTTCACAAACCTTGCTGTAGGAGAAGAAAGAGGTGATATTGTCTGGAGGTAGAGTACCGGGTTACACTTTGAGAGCAGACTTCTGCTAACGAAGCCAATAAATTTTCTGAGCAGCTCTTTGACAATTGTTTCAGTGTCTCTTGTTTCCTTAGTTTCTGCTGGAACCATGAATGGTTAATGGTTCTTCTGTAAAGTATCTAGAGCTGTTTGATGAACTGTGCTGTTTGAAGGTGAGGCAAGGCACAAACATTTTGCTGATGTATTGTTAAGAGCTCATCTCAATGATAGGGCAGTGAGTGTAGTTGTGCTCTGCCTAAGTTGGTACTTGAATACTTAAATTCACCATACAGCAATATGATTGATCAGTGAATAGTAAGATATTTCCCCAGGAAAAAGAAATAAAGAATCTTGACAAGCTAAGAAAAGCTGCAGATTTAAAAGCTAAGTTTTTCATCTAGATCTGATAAGACTTACTGACGATGTGGTTTGTTTGCATTCTCCCATTTTCCAGTTCAGCTATGGGCTCTTTAAAGTAGAATGAAACAGTGTTTCTGGTATCATTATGCCATCTTTCAGAAAGCAGCTTTGTGTAACCAGGAAATCACTCAAACAAGTCATCACCTTCCCAAGTGGAAATTAGAAATTCTCAGTTTGCTGTAAAGCACAGTATATGAACTGCAGCCTATGAACCTGGTGGACTTTTTCTGACAAGCAAACGAGCTTTCTCTGAAGTGATATGCTAAGGAGCAGACAAGAGTTGAAATTTCTGGTGGCTTTTCTGGTTAGCATGGTTCTGAAATGCGTATTTCATAATCAAACACATCCTGTTTCCATCTTCTAAAATAGGATTTTAGATGTAAGGTAGGAGAAGAAAGGGTACTAGAAGGTAGAACAGACAACAGTGAATTACAAAAAGAAACAGTTATATTTTCTTTGGAAGGCTCCAAAGGTGGGTGAATGGTTTACTAGAGACCTTGCTGGTAAAATAATTTTTCCTTTGGGATTTTCAGCTTTGGGTGTGGCTTTTTGGGAGTCACCGGGGGGGTGGACATGAGGTGGTGGCATGGCAGGAAATTCTGAATTATGGAAGGGCTATTTTTTCATTAGGCAGTGGATCTACTTGATTCTGAAGGTGTCGTCTCTATGTGCATCCTGCAAAATTATGTCCATGCTGAAGGCTGGCTTTGGATAAAATGTTTGTCTCTCATGGAACACTAAGCTCATGAAGTTCAAGAATGGGAAGTGCAGAGCTCTGCACCTGCAGAGGAATAAACCCATACATCAGTATGGCCTGGAGGCGAGCTGTCTGGAAAGAAACTTTGCAGAAAAGGACCTGGGAGTCCTGGTGGACATCAAGGTGACCATGAGCCAGCAATGTGCTCTGGCAGCAAAGAAAACCAGCAGCCTCCTGGGCTGTGTTAGGGAGAGCGTTGCCAGCAGGTTGAGGGAGGTGATCCTTCCCCTCTACTCAGCACTGGTGAGACACATCTGGAGTGCAGTGTCCCATGCTGGACTGCCACAAAAGGTAGTACAAGAGAGTACAAGAGAGACATGTCAATCTCTCTGTCCAGTAAAAAAAAGACACAGGCATACTGTACATAGTGCAGAAAAAGGCCATGAGGGTGATTAAGGAATTAGAGCATCTGTTGTGCAAGGACTGAGAGAGTGAGGACTGTTCATCCTCAAAAAGAGAAGGATCAGGGAGGGGACTGTCTTCTTATCAATGGGTCCTGATGGGTGGAGACAGACTCTGCGCACTAACAGTACAGTGAAAGGACAAGACACAGTAGGCACAAAATGAAATACAGGAAATTTCCACTGAAACATAAGAAAAATATATTTTACTGTGAGGGCAATCATACACTGTAACAGGTTGTGAAGTGACATTGTGCAGTCTCCATCCTTGGAGATACTCAAAACCTGTCTGGACAAGGCCCTGAGCAGCCTGCTGCAGTTAGCCTGCTTTGAGCAGGGAGGTTGGGCTAGACAATCTCCAGAGGTCTTTACCATCTTCAACTATTCTCTGAAAAGTAATTGAATAATGCTAAACAAAAAANTTAAAGATAATAATCAAGCAATAAAAGTTAGATGCAGTCATGCCTCTTTTTAAGGCAATTGGCTGTTATCTAAGACTTTGAGTAACATTTGTGCTTTCAGACAGCATGGTGAGAGCAGGGTACCCCAGTAAAGGCTCTGAACCTAAAGTCAACAAACGGGTGCAGCTTAAGAAATAAGTAGTAGATAGATAGCCACTTGAAAATGCTGGGTACAAGGGTAACTCCTGTCCTCTCATTAGGATTCTAAGTGATTTTCTATTCACCTGGGTCTTTATCGCAGACCCTACTCTTGAAGGTTGTCACCTGTAATCCTTCCTTCTAACCAAGTGTTGTGTTTAGAGGAGAACCAAGTGGTGGCAATAGGACAGATGCCACTCCATGTCCTTAAGGCATGCTAGTCATTACAACAGTAGTTCGGGATGTGTGTGAGCTCAGTTCAGTTCTCTGCCGTGGGCAAATCTGCATCAGTCAATGGTTCTGTAATGGGGCACTTAGAATCCCCTTGTTGAAACAGTGTCACTGTACATACAATAAATCAAGACTTACAGGGCAGAAGGAGAAAGTATAGAAGTGAAACTGATTCTTTAGCTAACTATTTATGTGAGTACTCACCTTGAGAGGAGACCAATCTTTTCCTGCCTGATCCCAGGACGGTTTCTGTAATTTTAACAATGACTGTATAATGTGCTTAATTATGAAGAAGACAGGCCATTGAAGAAGATTGATATCTAAAAACTTTGATTTACTTCGCCTTAGCTTCCATGCTTTGTCTGTGGATTGGATAATACCTAGTGAAAGTGTGTAGCTTTCATGGCAAATTTGGTATCACATTGCATATAATGAGATTACCCATGGCATTGACTTTCTGACATTGAATCAGTTTCCAACACATAGCTATTTTTTTCTGAATAGTTACATCTAGGACAGGTTTCATTAAATGAACTAAAAATAAAATTATTACATTAGTATTCACAACAGTGTTTTCTGACAAGATCAAAGAAATGTTACAATTAATACACTGTTACTCACTCCTCTGAACTCTCTCTTTAGACTCACATTCTTCATCCTACCCAGACCAAATCTGTTTCTATTTTATTAACATAGACACTTAATTAGCAGAGTGAGGTTACTGGAAATAATATTTTTTTTTACAAAAAATAGTTTTCTTACAGTAAATAATTTTCTTACAATAAATAATTTTCAGTGGTCCAAAACTTGTTTGCCTTCTCCCCTACACCTTCATTTTTTACCCTTCAAAACCTACAAGTTTCAAAATAAGAAGTCAGATGCTTCTTCACTACACTTGGGATTATTACAGTCTAAATTAAGCATTATTATGTAGTGTTTATGCCTAGCACTTCTGCATATAAATTACACTTGCTCTTCACACAGCACTCATACCTGGTGCTGGAGCCTCCATGGGGATCAATGACATGGACACACTGTGTTCTGCCACACCTGTGGCCCTGCACCACTGGTGCCAGCCGCTCACACCTCTGCCTCAGCTTGATGGGGTCCTGGGTTTTCAGAGCAGGACTTGGTGAGGATGAGGGCTGGAGACCTGGCATGGCATGAGAGAGGGGGTAGAGTCAACTGCCTGTGGTTCTTGTGGATGTTGTGGGGGCAGCTGGCTGGCTGGATGTAGGCAGCTGCAGAAGACTCACCTTTGTGAATCCTGCCCAGAGAGGTTGTGGAGTTCTCCGTCTGTGGAGATACTCGAAACTCAATTGGACATGGTCCTGAGTGACCTGCTGTAGCTTACCCTGCTTGAGCGGGGGACTTGGACCGGATGCTCTGGAGAGGCCCCTTTCAGTCTAAACCTGTGATTTTGTGATTCTGTGAATAAACATAGAATAGACATCATCTTTCTTTGTTATAGAAATGTATGTTGAAATGTGTTGAAACCTGTTGAATATACAGCAGTGTAAGGAAGAAGACAGAATGGCTCATCTGTCCGTGTTAACTTGTCATGGACACATTTGATTCACAAGGCTTTAATAAATGATAATTCCCCAAATGTTCAGCTTATTAGAACTGGTTCACTGGTACCTTAGAAAGGCTTCTATGCCTAGAGCAGCTTGGTTCTGTCTCCTGTTGGGCACACTAAGAAAAGGCTGGGAATATTGATTTTGTGAGTCTCTTTGAGACATCACTTTGTTGCTCCTCTGTGGAGCTTCATTGCCTCCATCATGCCAATATCCTGCAATGTTATCTCCAGTTGAATAAAACTGCTTTGTGTTTGGAAAAGGGTGAGCTACACAGTCTGTTAATCCAATTTTAGGTACTGGGCTGAAAGCATGGAGTGCAAAATTTTAAAAATAATTGAGCTGGCCTTGTCATAAAATGAAGAAACAATATACTTATTTACAAGAACACTAATGAATATTTTAATTCATTTTTATTCTTGTGCTGAGGTTAGCAGGACAATACAATTGAAATCCAAACACATTTCTATGTCATCATGAATTAAGGCAATCAGTAGAATTCCTTGACAAGTTGCCAGCCCTCATCATTAGGGGCTCCTCTGATGGTTATTCCATAATGGATTGTTAAATCTCATCAGCTGTGTGAGCCATCTTTGTCAGGCAGGAAGGACCTTAACAGTGTCTGTATTTATTATCTGGACATCACGTGAAACTAACATGACACTTCAAGGTGGTTGCGAATGTCTGTATGCCTGTAGACTCTCCTTCAAACATGCTTAGTATTGGCATCTGGTATGACACAAACTTTCAGTGTCTTCTGTGTTGCTTAAAATTGTACAGAATGGTTCCCCCCCAAAAAACAACTGCTAGAACCAGAATGCCCTGTCACATACAAAAATCTCTGTGCTTTATACCAGATCTACACAATATTTGAAGCAAGTCGTAAGAAGCATTGACTTTGAGAACAGACTGAGTAAAAATCTTACATATTTTAAAACTCTGTTCTGAGAAGTTTTGAGGTATGAGAACTGTACAGATTTTGACTGATCTGGATGTTCTTCAAACTTCAGAAGTGATAAAAATCGGAGATAAAGGATTTTTTTGGACAGGACATTACAATGATGTCTTCATAGGTGATTTCTGCTGCCTTAGGATTAACTGTGGTGCTGGATGAAGCTTTTCTACACAGTATTCTTTCCTTTCTGGCTTGTCAGTTCTAGTTCCAATATAATTTTAAGAGATAGCTTTTGAATCATTAGTCTTTCCACCTAATTGCAAAGCCATTACAGGCTTAATATGGCAAGAGCTGAGCCTGTCAACGCATACATTTCTTTCAGTTTAATTGCAGTCCATCCACCCTACCTTCTTTCTAAGCTACTTTTAAACTTAGATAACATTCTTTATGAGATTTCCCATAAACTAAAATGTCATTCTCGGAAACTGTAATACTTTCCCAATGTTGCAGAATCATACACGTTTTTTGTAAGGTGATTATGATGCCAAACAGGAAGCAAAAGAGTAGATATCTTTTAAATAATGTCATAATAAGTTGTCATCTTGACTCTTTCAGGAAGATCTGGTAAGAATAATTTTAACAAAACATTTTTCATCAGAAAATGTTGACTTGGTGAAACCAAAGTTTTTCACAGCAATTTATACCTTTTCACTGAAAGTTTCATAATGAAGATTTTTTTTCAGATCCAGGATAGAATTTCTAATCAAATCCTGACAAATCGAGATATACCTACCTCTGTGGTCAGGGCAAGTTCAGAGAACTAGGTTTAAATCTTTTACTTTGACCTGCAGCAGGCAGCTGAGCCTTGGCCTAGCACTTCAAAAGTGACTGTCTTAGTGCTTGAATGATGGGTTTTGGGGTAAATCTCTCTCAGTCTCCCTTAATATCTCATGAGAACTTTCTAAGCATCTTAGTTTTTCCCCTACATGGAGGTAAAACAAATGAAAAATGACAAATAACTTTACTAAAATATTTTTTTGTTTTGTTTTTAAGTCAGTCTGCTTGTCAGAGTGCAAAAGAAGATGCTTGTTTGGATGTATTTAGGTAGGAAGACTCATATCGTATCTTTGAAGCCCTACTTAGAGCTTCAGGTCCCAGCTCTGTGTTGATTCATAACATAATTCTCCTTGATTTAAGTGGAATTACCTCTATGGATACAGGTAGGAAGCTTGAGCATTTTTGTTCATAAGCTTTCACAAAGAAAAAAACCTTTAGTCTTAACACTAAGAAACGATGTCCACATGTCATTTGAATAGACAATTTTATGCACAATTTATACAGCAATACAAATTCTCTGCTTACAATACTATGCAAGTTCCTTCTTGGGTAGATTTTAGTTTCTAACATTCCATGTTATTATAATATAAAAGAATTTAGATCAGTCAAGGAAATAACCACAGAGCTGAGGACTTAAAGTCCTCAAGTAGTTTCTAAATAATGAAAAGTGTTAACATTGCTGATAGGTTCTGTTACAGAAGTGGACTAAGAACACAAGCTACACAATATCATTTCTTCTATGTTAATCCGAGGCACTCAAAATTGTGTGAGATGACTAGAGCTGTCAAGTGGGCAACTGTACATACAAAAATATCATGAAATACATGACTTGAACATAACTTTTGTGGAACACCTTGGCTGTTGGGAATGATTTACTAAAAATTAGCTATTTAGAATGAAATTAACTTTAAGAACATACTATGTGAAAGCCAAATTATTTTTATTTTTTACAATTAAAATAAGCTATGATATGATAATAATAGATAGTGCTACTGATCGTACTACTTTTGGTATATTTAAATAAAGGGAGTATTTATTTAGAAAATAAAAAGGTATGTGAGTTGTCTTTTAAACTGGGCTAGACATTTTGTAGACCACGAACAAAATGCTCTTTACTTTTTCATATACCAAAATAAGTAGAACTTCTTGACAATCAGCTTTTTTAATGCATTATGGCTGAATGGGAAATGACTAGCAGTAATTGAGGTCTGTACATTCTGAAGCCTGGGTTACTGAAATAAGGAAAAAGGTGGTTTAGTGCAAAACTGTAACCTTATTAATTACTACTTAGCAGCCATCCATCCAAGGATCACTGAACTGCAGCAGGCAAATCCTTGTTTAGCCTACTCCAAATTTTCACTAAGGCTTTAGAGTTCTGCATCTGCACATGACTGGAATTGCCTTACTTTGGACAAGCACCTGTCTTCTGCCTGTGCCCGGCTGGAATCCATGATCTGACACAGTCATGTCAGGGTTCAAATCTGCTAAGTGCTCTCACGGAGTATCGACTACACATTATCAGAAGAGCAATTACAAAGTGTAATCATGTCCACATTCTTTCTAAAACACTTTATCATGATGTGGAAGGCTGAGCTGTTAGTTCTCACCTTTGGATAATAAACAAAGGACTATGGCCATTTGTTCCTGTAGTATGAGGTAACTTATGTTCTAAGCCTTTCTTCTGAAGAGCATCTTCAAATTCACCTTTCTTGCTTCCCTAGAAAATGAGTGAGTTTCACTGCACAGAAAACATTTTAAACTGAAGAGTAACTGTGACCAAACAAGGTATTCTGCAACAAACAGTAGTTCTATGTCACTTCTGTTCACTGTCAGAGGTTTTTTTTGTTTCTTTCTTAGTTCTTTTTTTTTTTTTTTTTTAATTTTTTCCTCTCTTTTTTTCACTAATGGTTAAGGGAAATTTTATATGCAGCCCAAGATGCAAGTACTGTGACGCTTAATTCCTTTAGTGACTACATCTCTTAATTTCTTAATTATCAAGTGGCTAAAATAATTACACCCCTACCCAAGCAGTTTGATGATTGTTGATGAAAGACACAATTTAAAAATTCATACATCAAAAGTGCAAGCATCACAGTACTTCATGGTATTTCATTCCAAAATAAATTGATTATGAACATTTTTTTAACAACATTGACTCTATTGCCATATAGAGAATTCATTTTTTCACTGTTCTCCAATCGGCAGGCAAAAGGTGACACAGTGATTGTTTGATTCTTGCTGGATGTACTGATTTTGTCTGGGATAGAGTTAAATTTCTTCATAGTAGCTAGTATAGGCCTATATTTTGCATTTATGCTGAAAACAGTGTTGATAACACTGATGTGTTACTTTTTGATGAGGAGTACTTACACTGTATCAAAGCTTTTTCTGTTTTTTTTACTGCCCCACCAGCAAGTAGGCTGTGGGTGCACAAAAAGTTGGGAGGGGCACAGCCGGGTCAGCTGACCCCAACAGACCAGAAAGGTATTCTGTACAAGATGATGTCATGCTCAGCAATAAAAAAGGGGGGTGGAGGTGGGCGAGAGTGGCTGTTGCTCCAGGACTGGCTGAGCATCAGTCGGTTGGTGGTGAGTAATTGTTTTCTTTCATGTCACTTGGTTTTCTTAGGTTTTATTTTCCTCAATCTTTGTTGTTGTTTTTTTCCTTACTTTTATTCTTTTTCTTAACATTAATAAACTGTCTTTATCTCAGCCCACGATTTTTCTCACTTTTACCCTTCCAATTCTACCCCATCCCACTGTGGGGGAGTGAACGAGCGGCTGTGTGGTGCTTAGTTGCCAGCTGGGGTTAAAACCATGACACAGGACTAGACACTGGCTGTCAGTCTACTCACTTCATTCATGACTGCATGAGAAGGAGGGAGGCAAGAAGGAAGGAGAAAAAGAAAGAAGAGTGAACCAAGTGAAAAGCATTTTATTCTAAGACACACTGACAGCACGTGTTAGATTCTGCTGAGACGCTAAGGTGACTTCATACGAAGTTATGAATTCAACTTTATACTTTTGAATACTTAGTGAGATTGCAACTTTCAGTACAGATTGCAGTGTACATTTGAGTGTAAGGGTCCGGTGGCCCTTGAGCACGTTGGTTGTTCTTGTACTTCTGTGAAAGAACAGAATGCCATAGTGGCCATATTGTATTTCTTTCTTGTCCTCCACCCATGTAAATAGCAGCAGATGAGTTTGCTCATAAAAATGACTAGTCAGTGGCTAAACAATTGGCTTATTTCAGCTTGGTGCTAGCTAGTTTTGTGCACACTTGGGCACAGGAAAATCCACATGTTCTAGAGAGAGTATTTATTTGCATTCGTGTCTCTACTTTTAGGTTTGCAATTCACATTGTAGGTAGGCTAGATACTGAAGATGGCCTTTGGATACCCATACTGACTCTGCCTGAGGAATTGCAGTTGTCAGTACTGAACAAATCTTCAGTGTGTTTTCTGGTCAGCCATTTCTTGACTTAGAGTGTTTCCACGTAGAAACTGTTTGATCCTCTCCATTTCTTGTAGTATGTGATTAAAAGAGTTTGGAAGGGATGTTTCCCTAAGGAAGGAAGAACATTCTTCTAGAAACATGTCAGTCAAGCCAAATTCAGAGGGGTTGTCTGGCCTAGAGACTGAGACCCAATTCAAGACTCACAGTGTGAGAGCAGACTGGGATTTCTGCATTTAGGATTCCTTCAGTTTATTTTGTAACTTGCTTGTAATATGGAAATGTAAAGAATTCATTGGGAAGAAAAACTGTTGGTAAACCTGTATTTGTAACCAAGGAGCTAGAGCTTGCTATAGCCCAGTGTCATACGGTGGACAGAAACTAGGAACATGTCTAAGGAACTGGGAAGGACTGGTATGAGTGCACAGCATACGGGCTGTGCTGTGCTATTATGTCAGAAGCAAGGTCCATATATCTGTGGCCATTTAATAGACTCAGAACTCAGAAAATTGGGAAGTTATTATTCAGATCAAGAAGGCATTAAAACAAGTGGAAATACATGGCTGGCTTCAGTCAAAACAGGTGTTTATTAAGTAAGTGGAACTGGAACACATTCTGAAAGAAAGTGATGTTTGCTTTTAAAAAGTTTGCTTTGATTTTCCGTGGAGTCACATAAATCCATCTCTGCAGGGATTTCACTTTTCAATAGTTTTTGCTGTTCTAATGTGATGCTCACTTCACGCTTCCAACTCAAATGTTAGAAAGCGAGTGTTTGACTTTGACCTTTTCTGTGATACCAAGGGTGTCAGGAAATGGCCCACTGCTATTATACAATCAATTAAATGGGTAGCTGCAGGGTGTTGGCATACCACAGCTTGTGGCAGTGCTGACAAAGAAACAACACACACAGTGGCTGTCTTGGAAAATGTACAAATGAGAAAGAAGGAAATGACCCAGAAGGGTATATAGCATTTAATTTGTAAATAGGATCTTACAGTACTTTTCTTGTACAACAATCTGAAACACCCTGAAAACCTGCCCTGATATTCTTGTTCTGAACTGTTCCATTCTAGAAGCCAATTTTTTTTAGGCCAAAGGTCTGATAAGTATGTTCTGCTTGTTATTCACATGTATCTGCCCTTGCTAATGAACATGCAGGCAGAACAACTGGCTGGCTTTCTTCCAGAGCCCAAGCGAAAGAATATCTAATGCACTAGCTGTCAAACAGCACGCCATGGGGGATATGTAAAGTGATGATTTGGCACTGGCTTCTGGTTCCTCCCTTGCCATGTCACCTTTTACAGGTGTCCAGACTCTTCCTTGCAGAAAGGGAGCCTGGATGGTCATAACCGTGGGCATGCATGAGAAATGAGACCTAAAACAGCAACCACCTATGGCATAGGTTTACAATAACTGTTCTGATTACATTTTGTTTGCTTAAACCCAGTACTGTAGTTGCTACGAAAAGGCTCAAGAACCTTCATCTTCTGGTTAATAGTCATATTACAAGGTGAGAAAGAAGAAAAACAGAAATAAAATTGTCACAGAATTGAGTAGACTGGGTTAACCTGGGAAGGTTGAAAGATATGATAAAGAGAAGGAAGAAATGGAATGCAAGAGTATAGCTCTTAGGATAATGAATATAATTTGTTTAAGCTCTGTTATGTTTTGTTTCCCTGAAAGGGAACTTGGTTGAATGTTGCTTCCATCAACAGCAAGAACTCTGAGAAAAAAGGTTGGATTACAGTTTAAATCCTATTAATAGAACATATCTATATTATCACTTACAATAGTGAAGTAGTTGTAGCTCAATAGCAAAGAAAATCACCAGGGTGCTTAAAGACTGAACAATTCAGTGGAAGGCAGTATTTTTTCTTTGTTTTATTTACTGAATAATGGTTTATATTCTCAAACATGAGTAAAAATAACTTCTTGAGAATGACACTAACTAATCAAGAGAGGTGACTGAGAACATGTTTGTTTGCCTCCTTCTTCCAAATGTTCTTCAGAAGAACATAATGCACTTCATTGATTCTAAAGACTAGTAAAGGTAAAGTTAGTTTTGTAAGAACCCCTCTAACAGAAGGCAATTTCCTTTCTTAAAACTTTGAAGTTGGCAGTTCCATTGAGATTGATGCCCAAGAAACTATCATATTGTTACTCATCTTTTTTTGGTCACTGTGTGGCTACTTCAGCTACTTTGGCACAAATCAGAGCAGCTACATTAGGAGCAGAAATTTGTTATATAGTCAACATTGCGCACTAGAAGCTGCTCAGGGCCAGTTCAGAACGCTTAAAATTAATTAAATTGGTATTTAACTAGTCACTATAATCATTGGAGACTAGGGCAGAGGTTTTCTCATCCTTTCTTTAGCGTTGGTGAGTACAACTGGGAACTAAGTATTCTTTCTGTTGATTGCAAGGGTAGGCCACTTGTGACTAGATCAGACATTATAGACATTTAAAGTTAGATGAGATGGACTTCGAAACCTATCTCTTTCCTCAGCTCAGGCAAGCATAGTCAATGCATTACCTCCTGAATCTGCAGCCAGCAGAGCCCACATTAATATACCCAGGCCTGACTACAAGGACAGGTTTGATCTGTCTGCAGCTGTTCCCCTGCTAAGAAGTTTTAATTTCTGCTTTAGCAAAAGCTTTGATTGCTATCAGGTTCCTCAACACACATCAATTCTGGTAGTCATTTAGCGTAGAACCACTGTGAGTGTTAGAAAATCCAGGTCCAGGCAGAGCAGAAATAATAATTGCACTGGGGAACTGGTGTTTGTGGGGACATAGTAACCCTGTTCTGCAGATTTGTTTGAGAATTTCAGTCTCTCTCATCTCTAAATTCTCAGACACTTACTCTTTTCCTGGTGCAGTTTGCAGAATTCAGGTTTGGTCCACATCAATAACTGAATAACCACTTGGACTTTGGACTTAATTAAAATCTTTTTGTGAATTTAAATGCTTTCTTGGGCATGAAAATTGAAGTTAATATTCATGTGTCAGTAGAATTTATAAGAAATGATTGCCCTCAAAGCCTTAGTTCATCTGTTGTCTCTGCTGAGGGGCATATAAAGTCCAAAACCCATATGAAGTACCAACATTAGCTGCTGGTCCTACTCGGAACTACTAATCGTGGAAAGAAAATTAAAAAGCTTTTATCCTGTTGTCCTGTTTTCCTGAGAAGGTTTAAAAAATAGTTCTGTGAACATTTTGACCACATTGTTCCCATTGGAAAACCGTTCCAGAATTGCATCTGAATCAAAATTGCGATCCAAATATATTAATTGCAAGTCTATATTTAAGTGCTTATACCCAAGCAGTTTAAAAGAGGTTGTTTTTCCTCATTGTTTACCTCCACCACATATTTACAGAGCGTAAGACTATCTCATCTCAGCCTTAAATAAGCTGTGTTTATATATAATGCCGTTTTAACTGTGTCTCCAATTAGGAGGCTTTGCCAATTGAGATCACAGTGGTGTGAAATATTGTAAAAGTTTTTACTTCCATTAATTCTAATCCTATTTGTAGGCCTGTGATATGTTTAGAGCATGAGGATAGGGCACATGAATCATTTGCCAATGAAAAGCCGTTGTTGACTGTACTGTACTTTAAATCCTGAACTTCATTATTAGCAGGAAATAAAAATGTTGGAAGTGATGTTCAGAACTGAAGTACAGCAGTTTGAAATATAAGAGAAATTATCTAATTGAGAAAGGCACATATGAACTAGAATAAATCTGAAAAAGGAACAACTCTGACTTGCTAGAAGTCCAATCAAGTCATTAGAGGCATTTTTCTGTTCTATTGTGAGTTTCACCAGGCTGTTACCCAGTTTCCCTGCAAAGTCAATGTTGATTTAAGTGCCACTTAAGAGGTTTACCTTTTTACACACACACTTATCATGCTTCTGCCTACTCTGCTGATACATAGAAGAGTCTGAGTGGATGTAACATACAGGCCAACAAAACATGAGGTTTGAGTTAAGTACACCGTAGTCTAGATAGCACGCTTACACTCCAGTTTGTAAAAAAAATGGGATGCTGGATCTGATCTGCCTTCTAAAAGCACCATGAAATGTAAGTGGTGATAGCTCTTGTGCGCTACTCAGATCTTCTGAAGATTGGACAACCACATAGCTTTATTGGGGTCTGTTGTGAGGTGGCAAACCAATATATACAGTTCTTCCGCCTTCACTGATTTTGTTCTGCTGGTGCATGAAATGAAAATAATTGTGTTTGAGAACACGGTTACAGATGAGTTGTTTGAAATATTTTATTTGAAAACTTTACCTCCGTGGAGAAAGGAGGAGCACAGACCCTCATGAGATTGGTGACTGCACACGTGTGTTATGTCAGGGTGCCACAAGGACAGGCAGCTGCCTGGAGCTGAGTGCCAGGAGGCACAGGGGATCCCCATGGGCCGCTCCAGCCAGGGTCCTTTCCACAGCCCCCAGCCAGGGAGCGGGGCAGGCCAGGAGGGCAGCCAGAGGCAGCCCCAGACGCCGTCAGGGACCTCTTCAGGGATGGGGAAGTCAGCCTTTGACTTGGGCCTGGCTCAACAGGACCAGCGCCCGGCTGTGGTGGAACTGGAGAGCAATCAACATCACTGGGACGGGGACTGGTAGCTCTGGGGTGAGCTGAAATGGGGTCCTGGACCATGGGGCAGGGGTGGGGGGAAATGCCAGGGGAGGCTGGATAGAGCCATTGAGAGCCATTATTGCCCTCAGTGCCCTGACATTTAATGACCTGTATGTAAAACATAAAAAATCAGTTTGTCTTTATCAGAAAGAATGGTAACATGCTTCTTGATCTTCTAGGTTGATGACCTTTCTTTTCACATTGTTTCCACAAAGATAAAAGAAACTGGCAAGGAAAAAAAAAAAGGAACATTAGTCTGAGGAGCCACTTTTCAATGTTTTCTACCAATACTAGGAAAAAAAAAAGAATGAAAATATACTCTGTCATAGATTTTTTAAAATACAAAATTTATTTTCAGAATAAAGCACTATAAATTCTGGTAACTTCAAAAGTCAGGAGACTGCACTTCTTACTTATCTCTTGGTGTTCAAGAATCAAATAACCCCTCCTGTTTTACTTTACATGGAGATCTGTTGCTCATGGATTGTATTGCAGCATGCTGAAGATGATGACGTACCTTGCCCACTGAACTATCTGTTTCTTACTTTATCTTTCAGAAATTCACTTCTATACAAACCCACCTTTTTTGTATCAGCAATAATATATCAAAGTGTCAAGGATGATCTATATATGACCATTATTAGAGTGTATCTTTAAAATCTTGGTAATAAAAATCATCTCTTGACCTATTCATGGCATTAGTTGTTCACAAATGTAATAAATAGGGATTTTTCATTTACTTATCTGCAAAGCTTTTTCATTTGTGATTTAATTTCACAACTGCATAAACGTAACTTCAAAAATCAACAAGTTTAAAACACTCAGGTAAAATAAGGGACAACTTACTCCCACAAAATGGTAAAGCTTAGGAGAATAGATAAATTTGAATTGTGAGCCAAGCAGTAAAAGAATCTCTCTTATTAAGGAATTACTTATCATTGGAGTTTAATTACAATAGGACCTGTCATTATAAGATTAATGATGAGCGGTTTTTCACTTCAAACGACTGCAATTGAATTAAGATAGTACCATTATTCTTAGAGAGATAAGGTCAAGCAAATGAGGCAAAAGTGGGGAAAAAATGGAGAACCGAACTGTACTGAAATCAGAGAACATTCTATAAGAAGTCAAGATTTTAAAATGCATTACAAGGCTTATATTTACAAATTTTATAAAGTGCTACACAAAATATTGAAGATGATAAAATACCAAGAATTTTTATATGCTTTTTTGTTAAACATGCCACACGGTCGGGTCCAGTACGATTTTCAGAACTGTGAATCATATATAATTTGTGCATTTGCATCTCTCCTTCCTTTCTGGAAATGGAAAAACGTTTCTACAACACATATATTACTTTCTCCGTTAGATTTCATATACCGGCACTCATGTGCAGGGAGGACATTTGACTGTATGGTAGGGATGAGCTCTGAACTGTTGATTGTGAGGTTACTTTTTAATGCACGGGGTAGGGCAGCCTTTGGAGTCACTGTAGTTTGTCCTTATACCTTGCTATACAAAGGCAGTAGCCCTTTCCCTTAGGGAAGAGACATTTAAAGAAAATGAATCTCAAAGGTCTCCTGTTACCTATCCTTTTATCTCAGAACCGGCGTAGAGGAAGTAGGTCCTTTAATCTTCATATGCAACCTCTTTCCTGGAGTGTCTGCATTTGAGAGAGCAGATTCGCAAAATTATTGTAACCTTTATTTACATTAGCAACCATAGTTTTCACATGCTGTACCATAAACTCTTGGCCATAAAAGTAAACCACCTGAGGACACATGTATGGGAAGTGGAAGTGAAATGCTCTGTCCACTAACCCCACTAGTGGAAAACCTTCCATTAGGCGTAGACTGGTTTACTTTAGATTTGTTTCCAAATTCTTTATTAAGTGTTAAAATACAATTTAACAAGGCCCTAATAAAAGGGTTTAAGGGACTCTGATTTGTAATCACATTTCTTTTTAATATAACTTATTTTTCAGTTTTCTGTGTTTGGTATAATCGGAGTTCATGCTTTTCTAACTAATCATGGTCTTTTCCATTTTTTTTGGGCCACTATTGCCATGACCTCTTTTCATACGTTTGAAGGTCTCTGTTATCTTTATTAATGTAAATGTATTCAAAACTTTGTAAAATATATTGCAGAATATCCCACAATGATTCTTTTAGAAATCACTTTAAAAGTTAGATATTTTGTGGAGGAATCAGGTTCTTCAGCTCATGAGGATAACTCAAAGAATAGTAGTGTAAAGATTGTGACAGATTTGTAGAAATATGTCTTCTGTCTTTATTCATGTCTGTCTCTAAGACAAAATCTCTAGGGAGAGAGCAGAATCTGGCTTATGCGTGGCTCTAGCTGTGTCCAGAAGCAAGCATAGGTAGTGTATTAGCAGTTTACCTTGTCACCTCTCTTAATTCAGCACATAATCTCACATTGCTTTCAGCCTGTGAACTAAAGAAGCTATTCAACGTTCCTGATTGCTGACAGAATAAACTAATTAATAAACATGATTTTAGGTTTTAATGAAATTAATATAATTTGGTGTAATCTGTAAGAGAACAATAGGGCTAGTTTTTTAACCCACTTTATTAATAAATTAGTTTGTCTAAGAGCTAGTGCTTATTCTGAGCTCTTCTGAATGTGAATCACTTATATAGACATTTAAAATAGAATAACTTTCAAAATCTCTTTACTTCAGAATAGTTATTTCACACTCTTGTTGAAAGTAATACATACACCTTTTTACATGCAACTGCATATCAGGAAAACACAAACAAACCATTCTTGTTTGTTAATGTAATCTCCAAGAACAAACTGTATCTCTCAACATGCATTCTGTAAAATACAAAATGTTTTCTTTTACACAAGAAAAAGAAAGAACACCTAAACCTGGAGTGATAACGAGCCGAACACTGAATCCCTGAGGATGCATAGATCTGAAGATGTTATAGACTCAATGAACAACGACAGCATAGCACAGACAACATACCTCAAAGATCCAGCTAAGAGACTAATAATTATATTAAAAAAACTATGCTTATTTATATATCCATAAGCATTTCCACCAGGACCCAGCAATGTAAGAATCCAGATAGGAATTTTGTAATATAAAGTTGTGCAGAATTAAGTTTGGGATTGTTGCTTTTGAAACTGAGCCATTATGTGCCAACATAAATGAGATTCCTCTATAAATTGCTATAGTTTGGGTTTGTTGAAAATATTTCCAATTTATATCTTCTGATTTGATTGTGGTGGGGTACAACATGTTCTGAAGGCAATTTCAGAAAACCTTCTTCTTAACAGTTGTAGTAAGTATTAAATAGTAATTAGTATGACTATCAGAAATATTATCAGTAATAATAACCTGTCTGACAGTCAAATATGTCAAATGTAGCTTCTGCAGAAAGCTGGTAGTGTGACAAGAACCGTAATGTTCTCAGCATGAAAGTGCAGTTACTGTATTGTATGCTATATGATGCGACAGGTTGCAAATCCCTTTAGAGTCTGCAGAGTTTAAACGAAACTGAGAAAATGGACTTAGAAGAGATGTCCAAGAAGATCTGTTAGTCTTTGATTAACTCAGGTTATGTTAAATAAGGAAAATACCTTCCACAGGAGGCTGTCCAGAATGGTGTGGTCCCATTGTGGGGAGAGAGAGAGGGAGAACTGGGGTTGCCAGCAATAAAGCAGTTTTAAATGTGGACATAACAGAAGCTTAGGAAAGAGTTTCTTCATTAAAATCTTACAAATCAAATACACCACTTCACAGAAAGGATGCATATAGGACCTAACAAACCCTGGGGTCAATAACAGAAGGCCAAAGATGTGGCAGTGGTTTCTTTGTTCCTTGTTTAGGCACACTTTGTTGCTTCTGTTTATCGATACCCTTTGTTGTCAGCAGTCCAGGCAGTTGTTTAGGGTTTTTTTCAATCAATTGGCCAGCTTTTCCTTTCTCCTCTGACTATTTGCTTTAGACATTAATCTGTGACGTGGAACGTTGTCAGGTGTTTCCAAAGATCTAATTTGTACCCACTGCTCTTCAGAGTGCTGATCTTCTCCCTTTTCATATGTTACCCGCATAGAATTACTGTCAGTAATAGTATGATGTCCTATCTTTTTCTTTTTTTTGTTTTTTTTTTGACTTCTCTAGGCATATTTGTTACTTTTTTTTTTTCCGTATTTTCCCCAAATACACAAGAAAAATCTTTCATTAACATATAGATATATTTCAGCTTAATTTTTTTGGTGTCTGGGTTGGATTTGGTTTTGACCATATAAAGTTTGCCTAAATTATTATTCAGAAGAATCCTGCATATTTCTTACTTTTCTTTCATATATGCTGAATCTACATACGCACCATTTTCAAACTTTGTTAGAATTTTTGTGTAACATCGGTTTGAACATTTTTCCAGGGAATAGTTAAGATTTACATTGCTGATAGCTACAGTTTTTACTAGCAACCTCATAATGTGGCATATTTATTTTCTGGGGTAAGATAGGCTATATTTTTTTACTTAATAAACTATGTAAGAATATGTGTACATCTTAATTTTAGTGATGCCACATCACTTTGTTTCTGTAATATGCTGAGCTGAATTGCTCATTCAGGGCCTCCTTCTGTGTTAAGTAGGGAATCTTCAGTGGCTGAAGACAGCAATTAGGTCAGGATCAGATTCCCAGCTTTTTATTTGCTTTAGGGTTTTGGTAGCGTTACATCACCAGTAGCAAAGAATTGAATCAGAGGACTGATAAATGTAAACTAAGAGTGACCCTACTATGGCTCTGTATGTTCTTGCACATCATGAGTTGTACATGGGTTACTCCTATCATGCCGAGGGAGCTGAAGAGACCAGCATCACCACATCGCCACGGGGTTGGCATACTTTCTCCCACACTAGTATATGAAGGGTAGATAAACAGCCAAAAAAGTAGTGAAACCACCTCCTTCCAGTGCATAGGAGCACCTAAAGCAATGCAAAGAGCCAGAAGATGCTGTCGGTGCAGAGCAAGCACAGATTAAATCTACTCAAGGCAAATGTGAACCAAAGACTCTGTTTTTCTCTCCTAGCTCTCTTATAGCTTCTAGTCAGCTCTCATAGTATAGCTACTTTAGTGCAAATGTATTATTTTAGTATTATGTTTAGAAATATGCATACTTCTCTGCCCCTTGCACATTATCTTGAAACCAAATCTTTTCTATCCTGAAGAGAACAGTAAATAATAAACTAAAGTCCATGAGAATAGTTTATGTACTTATGGAGATCACTTCAAACACATTAACGCCAAAATCCTCTGCAGGAACAGTGTTTGAGGAGACAATTGGCCTGTAAGTAAATGGACAAATTATAATGTTCAGAACTAAATAGAATACTATATATAAATTTTCTTTAAGAATAAATACTGCTATTCTGTGGTTATATTAAATCCAAACTGTTGTTTATTATGAAATGATGAGTAAAGATCTCTGGATGTAGAGTAGAATAAAGATGCTTATAAATATCTTAGGGGCAGGTGTCAAGAGGACGGGGCCAGACTCTTTTCAGTGGTGCCCACAGACAGGACAAGGGGCAACAGGCACACAATGAAGCATAAGAAGTTCCATCTGAACAAAAGGAATAACTTACTTACTTTGAGGGTAACAAAGCACTGGAACAGGTTGCCCAGGGAGGTTGTGGAGTCTCCATCTCTGGAGATATTCAAAACCTGCCTGGACGCGGTCCTGTGCAGCCTGCTGTAGGTGACCCTGCTTTGGCAGGGGGTTTGAACTAGACAATCTCCAGAGGTCCCTTTCAACCCCTGCCATTGTGTGATTCTGTGAAAGAAATTTCGATTTTCATCTCAATATCTCAACTTTGTACCCAGCAAGACAAATAACTGTCAGTTCAAAAGCCTCGGAGAGATCCTTGGCACAAGACGCTCTCCAATTCTTTTGACTGATAAAGCTAAATTATATGTTTCTGTGGATGTAGTGGACATATGTTTCAGTGAAGGAGAACAGCTTCTGAGACAGCTAGCATGGCCAAGTGTGCATGTAGCCATGCACAGTGTAGATGCAACTGGTGCACATCAGAGAAGCCCTGGAGCCTACAGACAGTAATGAGCTAGCCTATGAACTCAGACTTCAAAGTGTAGGCAGCACCTAGACACTGCTACTGAGGACACCATTGTTGTAACCTGCACAGTCACAGATCATCTGTGTAAAACAGGTTGCATTCCTGTGACACACCTCTGTCTTCTTCAATAGGCTGAGGTATGTTTATATTTAGATGATATTTGAACCAGATATTTTTTGTGCATATTGCTACCTTTCTAAAAATAGCCTTACACCCTCATTTTACTTGTATTATTTCAAGGCCGAAAAAATCCAGCAACAAAAACTCAATATCCCTGCACTTTCTACACGACTAACAGTAACAACTAATACTGCTGCATGATAGGTGACCAATACCTGTTATGAAGATAACGTTAATCACACAGTCTTGAAAGAAAATGGAAAAAAAAGGTGAAACAGCATATTGTCTATAAATCAGAAAGCTTCATTTACTAATTTGTATTGAAATATTTCTACTACATACATTGCATTGTTAATGCATAGAAACCATACATTTTCCTGTCCTGGGGTGGTATAAAGCTCTGATGACAATAAATCTGGATATACAGGTAGTATTACATTCTTTAGCCCATAAATTTAGTAAACAGCAGAGTTTCCAAAAATATATATCGCAGATATAGAACTCTCTCTAGACAGAAAAGCAATATAGTAAAAATGAAGTTCTCTTTTTGCACAGTCCTTTTATGAGAAGGTATATAGCTCTTCTCATTCAATATATTCAAAAATGTGTCTTTCACTCTAAATCGTCTGACATGGTATGACCAATATAAGTTATATTATTTTGAGACTATATTAAATGAAATGCAAGCCACAAGATAATCATTACTTTAATATCACTTAGCTTTTGAGGGTCAAATAAAAGTAATTCAGAAAACGAATCTCTAGTTTGAGCATCTATATTGTGTAAACTGTAATTTGTAAGTTTATAAAAAAAGAAGTAAAAAATACAGATTTAAACAGTTGCTTTAAAATACCATGAAAGAAGAATATACTCCATACGTAGAAAATTTTCAGTGTATTTTTACTTTCCATGTGATATAATTGTTGTAGAAAGTCTTCTGAATTCAAGCTGCCCAAACACCATACTTTTCCCAGTCTTGCCCCAAGTCAAAACCTTTAAACAATCCAAACACAAAACACGGAGAAGTGTGATGAATCATGCTGTTTCACTCTATTAAATAACATCTATGCTAGATAGACTGTATCTTCAGCCTTTTTTTCTTCACTCAGCTCCTCCTTTTTCCTTTTTCCTTTATGGAAATACACTGGGAAGTAGGCTAATAACATGCCAAACAATCTTTCACAGTTGTGTATATGCAGTGGTTCACTACAGCTCATACTGGAGATCAGCCTACAGTCTGCCTTTCACATCTGTCGTGCTTCTGTAGCTCCACGCAGTGCCCATAGAGATAGTGCAGTCTCTCTCCATACTTCGAGGCTTTCAAGACCTAACTGGATAAAGCCCCGAGCAACTTGGTCTGATCTCACAGCTGACCCTGCTTTGAGCAGGAAGTTGAACCGCAGACCTCTTGAGGTCCCTTCTAGCCTGAATTATCCCATGTTACTATGATTCTGAGTGAAGTTTGGAAGTCCTTCTGGAGCAAATTCACGTATGCACAGTGTACTGTAGTGTCATGCAGAGACACTAGAGAGGCGTATCTTTGGAGCACTGTATTGTGTCAAGTATGCATGCCATAATGTGCCACTTTTGAGGATATTTGACTGCTATTTTTTTAAGTGAATAAGAATTTACTTCATAATTTCCAAAAGAAGCCTGTGATTTTAGCTGCCTTCTTCGAAGAGACTTAGGACACTGCTCATGAATAATTGCCTGTTTCTTATGTAACAGTAACCACTGCTATGGTTGAAGGAATTGCTCTAAACTTCTGAGGTGAAACCTGGGTGGCTAGGTGAAATAAACTTTTATTTAAAAATTCCAGTGTTTCCTTTTTTACTTACAGCCTTGGTTTAGATTACTTTAGTATTGTACAACGTAAGTTGCAATGCAAGAATTTTTGCATTTCATGGAAATCTTCATTAAATAAATAACAATTCACCTGTAGTCCTACTTTGACATCTGTGGATCACAAGCTACTGTATCTGTTAATGGCATTTGCCCCTTGCCCCATTTTCCAGCTTCTCATCCCTCTTCCTTTCATGTCCACTGAAGCAGTGCTTTTGGCCACATTCCATCTTCATTCTTCATACATAACTAAATAAGCTTTCTTTTCCTTACTAGTCTTATGAATAATTTCTTTTGTTCCACTGTTTTCATATAACTCCTGACCACATTGTTAAAAGAATTGCAATAAATTCTTCTGCTTTCTAATTCAAAATATAATCTGTATTTGTTTTGGGTTATAGATACATTTCAACAGTTCTGAGAAGGCCTTGAGTAACCTGCTTGTGTTGCAGTTACTGTTGTTGCCACAATAATCTTCTGAAATACCAAACAGTATTCATGAAAGTTTTCAATGACCAATGCGAGGTGAGAAATCTGCTATCACGTTATAAGAACAGAGAAACACCTGTTTCAAGAGTTTTGCCTCTAAATGCTGACTGTTTATTTACTGAAAGTCATGCCAGTCTAAATACAGTGATAGTGATACGATCTATCTTTGCACGCTGTTTAGAGGTTCCTCATGCTAAAATGAAAATGCCTTTTTGCTAGCTTCTTTTGTCTCATCTCGATCTTTATTCTTGTCAGAATCTGCAGGTAAAACAGAGTTAATTACAGTAATCTTCCCATGAAAGCCAAGGCTGCTGTACTATATGGTATTGGTATTACCAGGAACGCCACTTCTGGTTTTAACTCATTACCGAAGCAGTGCAGCAACATGGTGATAAACTGCTTTTTGTGGTGGAGTTCTTTTCTTACAGAAGGATAAAGCCAGGCTCCTGATTACCAAAGAGCACCGAGAGGTGCTTCAAAAAATATAGGCTCCGTGAACCAAATGTGTTATCTGAAAGGAATTTTTTGAAGTTTAGTGTAAGCAGTTGTACACAATGCTAAAATTTACGCTGACAACTTTCATTTGAATATGTAAATTTGGAGTTGAGATAAGCTATATTTCAGATTTAGTATGTCAGAAAAAGAATAATTTCCGGAGAAACCAGACTGTGCATATAGAAAATCACCAAAGCCTTCAAAAAGTTGCATATTTCTAGAGCAAGCTTCTCAAGTCAGTAGAAATAACTGCCACTGTGGAGCTCTTGTTGACTTTATTGCTTGTATGTCCCAGTAAAGACGTTATTGCCTCAATGTAATTCAAATTAGCTAAAGGCAGTGTGCAATCTATTAAAAAGACACCCTGCATTTAACCAACTGGCACTAGTGTAAATAAACACAAGCCTTAGCTTTCATTACATGACCCTATCCATTTTATTTCTAATCAAAAAGTATTTCCTTTCCCACTTTACTTTCCCTGTACCACTGTGATTTCTAAATGGAAACAAACCATAATACTTCAGGGTTTCTTTCCCCATCCCTTTTCCTTTAAATGCATATTATGGGTCTAATTTCAGCCGAATATTTGACACTGCTTGCAAAAATGAGCTTACACATGGCATTATCAACATGGGTGTCCTGCCATTGTGTTTGTAGATACAGTTTTTATTTGTTAGAGTTTTAACTGATCTTAACTGCATTGTTAACTCCAGATTTCAAGGAAGACGGTCCCTGAAACCTGACACAAACAGAAGAGTGGGGTGCAGTTTTTTATTTCCATCTCAGTGAGTATTATCATCTGTACTGACAGTTCAATAATGATCCACTGTTCTCCTAGCAAGGATTGTACAGTGCTAATTTGTTACCATGAATTCTGCTGTGATTATGTGTAAATATCAGGCTTCAAGCTCACCCCAAAATTTTTGCAAAGCTTGACTGATGGTATTTCTTTTGTGTTCATTTCTCCTTTAGCTTTTTATTATTTGTGTGATTCACTTTTTATTACTGAAAGCTTTGTGTCCTTGTTAGAGCTTCTTTGAAAATGATTATTCTTATAAAATGTTTCCTGACAAACAACTTCTGACTCACAATTTTATGGAGGCTTAAGAATAAGATCTCAAAGTCTCTAAAAGAATGAAATGAACAAGAAATAAGTGTTAACTTCTTCAATAGAAGTCTAAAAATGAAAGATTAAAATACAGGGATGGCACCTGTCCCTATGCACACAGAAGTACTCTCTTATTGGACATTTAACTATTAACTAAGAAGCAGAAAAGCCATGGATGCTACGGGCAGTTTCATGTGTTATCAATTCCCACTTTGAAACCAGACACATTTTCTAAATGATGAACACACAGATCATCGAATGTATTTCAGTACTAAACCTTAAGTAATCATGAGCTTAAACCCTTGAGGGATCAGATGGATTGAAGACTAAACTAAGTGAAAAAACCTTCTTAATTCAATTTCCAAAACTGATGCTGGAAGAATAACCCAGAATAAAGTTAAAAGGAAAAAGTTTTTTCATTACTGCTCGAGAATATAGGTAATAGAATTGCCTGTATGTTGGTTTTAAGTTACTTGAATATCCTAACAACATAACCTAATAGCAGAAGGGATGTAAAGGAAGAAGAGCTGTGAAACAGCATGAAGCCCATTCTCACAGTATCTGAAGAGCTAGATTCCACACTGAGGCCACAGAAGCTACATAAAGTCCTCTGCGACATTGGTAGAGGACATTTTATCTTCTGGCTTCCAATCAGTCTTAAGTTCAAGCTGCACTATACTGTCAAGATGTTGACAGTTATATTTTTATTAATTTTTGAGTGACTAGTTTTTAGGTTATTTTTCTACCAAGGTCTTCCCCTCCCATCAATATAAATCCTTCATTTCTTCAGCCACAACCACATATTCTGTAAGAATTGTCACTCAGGTTTCCTGACTTCAGACAGTATGGCAATTAACAAAATGGAGTAAAATTGCATATTACCAGTCAAACTGCAGCCAAGAGCTGTAATAACTGTCCAGGTTCTAAAATCTGAGTTTGACTAACTTCCTTCTTATATAATTATATTGTTATACATTGCTCAATTTGCTAATTGAGTACATAATTTGTCTGACATACATATGCACATTAATCAATGGTCTTGCTATGCTTTTGTCATAGGCATACCTCCAATGTTTGGTAATATGCTGACTGGAAAGGATATTTTGAACTGCAATAGTGTGTGTTCAGATGTGTATGTATATATATAGGGTTTTCATCAAGTACAGATAATTCCTTTGAACTGTAGGCCTTTTGTTTTTACTAATCTCTTAGTTTCATCATGACCCAATGTTATCCAGCACACCTCAACACAGAATAAGTCCCAGCAGCTTCCCTGCTTGTCGTTATATATCACTTTTGTGATCAGCTGGGCCCCTGTCTGCAACACAAGATAAGGCACATAAAAAAAGGAAAGTAAAACAGTAAAGGCCCTTTGCATTTCAGCTTTCTCCAAGTGCAGAATGTAGCTTTCAGAATTTGAATTAGGCACCTAAATGCCATCTAAATCCCACTTTTTGTATATACTTCCTTTACTGGCTCAAGCCCATAGTAAATTTGGCCTGAGATTTGGTCAGAAAATTAGAATATTAATAAATATTCCTAAATGGATTGTTGAAGGCAAGAAAGGAAGCAGAGGAGGAAAAAGCAGAAGACAGGAGGTATGGTTAAAAGTGAGGAATTTTGGCATGCTGAGATTACATAACAAATAGTCCACAGGCAATGGGTGACCATAGAGACAAAGGGGGAAGAGAGGCAAGACCCGAAAGGAGACACGCAACAGAGGAGGAGAATGGCAACAGGAGTGGAGAGACTGTTGCCTATACAGAGTCATGCTTCATTTGTTCCAGAAGCTGAAATATATGAAGTCTGATGTTACATTTACAGGAGCCAAATGTTTGTGTGGAAACTAGATTCTGCCTATACCTCTGCCATTGAGTTTCCCTGTATTTGATGAATCACTTCAACTCTCTTTCTGAAGGTGCATGTTCATAATAGTCTGAATATGTTGCACCTCAGTTACATCAATATTGACTGTTCACAGATGTAATTAAAGTTGATTTGCTGTGCTGTGAATATATGAAGATCCATTAATGCTAATACTATGAAAAATGAGGTCATAGGTATTCCAACAAGAGATTTTTTAATCTCGGTCTCTTGGTATCTCAGTTCTCTCTCTCTAAAATGGTGACAGTACCTATACGTGAAATTCAATTTATTAATGTTTATGAAGCAGCAACACACTCTAATGATAAGTGATGTAGAAATGCTTATGGGGGAATTAAGAATTCCTTCTCCAGATGAGGCTTTCAATCTTATGGAGAAAGTAAAGGAGAAGGTCAAGGGGAGGAGGCCAGGCAGTGGACAATGAGGAGAATGCAAAATATTTAACAGATTTGTGAAATACACAGTGATCTTGTGGAGACAGGGATCCTAAGGAAAACAGAGGTCATCAGAAAATACATTACAAGGCATACATACAACAGGACTCAATTAAGTTTACAGCGGATACCTTTACAGTAGTTGAAACCTTTTCAGTGCTTGATTTTCCAATTTAGAATGGAATGAAGTGGAATTGAACGAAATGGAATGGAATAGAATAGAATAGAATAGAATAGAATAGAATAGAATAGAATAGAATAGAATAGAATAGAATAATAGAATTAGTTCCAGTTGGAAGGGATGTACAGTGGTCATGTAGTCTAACTGCTTGACCACTTCAGGGCTGGCCAAAAGTTAAAGCATGTTATTAAGGGCATTGTTCAAATGTGCCTTTTAAACTCTGACAGGCTTAGGGCATCAACCACATCTCTAGGAACCCTGTTTCGGTGTTCTACAGCCTCTCGGTAAAGAAATACTTCCTAATATCCAGCCTAAACCTCCCCCGGTGCAGCTCTGAACCATTCCCATGCGTCCTATCACTGGGTACCAGGGAGAAGAGCTCAGCACCTCCCTCTCCACTTTCCCTCCTCAGGAAGCTGTAGAGAGAAATGAGGTTGCCCCTCAGTCTCCTTCTTTCCAAACTAGATGAACCCAGAGTCATCAGCTGCTCCTCATAGGATATGCCTTCCAGCCCTTTCACCAGCCTTGTTGTCCTCCTCTGTAGGCATTCAAGGACCTTCACATCCTTTTTAAATTGTGGGGCCCAGAACTGCACGCAGTACCCAAGGTGAGGCTGCACCAATGCTAAATACAGCAGGAGTATCACCTCTTTTCACCAGCTGGTTGTGCTGTGTTTGAGGCATCCCAGAATGGATTTGCCCTCTTGGCTGCCAGGGCAGACTGCTGACTCCTACTGAGCCTTCTGCCAGCCAGCATCCGCAGATCCCTTCCTGCAGGGCTGCTCTCCAGCCACTCCTCCCCCAATCTATACTTGTGCCTGAATTTGCTTCTTCCCAGATACAAAATCTGTCATTTCTTCATGTTAAATTTCGTGCCAATGACAACTGTCCAATGCTTCAATCTATCTAGATCCCTGTGCAAGGCCTCTTGTCCCTTGAAGGAGTCAACAGTACGTTCCAATTTAGTATCACCAGCAGACTTGCTAATGGTGCAGTCATTCATCCAAATCACTGATAAAAGCATTGAACAGAGCTGGCTCTAGAATTCAGCCCTGAGGAACACCACTGGTGACCGGTCACGAGCCAAATGTAGCCCCATTCACCACAACCCTGTGAGACCTGCTATTCAGCCACTTCTTCACCCAGCGCACGGTGTACCCATTCATCTCATAGTTGGACAGCTTGTCCAGAAGGATGCTGTGCGGGACAGTATCAGAATCCTTACTAAAACCCAGAAAAAAGACATCCACCGTCTTCCTTTCTTCTGCTAGGCAGGTGACCTTATAGTAGAAGGATATCAAATTAGTTAGGGTTTTCGCCTTGTGAACCTATGTTGACTCTGCTTGATCATTGCATTGTTCTTTAAATGTCTTTCAATAGCACACAGTATGATTTTGTCCATAATTTTTCCAGGAATTGAAGTTAGACTAACAAACAGATCTGTAGTTCCCTGGGTCTTCCCTCACACACTTTTTGCAGGTTGGAATAAAGTTGGCTAGCTTCCAGTCGGCAGGGACCTCCCCGGTCCACCAAGACCTTTGGTAGATAATTGAGAGTGGTCCTGCTGTAACATCTGCTAAATCCTTGAGTCCTCTGAGATGTATCACTATCAGGCCCAGGACCTATGAACATTCAACTGATACAACCCATCCCTTACAATTTTGATGTTCACGAGTGGAAAGTCACTGTTCCTGCAGTCACAAAATCACAGAATATCTCAAGTTGGAAGAGCTCCTCACAGGACTACCTAAAAGTAAACTGGATGACTAAGAGCATCATCCAGACGCTCCTTGAACTCTGGCAAGCTTGGTGCTGTGCCCACATCCCTCAGGAGTCTGTTCCAGTGACTGACCACCCTCTCAGTGAAAAATCCTTTCCTAATGTCCCATCTGAACTTCCCCTGATGCAGCTTCATTCATCCCTCGTGTCCTATCGCTGGTCACCAGAGAGAGGAGATCAGCACCTCCCCCTCCACTGCCCCCCTTGAGGAAGCTGTAGACTGTGATGAGATCGCCCTTCAGCCTTCTCTTCTCCAAGCTGAACAAACTAAGTGACCTCAGCCTCTCCTTGTAAATCTTGTTCTCAAGGCCTTTCACCATCTTGGTCGCCCTCCTCTGGACACACTCTAATAGTCTGATGTCCTTCTTATACTGAGGTGCCCAAAACTACACAGAGTACTGGAGGTGGAGCCGCACCATTGAGTGCAGATTGGGACAATCACTTCCCTTGACTGGCTAGCTAGGCTGTGCTTGATGCATCCTAGAACTGTCTCCCATGGGAGGGACCCTATTCTGGAGCTGAGGAAGAGTGTGAGGAGTCCTCCCTCTGAGGAAGAAGGAGCAGCAGAGACAACATGTGATAAACTGACTTCAACCCCCATTCCCCATCTTCCTGCACTGCTTAGGGGGAGGAGGTAGTGAAAATTGGGAGTAAAGTTAAGCTCGGGAAGAAGGGAGGGGTGGGGGGAAGACTTTTTAAAGATTTTGTTTTATTTCTCATTATACTACTTTGATCCGATAGTTAATAAATTAAATTAATTTTTCCCCAAGTTGAGTCTGGTTTGTCCGTGACAGTAATTGGTGAGTGATCTTTCCCTGCCCTTATCCCAACCCACCAGCCTTTCGTTACATTTTCTCTCCCCTGTCCGGCTGAGAAGGGGAGTGATAGAGTGGCTTCTGTGGGCATCTGGTACCCAGCCAGGGTCAGCCCACCACCCTGAGTTAAGTACTTAAAATTTACACAGAATTAATCCAGGTCTTTCCCTCCTTTGTAGTCGTGTAAAATCCTGCCAACCAAACTTATTGATGGTGTATTGACATAGCAGGCTGCAATCATTCTCACTGATTTTTTTTCAGCTCTGAATAAATTCCTGAATATTTCTTTTTGGAGAAAAACTTCTTGTGCTATCATTTTCTAGCTAGTAGAACAGAATTTCAAGCTGATACATACAGACTATTGTCTGATAATGTCTATACATAGGTTAATATTTAGATATGAAAATCCATAATCTGTTGGTTTTATCACACTAACAAATTTTTTAAAAAATAACAGTGCTCCAAAAAATGATGTCAAATTTGTATATTTATGAGATGACTAGTGGAAGAATCCGTTTGAACGGTGAATTACTGATTTGGACATGTAATTAAGAAACAAATGAAGTCCTTTACTGTCATTTCTTTTTTAAGGTTTCCATATTCAGAAGGAAAATATGTGGTATAAATTACCAGGCTTTTATGCCATAAATATCTTTACACACATGGTTTGCCTGCATGTTGGGATTCTGTATTTCCTGAAATATCTGGGTAACCTGCCTATTGTTCAGACAACTATTAATTTGTACAAACCAAATAAAAATATATAAACATATTTGCAAGAAGATATAAGTGATAAAAAATGTGTCATTTTTTTGTGCTATTGTGCTTTAGAATGGATAAAATTAGGTACAGGTGCAAAAACGTGATGCAAAACGTGTATATTTAAATATAAGTTTAAAAACTCATATAATATTATAATTAATATTCATGGGGAGACAATAGAATATTGTTAGTCAGGATCTGCAATTTCTCTTAGATTGAGCATTCAAATATTATCACAGTCATTCTGTCTACTTTAAGTGTAGAAAATTAATTTTTCAGAGATTTTGTAGCTGGTGATTAATCGTTCTGTATTTAATAAACCTCGAATCATTCATAAATGAGAAGTAAATTAGATCAAGCTCTTCCTCATACGATTACTTAATTCCCTCATTTTAGTGACATTTTGGTCTCCTTACAACCGAGTGTCTTGCGGTTATGATTGTCAGTGTTTCTGCAAAGGCTAACAGTCTTAGCTGTGTCTTTGTTATATGCCATGACATCAGAAAGTACAAATTAAAGTAGGATAAAGTTAACCATCTTGATTTTCAGTTTCAATGTTTTAAATCATCAGATTGACCATCATGTTGAGAATGAGTTGAAAAACAGTTTTTCTGCCAAGACACTTCTAGTAACAGCTGTGTTCAAATAAACTGATGCTACATGAAGGCAAGAGTAATAACAAGAAGAAAGTAAAAGCACATGTCACAACAGTACTTAAACATTATTGAATTTTTTTTTAAGAACAGCAAGCTCTAGGAGCAGAGATCAGAGCCCATTTCTCTCCACAGCCAGGGCTATAACTAGTGGGCTATAGCGTAAAACTCCCTGTTTTCAAGTCCAATAAATCTGAAATTGTTTTCTGCAAAGAAGTTGCCTTCAGCAGACTAGCTTGATAATTCCACAGTAACAGAGCAACTCAAGATAACATTTTTAGGAGTTGGGAGATGTGAAATGTTGATCCTTAAAAAGATCTGTCTTGGAATCTGTAGTACTAGACTGGTATGTTATTAGAGAATGCTTCTGCTTCTCCAGTATGCTTTCTTCTTTTATTTTGAATATTTATGCTGTTGTTACTGCTCCTAAAGATCAATGTAGCTCTCTCATGGAAAACTCCATTTTCCTGGCAACTTCGTATTCTGTTTTACAGCTACAGTCATGTCAGTTCATGGATTTAGTTCGGTTTCTGTGGAGGCATATGATGAACTGCTGAAGTATGTCATGTTATGGAATGCAAATGTGTAAAATCCATAGGTTTGATAATTCCTTGTGTGGAGGTATTTGGGTAACTTCATAAAGAGTAAAAATTAAAGTGTCTTGTCTAAAATGTTTACAAATGCATACAGCATGAGGTTTGAAAAATACCACGTCAATATCCTGCCCTTCAGAACAGAACTCTGAGGTATTGGGTTGAACTAAGTGTCTGTATTTTTCCACTGCAATCACTAGAATGAAGATGTAGATGCAACTGGGTAAGTACTGTGAAAGTGGCAAGCAATTAACAAATTGACAAATGAACAAATTAAGAAACAAAACGTTACAAATAAACCAACTGGTAAACAGGAAAACTGACAAATTGGCAAATAGCTTGGTAAGACGGGAGACATGCTTGATGTTTATTCGGAAGGGCAGCTTAGGTACTGTATGTTGGGAAGATTGATTCAAGATCCTTTCAAGCACTGGGTAGTAGTCTTTCACAGAGACGCTGTGAACGAGAAAAGGAGTAAAGTGTAAGACTAGGAATAGGGGTTTGGACATCCTATAATCAAGTCATGTGAGAATTAAATATTAGCCAAGAACTTGGTAATTTTTGGACAAAAAGCTACTACTTTATCTTTACTGCGCATAGCATTTTGATAAAGATAAATAACTATCCCACACTTCGGTATGTGACAGCTAAATGGTAGACTGGGTATCATGAGTAGTGCCTATGTGAAGTATGAAATGGTGTTTAGTAAAAGACTGCTTTACAGAAAAAGCTTGCCCTCTGTCAGCAATTCTGCATATCATCATAAACAAATAAATGTGTCTTGAAAAATATGTACTACCTAAGGGAAATATGTGATCTGCAGTTAATGCAAATGTCCAGGTTCAGTTTAGTATGAGAGCAATTGTTTATAGATTGGAATGGGCATTATCTAAAAAAGACCAAAATTACCTACAATCACTTCATATATGATTTTTTCCTTTTTTTTCAATCAATTTCAAAGTCACAAGAAAGTGTATCGTAAAAAATAGGAACGACAGAGGAGGAAAATACATCAAAAACTTATCCCTTCTCTGCCACAACCTTCTTAGAACAGTAAACTGGGAAAAAAGAGGCACATCAGAAGGATTTACCCCTTATTTCTTTGGAAAGAAAAATTTTCATTTGTTCATGAAATGACTTAAGAGACTTCTGTTATCACCTCCTGCTAGTGTCAGAGTGGTACAAAAGCAAGCAAAAGTAAGAACTGTGTAATCCAACACATTACATGACCTCCACGGCAGTACTGGGAGATACAGCAGATCTGTAAGCCTTACGCTTACTGTAATCGATGGCCTTGCTGGACTTGTCAAATGCAAGACAAAAGACAAACGGACTGAGGCATCAAGAGCCGAAGAGCTAACAAAAGAAGTAAATAACTGGTGCTTATCTTATCAGACAAAAGTAAGGAGGGATAGCCCATCACTGTAAACTCAGTGATCTGTGGGGCACCGCGGAGGCTGCGCAGCCAGAGATTGCTTCAGAGATTGCTTTGGACAAAGCACAGATGTCCCCCGAATGCACATACCAAGATGCCCGCTCCGAAGGCGTGTCACACTGCTGAGTCCCACTTCTGACGACACGACATTCCATGCCAAGAGCCAATCGATACACAATAATTGACTTAGTCCCACCTCGCAAAAAGATTTCCAAACATATAAAAATTGGC
>Ga0065711_1028960_pt1 | contig 38309 bp, 17 predicted proteins | sample Hoacrofraction12_FD_59098 | JGI IMG/M metagenome (GOLD analysis project Ga0065711, IMG submission 59098) | Hoatzin crop microbial communities from Cojedes, Venezuela - Epithelial fraction 12 v2 (version 2) | ecosystem: Host-associated > Birds > Digestive system > Esophagus > Crop | place...
CCCCATGAATTATGAAGTCTTTTTATTGGTTAAAATAAATTTTAATTTGGTACTCAGACTGAAGTAGTGAATACCTTAGAGATGATCATGAATGAGTAAGATCACTCAAGATGCTAGATAAATCTGGATCGTCATCTTCTACTGCGGCCTCTGATGTGTTGAAGGCCATTGTGGAAGGGTCTGAAGTCACTGTCTTCACTGTAAATGGCTGTTCCCTGACACAGAGGCAGTTCCTTAGAGCTGCTGTATTCAAGTCTCATATCACAATATCGTGTTTTATTAATATTTGACAATTTTAAGTCTGCAGCAACTTTGCCAAATCTCAAATATCTATGACCCAATTTTTTCAACTAGTAATATTATTGAGTTTCCTGCCAAATGTAAACATTTTCAAAAGTATGTCTGCTCAGCATTTCTGAAAGTCTGACCCAGCGACTGTGGTGTCCAGTTGTACCAATTAGGGAATACCTGTAGAAAGTGACTTTTCAGCATCACACAGAAAAATGAGTAGCAGAGGCACAGGGTTATATGCTAGTTCCTAAGATAGCGATTGGTCAGCTGTGTGACTGATGAAACACACATATTGTTTTACCATACAAACACTTCCCTTGATTTCTTTTCTGCTTATAATTGCACAGCTGTTACAGCGATTCTCTCCTTCTCTTTGAAGCAATGAATTTTCTTTGGAACATTTTAATTCCAGTGCTAAGCATGCAGGAAACCACCTTTAAAGTTCAGCAGTTGTCAAATACAGAATTATGCGTTTATCTTCCTTATTTTACAATTAGCTCACAAATGCTTTTAGAACAAGGATTGTTATGAAATCAGTTTGGATTTTTTTTTGCCTTTTTTTGTTTTGTTTTTAACACTGTGCATTGTGGCATAAGAGAGAGTGGCCATTTACCTGTTTGCTTGCATGGCAGTGTTTGTTTCATGGTCTTAGCTATACGCAGTCTTAATTTCATTATATAGGTTGTAAGTGGAATGTATCCTTCAGTGGTCTGGGCTGCACATTGGCATGGTTCTGCCACAGCGAAGTGATCTAAAATCCACGTGAACTGTCAGTAGGAACTTCACGGATGCATAGGAAGCTCAGTGTACATTATACTGTCTGTGTTTTCCATCCAGCTCATTTCACTTCTTTTAACAGATGATATGCAGAGCTTTTCCCCGCTCCTTCACTTTTCTGAAGTTCCTTTTGCTCAGTTACAGGTGACAAATTTACAGGTGATTAATTTGCTAGTAAAATTGGTCTGCTGTGCAATGAGGAATTGTGAAGTCATCTTTATATTGCATCTGAATTTGCTCATTTCCAGAAAGTGTTTCTAGTAAACTCATTAGTAAGTGGCTGTAGTTAGTTATTCAGGGAGATGAGTAATCTCCCACTCCCAGCTTTCTACTACTGGGAAGTAGTAGCATCAGTTTATACCCTACTTTCTGGAGCTTGGAACAGTTTCCAAATCAGTGTGGAAATATTGGATCTGAAATAATTCTCTAGTTTTGGACAGCTTTCTGATATGCTGAAAGATGCAAAGTATGTAGTTAACATCATCTTGTCTCTTTAGACATGTTTTGAAGTGCAAAAATAAAAGACAATTTATGATTCTGTAATGGTTTTAGAAGAGTACAAGGCGTTAAAGCAATTGAAAACAATTCTTCTTGCATTTAAGTAGTGCCATAAGTTGATGACACTTTGCATGCAAAGTTGATTAGTGAAAATGTGAAGTAAGATGAAAATATTATGGTGCAACTTTTAAAATGCCTCTTGAATCCTAAGAGTATTGGCATCAAATCATGGGAAGTGCGTCATTAAATCTGCATTTCACTCATGAAATGTTTGTTTCATTGCTAATTTAAATCCTTTGAAAACCACAGTAGTTGTGAGATTTGCTCTTCTTTTACTATAAGACACTGTTCTTGATATTTCTGTGCTGTACTTTTTACTTTACCCGGCAAGCATAGCTTAATTTGCTGCTTAAGCTGTCTTTGCAGCTATTGTTGAGCAGTTGGAGACAAAAAGAGAAAACGGACAAAAAATCATAGTTTTGAGGAGCAAGGGACCTGAAGGTACTAAGACAGGAAGAATTACCCTAGTTTTAATTATAATCATGTTTATTGGCTAACACACCGTTAAACATCATTTTATGTAGGGATTTACATTAAATCATGCAGAAATATATCCATTTTGGTTTGGAGAAAGAAGAGCCGGTTTTTTTTCTCACGTATATTGTAAGACAGAATTCTATGAAGCACGGATAGCTAGGAATACACCTGATTGAATACACCACATTCTCAGTGTTGGGGGCGTTCCTTTGTTGTTTTGTTATGTTTTTAACACTGAGTAAATCAGAGAAGTAAGGAAAAGTCTTCAAAAACTGAAATTAAAGGTGTTAGTGAAGATCTCAGTTATTTAATCCAAGAGTATTAAACAAGCGTTTTTAAAAATATAGAAGTCTTAATGCATTTAGCTAAGCACAACTGTACCTCACTAAATGCATAATCACCACAGAAGTGCAAGAATGCTTGGATCGTTCAAATCTGTCATGTCATTCCAGAAACTGTAATCACTATTATTACAGTTAGAGGATGGGTTCAGTGCTTCAGGCAAGAGACCAACAAGTAACGTATTGCTGTGCCAGCTTTATGAAGATGGGTTTGCAGTAGTGGACAATCTTAGGCAGTTCAGTTCCATCAGTTTAAATTGTACATAATTTTGTTACTGAAGTTGTGTGTAGGAAAATCTTTGTTTTGTAATCTACAACTAAAGAGAGAAAATATGCAAAGCTATTTGTTTTGTATTGCTATGATTTCATGTTTAGGATTAAGGTTATGGATTACTTTGTTTCTGAGGCAAGGTCTGAGATTTTCTTTCTGCAGCCTATGAGTTTCATTTTTACAAGATGTGAGTTCTATCTAGGAGTTGTTCATCTCAGACTCTTTGGGGTAGGATACTCGATATATGGAAAGAAACATGAAATAAAATTCTCAGTGGTACAGGGAAAAGCAGATTATTCTCTCAGGATGGAGTCATGACTACAGCATTGTCTCTTTGTGGTTTTGGGGGAGTATTTTTTGGAGCGGGCAGCTTTTGGTGAGACATAAACCCAAGGTCTGCCCACCATAAGCAGTGAAGATCCATCTGTGTAAAAATGTAGGAGTGCTGTTCACTTTGTTTTCTTTAAGCTTCTATCCTGAGTAATGGCATTCTGCCTTTGTTTCTCTAGCAGCTTTTCTGTGATAAAGTGTGTTGTGTCCAGCTTTAAAAGAGTTTTGATATTTCTTCAATGGATGAAAAAAGTTTTGAAAAGGGCATGTTACTCTTCATGAAAGGGACATCACCACAGTGTATGATCAAAGTGAGCACTTTGAAAGTCAAGCTGAATTGGATTGCAAAAGGTAGTGAAGAGGGAGTTCTTTGGCTGTACTAATGGCTACAAAAAGAAATAGCTGGACCTGGACTCTGTTACACTGTGAAGTTTGGATTAAGGTGAAAGATCTTTGTACAGTCCCCAGTGAAATAATCTGGTGCAAATGTATGTAACTGCAGTGATAAACGTGGGTTCAAATGCAACATGAATAATGAGGAAAGAATTGGAAAGTAGCATTGCATCTCGTACCTCACTACTGACAGAGATGTGATTTTAAGATTTATTGCACTGGTGCTGGTGGCAATTAATTGAAGTATATGCTGATTGAATAAACTGAGGATTTAGAAGTAAGTACTGCTGCAAAAATTGAGGAAAATCGTGTCCAGAAGTCTTAATTTAACCAAAACATTCCGCAGGAGGTCAGCTCAGAGATGAGAAAGTTTAAGGCACACTTGAAGGCTTTCCAATGTATATTAATTTTGGGAATTGTTGAAGAAAATTAATACCTGTATCAAAAAAAGTATGTTATACTTAAATGTGTGGTTAAATTAAAAAAAACAGTAAAACATAGTATGGGGGGAAGGGAAATAACATGTGTAAGGGGTTGTCTGAGGGAAGGTAAATTCTTGGCCTAGCTTTTAAAATCTTGATGTTGCTGTCTTGGAGAACCCAATACAGGGTTCTGCAAAGGAGCTGATGTAGTTGGAGCAAGGTAAAACCAGTTGCTTAGCAGGATTTTTAAAAATCAGTTAAAATTATGGTGCTTTAGTTCTTCAGTATAGGGCTGTGGTATCGCAAACCATGTACTTACGAATAGCACGTAAAAGAAAGATATTTATTAGAGGGTATAAAGGAAATGGTATCAGGTAAAGCAAGATTAGAATCAGAGATAAAACAAGATGAGAGTCAGAGGTAGAATGAAGAATGGGTCAAAAAGATGCGAGTCACTGGGTGACAGGAAGAGTAGGTGGTGAGCTATGGCAGAAAATTATGTTTTCCTGCATGCTGATGGGAAGAACAACTGAAGTAGACTTTGTGGATAATGATTCAAGTTTTCATCTGCCACTCAGTGTGTAAACATGTTTCTATATCCAGTTCTTAGTCTGAAGTGGTGATATGTCTTCGTATATTTCTAATGTCTCTTGGCTTAATGATAATGAAATAAATGATATCTTTTTGTTGACCTTTCCCTCTTTCCCTGGTGTGGTTGTTATCTCACTGATTTTGAACCATAAAACATTTGAATCAGTTGGTAGATTGAGGGCATGGGGATGTCAGTTCTATTGCTGGCAGCGTGGAGGGGGCTGTTTGACAGCTTTGCTGTTACACGTGGGCATTTGATGGCAACTTCTGTGACTGGGAGACACTGTTTAGCTGTAGTTTACAATGAAGAACAGCAGTCCGTGAGCACTCTCATAACCTATAGTTTCAGATAACATTATCTAGATCCTGGCAGAACTGTTCTTTCCATTCTCTCTGCTTAATTTTGACCTGGTATTGTGGTATGTTTTTCTTTCCCGTATCGGCTGCTCATCTGGTTAGGTCACTTCTCTCTTGCATTCACTTATTTATTTTATTTCAATATTGTTTTTAAAAAACGGACACATGGCAGAATGTTTTTAAAATGTGTCAGTTGTGCCATGAAATTTTTTAGGTTCTAGCTATGAGACGTTAATTTATGAGAAGAGAGTTTAAAATATTTGATGTTTTAGTAGATTGAGGTAATTGCTTGGAGAAGGCTCCAGACATTTTCAGTAGGCTTGTGTGTAAGCCTATCTGTGTTTGCTGTAATGGATCGCTTTCCATATTTGCAGGGGGACAGAAAGTTAGATCAGGTCTTTAAAAATTACTGCACAGTAACAATCAAGTCAATGTGCTTATATAGTTTTCTTTTGAGAAGTTCCTGCCCAGGTGCAAGACTTTGCATTTCCCTTTGCTGAACTTGATGGGAATTTCTCTATACAGAAGTCTACAAGAGTTCTTGGATATAAGTTGTTTGGATCCAGGTTAAATATTTAAGAAGTGACTGTAGAGTTATAACTAGTGTTGTTTAGCTGGCATTTTCAGTATACACATAGCTTCTTGTTATTTCAGTATGGACTACTTCTGAAAAAATAAGCTTCAGTCTTTGAAACCAGCAGTGCCAGCGTGAGTTTTTTCACGATAACACTAAGAGGAGCTGGTTCTTCTTCAGTATACTTATTTCCTAGCCCTAGGCAAAATTCTGCAAAAGATGAAATTCATTAGGACATTTGACTTTCAGGCTTACATTCATGTATTCAAGATTTGAGCTCAATTAAAAGGAAATTAGAATGTAGTTCTGGCTTTACATGGAAGATTCTTTTTGTTCTGGGTGAAATGTAGTTTACAAAGTAAAGTACAGTAACGTCTGCCTACTTGCAGAAATGTGTAGGCCTGTGTTTGTGGCTTGGTCTCTACACAACCGGTATTTTGAAGTTGCTGAGGTTTAAGTTTTAAGGACATGGTTATTACTCTGAAAATCTGGGGGAGTCGGGGATACTATTTCTTGAAAAATAGTCCATTGTTTTCTATTTTGGTACAAATCTGGGCATAATTGAAAAATCATTTTGGCAATCTACTCGGAGTTTATCTGTGTGGTCCAAAACCGTTAGGTAGCATCTACTGCCTGTTTTGCTTTTTTTGTAAGAAAAAGAAATTATTTCTTAAATTGCATGGTGTTGACTAGCAAATACGGAAATAGCAGAAAATTTCAGTAATATTTTAAAGGGTCCTCAGATCTCCAAATACTGTGAAAAATTGCTTTTCTTCTGTGCTCTTGTAGGGGGAATGCAGGACAGTATCGTTAGCAGTTTAAATGTCATGGGTCAACACATGTTTCCTGGTATGCAACTGTTGAAAGGATTGTTTTTTTCTGTGTTTTTTTTTTTTAATGTGGATCATACACATATTGTCAAAGCTTATGTATTCTTCTAATGTTTGTCCAGTACTGCACAGTTATTTTCAAATTTTCACTTATTTTGTTTGGAGTTGACAACAAGTATTTTTCATATTATTTTTCTTTAGTGTGGTCTGTTTCGTATTTTGGAGACCTAGGAATGCAGGAAACACTGATGCAGCAGGAAATGCTACATGCAGTAGGGTATTTCTGCTCATCTTGTGTCATTACTCCTGAGACAAAATGATGAATATGTTAACATGTTTGTAGGCAGCTTTGCAGTCCTTGCTGCTCAGATGAGACCGTCATGTCTGAGATGTTGTCATCTTCGGCACTTATGACATAGTTGTCATCTTACCAACATAGATTGTATCTTGTAGTAGCATTTTAAAAATGTATTGAATTTTAGGTTTAATATGAGTGTATAGCTACCCTATATATTGTTAATTCTGTATTGAAAAGTTACTTGACATTTTCTGTGTCTAAAGCAGTGGCTTCAAACTTTCATGGCCTTGTAGGTGTCAATGCTGAACTACTAATGCATTTTAGACCTGAGATTTTGGTCTCCATTCAAAGTTGAGCATTGCAGCAGTGATTTGCTTGGCTGTGGGTAACTTCAAACAGTTTCACAGTCTTCTAGAGATGGCTTTTGCCAGTATAGTAATATTTTATGTTAGATGAGGGGAAAAAAAAAATCAAAGAAGCAAAAGTAGTTCAGTATTTCACTAGAACACTGTATAATTTATTCTTGGTGCTTAAAAAAACCCCAAAAGTTTTCAGGTAATTTTTATGTTGCCTGTATCATGAAAGAATAAGTTGTCATTCTTTTAAAAGAACACGCTGTCCTTTTGGATAGCTGTATTGCATAAGTGATGTCCAAGTAAAAAGTGTGTGGGTTTTTTTTGTTTTGTTTTGTTTTAGTTTTTATTTTTCCTGCAGATGGCTTCCTCTTGGGTATAATTTGGAATAAAATTCAGTACTGTTAAGTATTTTGGCTGTTTATTCAAAATATGTAAGGCATTACAGATGCCTTGAAATATTTCTGTTTCCTCTGTGTGCTTATGGGACAGTAGAAGGGAACCCCCCACGCTTGACTAGTGTTTCTATTTTTATATATAGAAGTACCACTAACATTTGATTAATTTGGGGAAAAAAAATGTTAGTTTTTTTATGTTTTCAATGAGAATGTGATCTTTACAATTTAATTTTCCACGTGTTAATTCCTGCTTTTCAATAGCTTCTCCTATTGTGTAATAATTATTTGATAATAATTTAACAAATGTCTAATAAGAATATCAATATATTTTCCCCATCTCTTGTGCAGTTTACATGAAAAAGATGTGGCATCTGTTTTTACTCCCTGTATTTTATGAGATGATGTATAATGGATGATGTTCAATGATGTTCAGCTTGAAAGAACTGTAAGGGTAGCCCAGGTGCCTTTGGATGTAATAGACTGGAATTATCCCACCAGTAAAGAACTAAGAGAAGTCCTTTTCTGGGCATGCTGTCGTTGCAGAAGACACTTGTATGCAGTTGAAATGTGAAAGTGTGCTTATACGGGATATTTTTTCTGTGCTTGTTTGCTGTCTTGCGACAGAGTAATGTGTGTTTTTCTGAACAGTAAAGTTAATGGCTTACATTTTTTAGGTCTTTTAACATTATATTGTTTTAGGTAATTACCAGTAACCGTCATTTTAAAGCAGTAAAATATTTTACATGTATTGAGTCTGACCAATTATTTTGTATTAAATTATCAGGACAAGATAGAATTATCTAATCCCTACCAACCCACTTGAAAAAATTCTATTCCTTCATATCCAGTCCTACTCGGTACTTTCCAAGAACCAAATTTTACGATACAAAAGGATATAACATTTTGGGTATGTTGCTCATAAAGAATAAATTTTACTTTCTTTTTAAAATATGTCAGTTTATTTTCTAAAACTTTTTTTTTTGTTTTTCTGGCTTCGCAGAGAAGATCATATGTAATACATCAGTTTATGTAGTTTGACTAGTTAATTAGCACCACTAACTTGTGATACAGTTTCCAGCAATTCTAGTTACACCAGCTAGTTTCAGTTCTGTCCAAATTGATAGTGTTCTTGAGATTAGGATGAGATCAGAGTATCTCCTGAGCCTAAAGGAATTGACTGCACTGATGATACCAAAATACCATATGCTATAAAGGAAAACAGGCAAGCAGAAGGAATACCTGAATCCCTCTCAGCTTTATTTGGTAGAAAATTTCTTCTCAGCTCTTGGTTTGGCATACAACATTTAGTCACATAAGCAAGACAGGCCAGCCAGACTTCTCTGCAGTACTTGCCAGCTCCATGAAGTGCTGGATCGCTGCTGCTGGCTCTCTTGCAAAAACTCTGATGTCCATTTAGGTGGAAATTCTATCTAGATCTCTATGCTTCAATGGTTGCAGCTTGGAAGTATGAAATCTGATTATAATCATGTCGTAATGTAGAGCTTCAAGTGTTGTGACAATGTTCAGGCCCTGAAAAGGAAAGATCAAGATATTTCATATACAAATTTCCAGGTCCCACACCAGTCTGGGCTGACTTGCGCTGACACACATGGACTGAGTAATTTCTTCCAAAAGCTGTTCAATTCTACGTGAAGGACTCCCAGCTCCAACTGAGGGGAACTTAATGCTTACCCTGATAACCTGTTCCAGTTTTTCATCCCCTTCACTGACTAAAGGGTGATATCTTTCTTTGAGTTTTGAATTTTGATGATGATGACTTCTGGATCTTGTAATACACTAGATCTGGGACGCTCTTATCTGGAACCCTCTTACTAGCAAACACAGTATCTACATGTAACTACTCAATATAGTGCTGCTCAGCTCTCTCTGCAATAAACTAAAAAAGGTGAGTTCTTTTAAGCTCGTGATATGGTACTTGTTTTCCAGCCACAGGTTTGAGTTGTTTTTTGTTTTTTGTTTTTTTCCCCCCCCTTACTTGGAATACTCTCTTCTGCATTTTCTAAACGATGTTCTAAAGTGATTTTCTTAGTAGTTCTGTGACTGTCCGATGAGAAGGGCTGAGGCTTTTTAGCTGGAAAGAGGCTGGGGAATTAGATAATGCTTCTTCAGCAGAGGTGGCTTTGCTGATGTGTGTCTCTGTGGAAGTTTATCTTTTCCAGTCTGTCAGCAAGCTAGTTCTATAATCCATGGAATATATGCCATACTAATGTCATCCGCTGTACTTTTAAAGTGTAATTGTCACAAAGCGTCAAATCAAATATCGTGAAGAAGGAAAAAAGAAAAAAGTCTAGGTATAATGTTATTGTGGTTGCGTTTATTGTGGCTGCGTTGCATTTCTATTGCACCATACCCCCACCTCACCCCTACGCCAGATTATTTTAATGGCTTGTTTTCTACAGAAGCATACCAGTCACAGTTCTATTTGTATCTTTGATTTTTGTCTCTGATACGGCTTCAAATTACTTTCTGTTAATTTACCTGAGTTGACTGTTGTGCTGAACTAGTCTATATTATCCTATGGATGTTCTTTTTGCCCTTTTAAAGCATAGAAATAATGCCTGCAGCCTCCAGTCCCCTGGGATTTCCCTGTTTTGGAAAACTTGTGGAATATTAACTTTTGTGGTGAAAAGCTCCTCAGTTCTTCTCTCTTGTGTGCAAGTTAATTGAGCCAATCTGTTTGAAAATGTTGAGTTTTATCAGAGGTTCTCATATTTTTCCCTCTAATTTCTTTTGAAATTATTATTCCAGTAACATGTTATGGCAGAGGCATGCTCCCCATAAAAACTTCTAATGCTTTATTTTGCTCTGTTTTAATTACCATGTGATGGAGAATGGAGAACATACAAGTTGCAGTCTTCTGGTGATTATGCAAAACTCAGGTTTAAGATGTCTTCGAACATGCAGTACATTGGAGAAGTGCCAAAAGGGAGGTTACCGTGATTAGGTGGGAACTTACAAACTTTCTCAATGCCAAACCTCTCTGAAGTGTCATTTTGGCAGATTTTGGAATCTCGTCTCATCTTGGTTCAGAAATGGCTGAATTCTGCAGAGTTACCTGGGGGAAATACAGCCTCTTCATCAAAATAGCTGTTGACTGGCTATTTTGCCAACGGTGCATGTGAAAGCATCTACAGTAGCACAAAGCCTTTTTGTTTATACTGGAGCTTTTGCCAGACAAACTTTCTTACCACACCCGTTAAAGACATCCTGTAATGTAGTCCAGCAGTAATGGTAATGCCCTGGTTATAATACAGGCCTGAGTTTTGTGGGAAGCGAGGACAAGTATGTCTGATACTGTTTATCCCATTTTCTGCACAGGAAACTGAAACTTCAGTGGAAAGCACCAAAATTTTCAGCTGTCTTTTCATGCTGTTTATTTTACTGTGTTCTTGGTGACAGTGCTGACAGGAAATGCTTTTCACATTTTCTTAATTAACACTGTGGAAATGTAAAATTCAGTAGTATCAGCCAACGTACAGAAGTTCATTAATGGGATACATTCATAGCGCAATCCAGCATTTTTTTTAATGTTTATTTCAGGTCCTAGTCTAGGCTTTCTCTCGCATGAGAGGATGTTTCTTTGTGAGATTTTTAGCCACATTTCATTTTCTAATGTTTATGTTCTTTCTCTTCTGTTTCTTTGTGGAAACTCACAACTGCAAAAGGGGAAATCGATTGTGACCATAAGTAGGAAATAGTAACCTGAGCCATATAAGAAGTATTGTAAAATTTCCCAAATGAACAGACCAGAAATATACTGCCCTTTCTGTAATCTTCTGCTTATTTTTGATTTAAATTCTCTTAGCTGAATAAAGTTTTAGATGCAGTGAAGTGTTGTGGTTCTCTCCATCCCTTGCATTTCCCATCAGTTTGAGGGTGATGGTGAGCAGGCAGCACGAGGTGTAGTGTAGTGGTTGCTGCGTCTGCGCATTTGGCAAGGTGGCAAGTTGTAGGATGTGGTACTGGATGTGTTTCTTTTCAGGCCTCCTGCTGTTCACATGGCTAGAGGGGCTCTTGCTGGGTTAGGTGACTGCCAGCCCATTTAAACTTTCTTAGGCTTTCCAGAATTCCCTTCCCCTTGCCAGCCATCTCTTCCTCCCTTCTCTTGATTTCCCCTCACAAGGTGTAAGCGTTGACATTGGGAAGGACGTGCTTTCTCTGGGCTAAACTGGCAGAAAGCTGCTTGGGGTGTGTTGTCCATGTTCCAGATCTTGGAGGAACACTGTGTTAGAAAAGTATTTGGATTTGAAAATAAAAGAGCAGGACAGGGTAAGGTAGATTTTATGATTTTTGTTTTGTATTTTAACTTGATGTCAGGTGTCCAAAATGATTAAAAGAGGTAATGACAATTCACTGGGATAGATGGCACCACTATTTTGCTGGCATTATTTCTAGAGGATGGTTAGACCGGAAGACTTACATCTGGTCTCAGGAAACCCGTTTGTCTCCATCCATGATGGGGAAGTATCAAGCAATGCAAGATTCAGAAGTTATCTTGTGCAGGTCGAGTAGGACCTACCCCAAAACATGGAGATTTTATATAAAACAGGGGAGCTTTGGAACAAACTCTGAGAGCCAGGTCTAGAAGTATATATCCCTTGCTGGTATTACATCTGCTAACTTGCAGCCTGCTGCTTGTGTTGGTCTGGTTTCCTGTCATTGGTTCTGCTGCTTCTCCTAGGCACTTTTTGGAACTCAAAGTGAGTTTGAGAGTTGCATTATGAAGGGGTATATTTCGAAAAGAAATTGATTATCATTTGTTTGGACTGAGTGCATTTTATGTAGAGGTTTTAAGGTATATATTACCCTTTTTGTGGTTTGTTCTATAAGCATATGTTCTAGTCTAATTTCTGCTATCTATTTTAAGTGCTAATTCTGACTTTTTAGTTAATTTGTATATTTCAAGACTTCTATTCAATATTTTGTCATCTTGAGGCTGTTGGCATCTCTCTTAAATCTCTTAAGTTTGTTTTGTTGCAGCAGTCACAGGCCTTTTCATTACTAGGCCTCTTGTCAATTCAGATCAACATTCTTTTTAGTATACACTGCATTACCACATACTTACAGCCCCACACCCATGCACTTTTTTCTAAGTGCTGAGTCTTTGAACCCTTGCCTTGCAGATATATTCTAAGGAGTTACAAGATGATGAATGTGAAAATCTTAGCACAAGGCCGCTTGCCCTTTTTTTTACAATTGCTGAAGAGCAACAGAATCATGGTAGCAAGGCTGAATATGGTATTAGCAGTGTGGTTTGATATCCGATTGTGCACATGTAAGCTATAAAAATAAGGTAATGAGGACTTTGTCTATTGCAGTAGTATTTTAATGTAACATTGACCAGTTCCTCTGGAGGAATATTTAAGCATTAAAATGTCAAAGCAGAATTTGTGTTTGTGTAAATAGTTTACTGTGTGCCAGTTGTAATTGTTGAGTAATGTACATTCATTACCCCGCTATACTTTTTTTTTGACACTCAGCCTATGCAATAATTATACTTGTACATGCTGTACATATTTTGAAAGATAATTTATAGCATTATCTAGAAAATGGGTTGGGAAGTCATTAAAAAAAATTAGTTTGTGGCTGCTGTTGTAACATAGTGCTGCTACTGTCAAAAAAGAAAGAAGGAAGGCAGGGAAGAGACAAGGAGATAAAAAAGAGTGCATTGGGCAAGTTTAGTATTTTATACTTGACTGATAAATATGTATAAAGTGTTTTTTTGTGTCTTAAATGGAAATTGTTTTTCTAGACTTGCATATCTTGGATGACTACCAGTCTCCTCAAATGTATAGACAGTGGTCAGTAAAATTAGAAAAAAACCCCAAACAAATTAATCATTGTCTTAGTGTCACAGTGGATTTTGGAAGTCGCTCCTCAGCGCTGGTTATTGAATAGGTTAAGAGGGACAAAGATGCATTCTTACCCATTTTGTGCTGAAAATTAAAACACGAACATTTAATACAAAGAATGACTTTCTTTGATAATTATATTATTTTTTAGTGTCCTTTCAGTATTGCTTCAGGAATATTCTAAATACCAGATAATTTCCACCCATACTGTATTTTGTCTCATAACCAAACACAATTAATTCACTATGGACCTGTATTCTTCAGACTGAAGCATAATTTTCTAAAGTCATGCCTCACTTGAATTTATTGAGGCATTGAAATTGTCTTTTCTGCTTTCATGTTGAATGTTTAGTATCCAGACTTCTCGTTATTCTTTTGACCAGTGGTGGCATTGGCAGCAATTATTTCTATCTAACAAGCATTTCTTGGTAAGAGATATTTTGAAGACAGGCTGTATTCCTCAATTTCAGTTGCGAGTCCTGAGTTTAAATGTGTGACTTAATACATTTTAGATGTCATCATAAAGTATCAGTTAAAAAAAAAAAATCTCTGACATAAAATATCAGCTTCAGATACCTAATGTATTTGTATTTGGTTTGGCATAGTAATGTGTGTTTGGTTGCCATCCACAGCTGTCTCACTCTCTGACTGAGGTAGCCCAGAGTGTGGTGGGTGTGTTGGGTTTTGTTGGGGGTGGTGGTAAAGAAGGATTCTGGGTCCAGGGGTCTCAGAATTTTTAAATTGCCGTAAGATTACTTTGATGGGCACTTGGCTGAAAACAAAAGGGAGCATGGTTTAAATAAGTGAATAAAAAGTCCAAACTCTTAATTATTAGTGCAGGCCCACTAATTTCACTTTCTTACTAGACATGATTAGAATAGAGGTGTTGGAAGTCCATTTTGAGAAGAAAACTCATTCAGAATGTTGTCATTGATCCTGTACTGTTTCTGAAATAATGGCATTAGTGTACAATAGTTATTCATAATTCACCATATCTGTAGTCTAGGTTGGTTTTGTTCAGAAATAGTCAGAAGATTATTTGACAATGTTTTTGGTTTTTTTTTTTTTTTTCGTAATAGGCCACTGGGTTGGAGATAATAAGTGTTCTGAAAGCAGAAAAAGAAACTGGTTTCCCAATAGGTGTAGTTTTCTTTCTGAAAGCCAGTTCAAGTATGTTTTCAGAAGATAAACTAGAAATGCAGTCCTTATAGAAATGCTTTTTACAAGTTTAGGTTTTCAGCGTAGCAGTTAATTGTGGAAAGCTGTTTAAAATTACACAACATTAGGAGGCTTTACAAATGCAAAGCAATGAACTTCAAACTGATTTTTTTTTTCTTTTTCCTGTGCATGTGTAGATGTACATCCAGGCTTATATATTTACTGGTATGTGGGGGAGGTTAACCTAGTTCTTGATAAATTTCAATAAAAGACTTCTCTGTTGCTATGACTTTGGAGGATGAATTAGCTGATTTTAGTTGAGCTGTTGCCACATATTTTAACTTCTCTTCTTTTGGTGGACTTTTGCTGCAGGGTCACTGTGACAAGCTTGAGCATCTGATTATTGAGGATCACTTTAATCTGTAGCTCAAATTAGAGAATACCTTGTCTGTCATTTGCACAGGATCAGTGCCATTGAGAGATCTTTCAGCAAATTTCAGCCTTTGGAAGCCCAAGAATGTGGCTGAGGATCTTTTATCTGAGGGGAATTGTTTCTTAGTGCGATTTTTGACGTAGGTTTTACGTTTGACTGAGGAGCTGACTACTGAGGCAGAAATGTCTACAGTATGTGGTGGGAGTCTGTCCCAGGCAAGGAGAAGAAAGATTATTCACCTGTTAACTCTCCTTGGACAGTAGTGTCACTTGTAGTCGCAAACAACCCTCCTGCTGCTTCTAATGTGATTCCCCAGAGTATTTCAACCAATTTCAGCTCTGAGAGGCTAAGGGGCAGGTAGTATTCAATAACACCAGCATGTGTAGGGACTTAAGTGTCTTTGTTCGACTTGCTGAGGGTATAGTGCAGTTCCTTGGCTTGAAATGAGCACTGCGTATTTGCACTCCTTTTGTCTTTCCTCTGTCTCTGGTGTCATAGGTTAGAAAGTCTGAAATTAATGAAATACATTAATGTTGGCTTCTTAACCTCTCTTCTGGCTTCAGCACCCCGCCAGCCTCTGACTGGACGGGGCGGGAGAGGTGGGCAGCTGGTTTGCATGCACCTTTGTGGGAGATCGAGGCAGCAGGTTTCTGCAGTTCATGGGTGTGGCACGAGGTGACTCTGTAAAGGTTCATCTTGGGGAACTCTGTGTTTCAGTGCATTCCAGGGTAGAAAAGGCCTTTATAGTACTTTTATGATTAAAAGCTATTTTTTTGTCTTTATGAGTGAGTTTAGTTGTTTGTGGTTGATGATCAGAATTTTCTACAACACTTTAAATGGATTTTTACCTGGAAATAATTTGGAGTATACTTCAAGTGCACTAGTTTTATTTTAGACTACTCTAAGGATAAATATGCAGTTTCTTAGATACAAGATGTTGAAAGGCAGGAATATGTTATAAAATTCAGTGTGTATTTTGTATTCTGTTTACATTCAGAGATATCCCCAAAGCTCCAAGCATTTCCTCAGATTTACAGTTTCATAACATTACTTTTTTTATTACACCAGTGAGCATTGTAATTATTTTGTTTTAAGTACTGGAAAAGAAAATTCCCTTTGCCAAAATTCCATACATGAGTAAATGGTGAAAAAGTGAAATACTCAACAGCTAGTGCTAGATCATGCAAGTCCAGATGGAACAAATGTCCTGCACATAATATCCAGAACATGGCCCTTTATTTTCAGGGAGGTTTGTAGAAAAGATGATGATAATACATGTTAAAAACAAGGCACAGTTATTTGAAAAATGAAAAAGAGCCTACAGAAGCAGGCTTAATAAAATGAAACTTCGTGCCTCAAGTGATCCAAGGGAGAGTTAGGAGTTTGGTGAAAGAGTTAAACTCATCCAGATAGCTTTGGATTTTATTTAACAAGAAATAAGTGCACAAATATATTTTGAAGAAAATATATAGTGTGATAATGTATTCTAAATATAATTGATTGATTATTTAGTGCAGGGTTCTGTAATGGTATATCACAGACCTTGTCTTCCATTTTATATGAACTCTTCAAAAAATGCTTTCAACGGATGACTTTCAAAGAGTATATCATGTCATAAACTTTCTGAAAAAGCTTTTTTCCCTTTCTGCTTTGGTAGTGCCATCAGAGGTAGTGGAGTTCTGATGGAAAGCTGACTGGTTTGTTGATACAGAAAACAATGTAAAGAGCAGAGAGAGCAGTTTTCCCATCTGGAGCTACACAGACCCAAGCAGGATGTTCATTTGAGTTTTTGCTATGGACTAGCTTGTGCTTGGGGTGCAAGCCCAGAGGTAAATGACAATGTTCTAACATGCGATTCAACAAGTGAGTAATTTCTGATCAACAGATATGGAGGGCAAATAATATAGTTCTGTCATGGTAAGGATACAAATGACTAATATTTTTCTGTAGTGAAACTCAAACACTATGTAATTACTGTTCAGTATAATAATAGTATTTGGTCTTCACTTCTATGGTATCCAGTAAGCCTTCTTCTTACATCCTAATTCCTCCAGTGCTTTAATACAAATTGTGACTATCTTTACATTGTCTTCAATTTTTCAACAGACTTTAGGCTGCTCCCTGGGGAAGTGATCATGGCCTCCAGCCTGTCAGTGTTCAAGACGTGTTTGGACAAAGCTTTTATATATGTGGCTTAACTTTGAGATTGCCCTGTGTGGAATCAGGGGTGGGACTCGATCCTCATTTATCCCTTCCAGTTCAGTATATTCTATGATTTTCTGATTCTAGACACCAAAGTTCCTTACAGTATACCTAAGGTATGTGTTCATTTATGTGAATGATTTAGTTTAATAGAGAAAGACAAGGCAATGAGTAGGAGTACAGCTATGGCTCTAGGTAGGAAAGAAGGAACAGATTTATGAATCAAGCAAAGATGATGGCTTACAAAAACTAGATGAAACAAATGTCACTTTTAAACATTCATTAATCATGTCTAGACTTTAGAGAGAAGTCTTGTGGTGAGGACTTAAAAAACCTTTAAAGGTAGCAAACCCAGCTATGCTGTTTTAAAATACGATACATTGTTTTTAAATCTGTCTGGTTTCTTGTTTAGTCTGAAAGCATTTGTGGGAATAATGAAGAGAAAGTTCTCTGCTTCAGTGGGCAACTGCAGTTTCAAACAATGCTTGAAATATCATTTTAGCACCTTGAATACAAGATCTCTGTTACATATTCTTCAGTGCAACTTCTGGATATTTGCACCAGATTTTAGAAGGCGATCAGTTGTAATGTGGAGTCAATTTGAAGCACTTGCCACCATTAGAGGCTTATTTCTATAAACAGGAAATTGGATAACCTGATTCTTTCAGTGTCTTTGGTAGAAGCTATGTTCTAGTTCCAAGAATTCTGGCAAATGAGTGAAACAATATGGGAAGGTGTTCATTTTTAAACTTCTGGGTTTTTTCTTGTTTACTGAAGAAGCACATGACCCTAGAGTTATATTCACAGTGGTGCTTTTGTCTGTTTTGGTATAGCATCTGATTTGGTAAGGAAACATTTTGCTGTTCTTAGTGGCCAGACTGTGCTGGTAATCATACTGGATAGTAGCTTGTATTTTACTAATTTGGAAAGTTCTTCTCAGTGTTGTTTGCATTTCAAATATTACACTAATGTTTATTAACTTATTCTAAGGAAACTGCGAATCATTCGTTCTTTAATTTCTTGGAGGACCACGTTGTCTTTATCCTCAATCTCTGTGTTTATAAATTGCTTCCAGTTTATTTGAAAACACAGTTTCTCTGTGTAGCCAGTGGGTGTACTCCAACTGTTTTCCTTAACAGTCACTAATTGTTGTTTTCTAGTAAAATAGTTAACTCTAGAAAGCATACGTTATACACAAGACCATTTTGAAATCAGGAAGAATTCTCACTAATATGAGTGGGGTTTAGCCATGCATAAAGATCGAGAGATTGCCATTGAGAGCAGCCTGCCCAGATCAGCAGTCACTTCTGGTGGTTAAAAATTTAGCTGTTGATTTTCCCTTTGCATTTGCCAGTTTACAGGGCAGATGCTGGTGTAAATTTTATGCAGTAGACCTGGTAATAATGGCTTATTACAATAAAAAGAAGTATTTTTAAGTATGTTTATTTTTAATGATGCTTTTATTACAATGTCTGCATATATCGACCGTATTACATTATCTTTATAGTAGTCTTGCAAGCTTAATAGTGGTATCTTCTTATTTTTAACTGATGTGAGATGAATAACAAAGGGAGATTAGGCCAGTATTATCAAAATCATGGACTGATACTGGGTGCTTAGCTTGGAATGACTACGATGTCTTTTCTCAGAGTACTTTTTGATGTTCAGAACAGTTACTCTCAGATGCAGGAGGGAGTGTGTAAGGATGCAGACTCAGAAGTGTTAAGCTGCCTATCTAGAATATGAAGAGTGTGACATGAGAAGACTTTGGTTTTGAAGATTTTCCCAGGATCATAAAATAAACTGTACATCAGAGGCAGAGTTTTAACTGCTGTTCACCTAAGACTACCCAGGTTTTATTGTAGAGGTTCTAAAGATAAATCTGTAGTAAATGTTTGTTTACAACTTACTCTTCATGCTCTTTCGGTTTTTAGCAGCTGTCCAAGGGAAAGAAGCAGTTAGTTGCTGGAAACATGAGATTTTGACCTATCTCTCTGGTTCCTTTGGTATCAGCATTGTTTAACAGTTCTAGAAATGTGGTTTTTCGTAGGGGTTTTTTTTGTTGTTGTTGGGTTTGGGTTTTTTTTTTATTCCTAATGCATACAGGGACTATTACCTTTGCCCTGTGTAAATTCTAAGTTTGTAGTTTACTAATAGTAATGTACTTGTGAATTTTTCATGTATGTGACTTCAGCCTTAAGTGAAAGAAATAGTGAATACAAAATTCCATGAAGACCATCTCAAGAATCTTCAGAAAACTGATTTCTGAATTTCAGCACACTCTTCTATTACTGGGAACAAGTTATTAACTTATGTTTTACTCCAGTCATTTAAAAAAGAAGAAAAAATACACAGTTTTCCCTTTGCTTTTGAGCTGTGGTTCTCTCTCTGTTCACACTGCTTGTACATTTCTGTTCTGAGGTCAGAATTGCTGTCTTTGGTTCTGGTGACTTGCACTGCCATGGCCTTGGTCAGCTTGAAGGAACAAATACTGGAAGGACTTATGCTTATTTTACATGTTTTTTAAGTATTGCACATGTTTAGCCTGCTCATTGCTGCAAGAGCTTGGAAACATGTAGTACTCTAAGTACATATGAAGCATTTCGAGAGCTGCAGCCTCTTTGAGTCTGAGAAGCAAGTGATTTTCTTTGTCCCTGAGACTTATCAAATGAAACTTGAACGTATTTTTCCCAGGACTGGCAAAACCTATATCCCTGCTATGGTATGACCTCATAAAATTTCAAATGTTCACAGTGAAATTTATGGAGGTAATCAATAAATGAATGAAAAATATTGCTCTAGAAATAGTTTTTTGTAGGAGAAGTGTTGAATAATTTTGCAAGTAGGTGTAAGCGGAATATCTATGTTTAATTGGATAAATTAATGGAAAGATACATGCAGAAATTAAAAATGTAGAGACACAACAATTTTAGCTTCAAATTCTAACCTGTTATCCAAATGAAACCTGCATAATGTGTGAATTTATTCCTGATGTTGCCTGTTAAACCCTGCAAAGATGATCTTGAATACTGAATTCAAAGGGACACATCTTCTGTCCATAGTTTATTATATCTTCCTTGATGTCTGTAGAGCTACATTTGTATCAGTCTGACCAACTCCAAGACCTACTGGGTTTTCCCCATTTTCTCTGATTTTGCAACCCTGCATATGTTCACTTTAAACAAAATGAGCTTCTTGTTTCAGATAATGTTCTGTTGTTCAAAAATATTTTTCATATTTCTTAAAACAATTAATATTACTGCTTAACTAGATGTCTCGTTTTTTTGTTTCATCAGTTTTGCCAGCCTGGAGGGTGGCAGCTTTCGAAAGAGAGAAAACAGCCAACGTTCTTTGTCGTGGTTTTGACTGATATAGACTCAGAGAGACACTACTGTTCCTGCTTAACTTTCTATGAAGCAGAGATTAACCTGCAGGTAAAAACTTTACAATAAGTAATAAAAATGCAGAAAAATGTGTCAAGAAACAATGGATTAATGTCATAGAGGACATATTTAGAAAATATTTACAGCTCCTGGTAAGGACGTGTTTTTCTGTTGTACAGAAATGCATGTATTTTTGTGCAAAGGTAAGCTCGGTGTACTTGTCTGTGGTTTTTGTTTTTTATCTGCTTTGAAAAAAAAAAAACCCAACCAAAACCATTTCATAGAATTTCTTTTTCTCCACCACATGTTTTTTTAATGGGACAGCCAAGATGGTGTTCCTTTCATGTCAAACATGGAAGTAAATGAATGATTCTCATCTTTGTTCTAGGAAAAAGGTTTATTAACTTCTGCTCCCTCTGCTGGCCATCTGTATCAGGCCAGCACAGGACAAATGTGTGCAAGTATGCTGAAATGTATGTACATATTTCTGTAAGTGCATTTATTGGCAAGCTTTCTGTGGGTGTAAATGGCAAGATTTTAAAACTGAGAATAATTCTTCAGGCTTTGGGTAGTTCAGATTTTGAGTGGCAGCTACTTGTCAGTGTTTGTTTTTAAACATGTATTTGATTATTTTGGGGCAACCTCAGTCTTTCAAAAATAGACATTTTGTTTCCCATTGATGCCAAGTACACAGAATCTCTGCTATGACATAATACTTGGAATCTTTAGAAGATAAAACCTAGAGAAAACCTAATCCAATCTGTAGTTGCAGACTGTCATTGTTATGTTTTTAAATATTTTCTTTCCTGCATGAAATTTAAAAAGTAAGTAGAACTTTGGCATTGAGTATGTAAAGTTTAGTTAAGATTAAATAGAGGGCTAAGTAATTTTTTTTCTCTTTTAGTGAAGAACTGTAACATCATTGATTATTTTAAGAAAATGCTCTTAATAATACAAGTGTACTCTATTTAATACTGGAGTTGAAATGTTACTCTATTTGTAGAATAATTAGAAGATGCGGTGTAGTAATAATAGTATTGTGCTTTTTCTAGGCACAATTGGAAGCTGGAGATGAATAGTTGTTCTTATTTCTTTAGTGCTACAGTTTAGGTGGATATGTTTGTAGATAATTAAAAGGAGTTAAAAGCAGAAAAGTAACCAAAATTAGACATATTTTAGTCTTAAATTTTAGTGTAGATCAACTGACATCTTAATATTAAATATTTTGTTATTATTTAATGTTTCTCATCTTGCCTTTGTGAAATATTCTACAGTAATTCTTTCCCAGCTGAGAAGAATTTACAACAGCTGACTCTTCCTCCACTCTATGTATTTCATAACATTTACTAAATTTAGCAAACTTGTTATTTATCCTGTGGTTTCTAGCAGCTGCTTTTGATTCACTATCCACATCTTTCAAGTAATGCTCATCACAAAACATCCAGTCTTAACTAACAGATTTTTTTCTTATATTGCCTGGGTATTAATACAAAAAAAACCCCAACAAAATAAAAAAAACTCTAAAGCTGAGTGCAGCAGGATGTTGGTTCTCAGAATGCCATTCCTGGCTGTGTTGTAAAGAATGCATATTTTTCAGATGAACTTGCTGTGGTGAAATTTATTCTGTGACTGCATTGTTTATAGCCAAACTTCCTGTTTCTTTCTAAAACCCAAAGAGAATAATTGAACGTGCCCTGTTACATGGTCATTAGACAAGAATTCAGCACATGTACAATCTGTAATGATACATAAGCTTATGAAGCATTGGGCTGTGATAGTAATACTAATTTAACCATTCCGATGCATGCCTCATAAAATAAACAGTCCGTGAAACATAGTGTCCGGGACTTGAAATCTGGACGGTAGTTTCCACAGTTAAATACAGTTCTTTTTTTTTACCCAATGATATAACTCACTAAGAGAAAAGTAAGATTAAATCTCAAAAACAGAAGAGTTACTTCTTTCACAGCAGCCTTCACCAGGTAAATCTTGCTGATACACCAGATTGGTTGGAATTCAACTAGGGCAGATTAGATGTTTGGTTTGGCAGAATCGCCTTCACAAAAAGCTGGAATTAAGCACTTGGAAGTTTCTGTGGTTAATTGAACTGCAAAGTGAAAACAAACTCATTTCTTGGCTTGTTAATACTAGAGGAGAACTATCAAACTTTTTTTGAGCCTCCTGCAAAGTAAGAGAAGAACCTTTTTGACACAATTGATCAAGATGGGTCTGAGAAGGCTACTTTTGTCATTCTGGTTCCCTGCATTTCTGCATCAGCTGTTTGTTACAGGATAATTTGTAAATAAATGCTACCTGAAAAGTAAGGAGATTGTACTCACATGGTATATCTAGGTGGATCCCATGATAACCTAGGGTTCAAGATTAATATAGCAACTGTAAAAGCTATATAGTTTGCAGGAGAAAAGTATTCTCCCTGGTATCCCTGAAAGCCCTGGATTCAGTTTAATCTCTTGGCAGTTGTATGTCATAACAAGTTCTCCAGAGAAAAGCACAGACTCTAGTAATCAGCTGGTGGCCTATTCTCAACTTCCTGCCCCTGGATAGAAAATAAAATACCGTTTTATTTGTTGACAAATATGGATCATACTTTGCATTGCTGCAGTACTGTCATTCTGAAGTGACCCAGAATTTATTATCTGTATGGATGCTGGTCAGTTTGATTAGCGATAAGCTCTCATAAGGTTGTGATACTATATCAAAAAGATTGATATTACATTTAGTGTGATTAATACTCCATAGCTGCATTCGCAAGGAAGGTGATACTCCATTAAATATGGGAGTAGAACTCACTTGGTACTATGAATGCAGTTGACAGAGCTTAGCCATGTAATCCTTCATTAACTGTTCTGTTTCACGATGCTAGTCTCACTTAATTGTCCCAGCAACATTTGTTAAACCTATATAAGGATATGTTCCTCATCAGAGATTAAAATCAAGCATTGGAAAGTTTGACCTTAACAAGAGCCTAAAGTTTGGAACATGACTAGACTACTAGAGGCAGTCTAATAATGAATTAACAATGGTAAAGCTGGTGTAATTTGAACACTTCCTTAGTATGTTTCAGAGCAGTTCAATATGCAAGATTTCTTTCTCACCTCAAGTTCCTACCAACAGAAAGTGTAAAGTCTTGAGATACTGCACTGGTTTCTCCTTCCAGCTTTTTGTCTGGCTTAAGGTCCCATTTAGATACTCTAGCAATTAAAGCTGGGTGCCATACTGAGTTGCATGTATCTACAGGGATTAGAAGGAGGAGGAGAATAAGTTAAAACGTGCGTATTTCCTCTTCCCTCACAGTGCCTTGAAGGGTTTCTTTTTTCTTTTTTTTTTAATTGCTGTATTTTGATTGTTACTGATTTGAAATCTGCTTGAACTCGCATTGATTTGAGGAAAACTTTGTCCTACCAACCAAAAAAATAGTCCACTTAGCATATTTTTCTGGCGACTGAAGCCAGAAGCTGTTGAGCAGCCAAAGGGTGTTCAGAATAATCATAACTTACATCTACAGAATTCACCCACAAAATTCAGTTACTTTGTGTGTGTAACTTTATGAGCCATCAAAAAATGCATATACACACATAAACACACACACATATATGTATAGTTCTGTTTGGTGTATACACTGTTTCCTAAAATGGGGTTCTTATTTCTAACGGCAACTTCTGGATGTTACCGCTTTGCACACAAAGACTTGATTTAATAGTTTTGACTCAGCAGATACTTCTACTGACCTCAGCTGTGATTCTTAACAATTACATAGTTAAAATTTATACTAACAATTCTTGGAAGAGCACCATAGATAGAATCTTTTTAAAAAATGTTGACCACATCGTTTGGGAACTTAATGGTTGAGTTTTACGTTGCTTTGTGTATTGAAAGAAATTTATCCTCTCTCCCCAGCCCCACCATTAACAAATTAGAGAATGATTTATGCCAGTAACTGAGCCTGTGCAACTGCATTTCTTGCATTACAGAAAATCTGCTCAATGAGATCGGCACAAAGCACCATACATATGTTTATAACAAGCTTACTACAGGATTGTATCATTCTTGTGTGTTGTCTTAAGCATATGTACATTAAAACATTGTGATCACAAAGTTGGTAAGATTTAATATATGACTCTGGAAAATGCACATAAGTAATAATTCACAAGTCTTCCATTTCCTGCCATTCAGATTCTTTTCCTCCCTCTGCCCCTTTGCAAAAAGAGGAAAAAGAAATTGTAAAAATCCCAAACCATAAAATGGTAGATTCACAACATTGGCAAATATTTCCTGAGTCAAGGCGAAAAACTGCCAAAAAAATGACTTCATGCTTCATAAAGTTATAATTTGTATGCTTGGACTGGAGAGTTGTGATCCTACTGTGTTAAAGTGTATGCTGCTTGATGAGTCACCGACATTTAGTTTTAGCAGACTATGACAACAATCAGTTCAGTTGTACCCTTTCTGAAGTGTGAAATTGGATCCTCCTTTGGGTATTATATTAGCTTGTTATTCTTAAGATAAAGTCTAACAACTTTTTGTGAATATCCCAAATGTTAAATTTGTTCTGAAAGTGACCTCTTACTGTCAATGACCCAAACCCCATTTTGTGGACCCTACCACCCCCCATCCCACCCCACAATATTTAAATTAGTGTTTAGTATATTACATCATCATTCTAAATCTGTTGAAAAACAGAAGATATGATAACATACAGAGATTTAAGTAATGCCTGCTTTCCTTCCTGTTCCTGTGTAAAGAGAAAGTTGCAGCCAATGTTCTTATATGATGAGAAATAGACTTGTATTTTTTAATCTCCTTTTATACATTTCAGGTCCTCTCTAGACCAGAATTTAAAGTTAAGATGAGAACAGTTGTACAGAGGAAAGCATATTTTCATCTTACTAATGACTTTGGCAGTAATTTGTCCTGTCCTGTTTATCCCCTGGCTCGTGCATTCACATATATGCGCACACGTACTCGATTTGAACTCATGCTATTGCAGGCGCAAAAGCTGGTTTTGGGTAAAGGTCTCCTTTTCCTCTTTATTCCTGTCTGTGTCTACACGATGGCCCCAAGCCTCAGGTCACAGGGTAGGAGGATACTATTTTTTAAGCAGAGATTTTCCCTTGTAAGCACAGATCAGGTAATTTGTCTGACTTTCAAACAGTGGTAGTAGTAGTGATTCGTTGCGAGTCTTTTTAATGCGTTTCCCCGTATGCAATTTAAAGGAATTAATTGCACTGATTTTTGTTTTGTTTAATTAAATGCAGTCACGTAAAATTTTGCTTTGGTATACTTCCACGTATACTGTTCTATATTATATAAAAAACATTATGACTGAGTTAAAATAGGGTATGAATTAGCGTTTTCTTATGTTAATTTGATTTTTGCCATTTGTTCTGCTTATGTTGCTTAGGTCTCTGCAGTCTCCTCTGCTTAGGTATGTAAAGCTTGAAAGGGTGGAAGCTATGGATCGAGTCTGCTGCCTTTGGGAAAATTCAGAAAGATTTTAATAAACTCTAAGCTCTGAAATTACTGTTTGCATATGCCTAGTTCTTGCTGAAGACTTGTTACTGTAGTTCTTTAGTATTTTTCAGTGCCAGGGGTAACATGTTGAAAGAAGTTACTTAATGCTATTGATTATGGCCCCATGGAATTTCAGCATATGCATTACTTTAGATTTTCCAGATCTTTCAGGGTGTCCATAGCCTAATGGCCTACTCCAGAAGTGTGCTTTGGTGTGTGGCTGCGTAAGCTGGACTGGAAGGTGGAAAGCATGGGTACTAGGTTACTTTTCTGAAGTTCTGTCAATGTGATTAGATGATACTGCACGTAAGCATCTTCTGGAGTTTTCAAGTGAGGTGCATTAAATGGTAAACATCTAATAGATGCTGGTGGTGTAATTTTTGTGTAATGCTGGAAGGTGCAATGCAAACTCCTTATTACTCAGTATGAACACTCTGAAGTGTCAGTAGTATTTAAGGAGTGAATGAGCTGACCTGTTACAGAGATCTGAGGTTACTCTATTTGATGTTTATAATCTTTGCATAATTTTCTGTCTTTGTTTTTTTTCTTTTATAGTTGATAGAATCCCTACTGTGAATTATTACAGTTCATTATCCTGTTTTGAAATTGTTAAATCAAAAGTAAAGGCTTTTATGCTGGTACAATTTATCTGCAGTGGTATGATTCTGTGATTGTAGACAAGCTATGAAGTAGATCTATTCACCTGGGGTTTTAGTTCAGTACAGCAGATTGTAGGCAGTATGCAGATTTGTCTTCTGGAAGCAGTCAACTAAGTTTATTTTAATTGTTCATGTGTTAGAATTTATTGAATTTGTGCATTTATATAATCTGAAAAGTAAATAAAATGATGCTGAATGTTTTTTGGCCATTGATGGTTAATAAACCAGCGAAGAGTGTATTTGGGTGCAAATAAGACCAGCAGAGACTCAGTCACATGGAGAGAAAGGGATTCATCCCAAATGAGCAATTGGCAGGTGATTACTAAAGCAAAATTCAAATAATTTTTCCTAAAATAAGAAATCCTGTGTGGTCTCTAAATCTTCTTTGCTGGGCGGTTAGTAGAAAAACAACGGGGTTGCTGCACTTGGCACAATTTCAGTGCAAAATTTTGCATAGGGCAAACTGTTTTTGACAGTTACAGTGAAGTATTAGAGTGAAAGTTTTCTAATGAGGGATGTTCTTTCTCTAGGACTGGATGAATTAATAAAAGTACAATTCTAATTTCACTTTCTGTTCACATTTTATTTCCTTTGAGTTTCAAATAATGCCTGCCAGCTGTCACCTTCAGAACGGTAAAGCTACATCTAATACTTTGTGTTTTCTAACTTTTCTATTAGTGCCTCAGTTTAAATTGATTTTCCTCAGTCTGACATGAAGATACAGCTATTTTTTCTCTGCTCAGCATTAATCAGAACTAAATGCACTGACTCCAGTAGGCTATGCCCCCACAGTGGAGATGTACAGTCAGCATGCCTGGATTGTCCTTGTGTCTGAAAATGCATCTCTAACAAATGCAATTCACAGAGCTGCCTGTTGCAGAGGTGGTTCGATGACCCAGAAGGACATACTGATCCAGCTGGGGGGAGTCAGAGCCACTGTAAGTGGAGACTGGATGGACAGCTGATAATCTTGGAGAGTTGGATAACAGTTCAGAGTTGCTTTATCTAGGAGCCTTCAGTGCTGGAATTTTGATAAATGGTAGATCTGGGCATACATATGCAAGTACTAAGGTGGACGTGTCCACGTTCTGAAGATGGGGGTGAAAAGACAGGAGAGGAAGGATAGTTATGGTCAGCTGCGTATTGACAGAGCAAATGCTAATGTGTTCTCAAGCTGTGTAAGTTCCTTAATGTCAGCTACATTCGGTAGTAGGGAGAAATTTTTTTGGACTATCTTGGTAGGTCGTTTTCATCTTTAAAAGTTGATTTTGGTTCCTAATGTAGATTTTAGTTACATTGTTATTTTGAAGTTAGATGTCAATAGAAGCAGAGCTGACATCTTAATATGACTGTTGTGGCAAAAATAGGTTCATAAAAGTTCGAGAGGAAGCCTTAAATTTTGAAGGCTAGGTCAGAGCAATGAATATCTCTGTTGAATAAAAAAATATAAGGTTAATATGAGAAAAGTTGGCTGCTGTCATTTGTTTTCTTGGCTGCTACATCTGTTGCCTTTAAATGAGTTGCAATTTCTCACTGAAGTAGCACAAAATCGGTCACCTTTTTCTACTAAAAGTTTTAAGATAATTTCTTAAACTGAAATTGTGGCTTACATGAAAATGGTTATGTGCTGATTTTCCACATGCAACATTTTAAACACACCTGGTGTCATGCAAATATGACTTAACAGTAGAGATCTTGTACTTGCAGTAGCTTTTATGAAAGTGGGTGGGCGGGAATCAGAAAGATATGTTTTGTAGTGCACTGCCACATGAGGGAAAACTTGGAGTGTGAGATCAGCCCTTATCAGGTAATTCACAAATGTTTTTAACTTATACATAAATCTACAGGAAATGAAATTCATAGCTACGAAGAGCTATTTGCTTGTTATGTGGATGCTGTAATTATTTTTCTTCTCTGTTCCACATACCTGAGGCCAAGTCTGAAATAATGAATGAAATTAAATCAGTTTATATTTTAGATTTCTACAAATGTGGGCGTTTCTGTGTCCTTAAAATTAATTCAGTAAGAGAGAAAATAAAGAAGGGAATCAAAAATGAGTCTGTAATCATGTAATTGTGGGGTTTTTTTTCTGTATTTGATAAACTGCCTCACTAAGACTTAAACCTGCATTAGTGCTTTTTGTGTGTGTGATCTGGGTATCGAAAGAGAATTATTCTGTTCTTGAAGCTATTATCTGCCAGTGAACACTAAATGTTTGGAAGAATATAAAAGTTGTCATTTTGGGTCAGAAAAAAAAGACATCTTGCATAGTATTTTGTCTCTGTGGATGGTTAAGAGTGAATGTCTGGGGAACAACAGAGGATCATGGCATACACAATATCTCCGTGAGTGGTCCCTCATCTACCTCTACAGTCCAAGGATCAACTGAGCCAAATATGCCTGGTGTGTGTTTAGTAACCTCTGTGAATTTCATTAACTTGTCCGGCTTTCTCATGATCCTGTATGCATTTTTATTACTACCATTCTGTAGCGGAAGAGTTTCGTAAGTAAAATAACCGTTGCATGAAGAGCTACCACCATTTGTTTGCTTTGAACATATTTCAGTTAGCATGCTGATTATGGTGGTGGTTGTTTTTGTTGTTCTTCCTTGAGACTAACTGTGAATGACCAGTTTACTACGGGTTTGGTGTTTTGAGGTTTGGTCTAGTTTTCAGGTGCCTAGTTTCTTTGTGAGATTTCTGGTGTCAGCAGTAGAAAGTATATAAAGAGTAAAACTAAGCAATGAGAGAAGGTCCTGATGCAAAAGACTTTTTAACAGTTCTGCTATCGATTGGTTGAGCTTTTGTCATGTTTCATGCAGTGTTACTACTTCTGTTTTGGCAAGCCACCATGCAAAATAGCTCCAATGAAATTTCTCTCTTAAACTCCTTTGATGTGAAGTACAGAAACTAAACACTGTGCTTGGCCTTACAAGATATTATTTAAAACTCATAATTTTCAACTCTGAATATGTATTTGTGATCTAAAGCAGTCAAAATGCATTGGGCAGAAAGTGTTGCAGGACTACTTCATACTCACCTTCGTACCTGCTTAGGTTTTGCTGTGTAGTGCGAATAGTGCGTACTGAAGAAACAGGAGACTGTGATGAAGTTGTGAAATGGTATCAATCATATGTTGTTAAGCCAAGCCTGTGTGCTTCAAATTGTAAGCTTTCAGATTTGCAGTGTTCATTACATTCCCTTTAATGTCTCCCTAGATAGACTGGCATGTGTACTGACCTGGGAGAGCCATGTGACTGCCCATCACTTGCTCCATTAGAATGTGTAAATCATTTTTCCACAGTACCCTGTGTGTTGCATATGAAGAAAACATTTAATGTACATTTCCGTTTCAGGAAAGTTTCTGCTCTTCATCTACACCAATTTATTTGAGGAAAACACGCCATATTTTATTATGGAAATTGTTCTTTGTTTAATGCTTGAAACTTTCTTCTAATACCAACCTTTCAAACTCTTAGCTCATTACAGCGTACTTGATAAAATGCTACAAACTGTGCCCAGTTGTTCTTACACATTTTGTAAGTGTAGAGGGAGTTTTAAAGCACAAGAACACCAATTTGAAGGAAAACAATACCTTGTTTAATAATGTGTGTATCAAGCCCACAGGTATTCGATTTTGACTGCTTCTGTTAAAAAATGTATTAAGCCTTTTTCTAAACTGTGGATCTGGGACATGATGCCTGATTTGTGGATAGGTAACTCCAGTTATCAGTTATCTTCCTTATTAAAAAATGCAGGAATAATTAGCCTGAATTTGTCTAGCTTGGGCTTAATGCCTATGAAACTCATTACTCTGTTATGTAGGAGTTGTATATAGATATTTTTAGTGTAGGGGGGAGTGTGTGTGTTCATTAAAAACATATGGGGAAAAAAATTGGTCTGCTTTAAATGTACAGGGCACACAATTTTTTTGGCCAGTCTTTTAACAGGCCATGTGTAGCTATAGCAAACAAGTTGAGCAAAGTGAAATTGCATCATATGTCCTTCAAAAGAAATTTCATCATTTTCTGAGTTTATTATATATTATTTATGCAAGGAAAGATGGGTATAAAAAGAGAAGTAAACAAATCAAACACCCTACTGTAAAACCAGATAAGATTTTTCTTTTAATCTTATGATATATCCTCAACCATGCTCTACTTACACAACAAATAAATTACATACTTAATTGTATTAACATTTTAAGAATGTAATTCTGTGTCTAGTTTTAAAATTGCTTATCTTCATTTTTCCTGTACTTTTTTTGATCTCATGGGACATAAGTATTAACATTCATTACTGTGATGTTGTATCTATATTTTTGTGATAGTTTGGAATACAATGATGTAAAATTTGTCCAAGAATATCTGAATTTAACAGTTTGGTGATGCTGTTTCTCCAAGAGATGCAGTGGGAACTATAAGAAAAAAGGCAGTCTTTAAAAAATCAGAGAGAATCCTGTGTACCTTCCATGTTTCAGGTGCCCAGACTGTCACAGGCATATGTGTGTGAACAAGGAGCCCGCACAATGAAGATTTCTGCAGACAGTTTTTGTTAGCTGAGTGATTTTGTGGATAAAATGTTCTGTAATAAACGTATTAATAATTGTAGTGTCATCTGGTACATTTTGTAGACAAAATGCTCTGTGGACTTGAGTCAGACATAGTTTACAGATCTCTGCACTATGTTCTCCTTGTAACTTCAGAAACCAAGTCAAGATGCAGCAGAAAAGAGGATTCTGGGCTTGGCGGACAGGGAACAGGACCCTGATGGGTTTCAGTCACACACAGATGTAATTACAGGGGACCAAATATTTTCAGCATGGTGAATTTATGTATGGTCACAGTTAGATTAGTCTCTGTTACCTATTCCTTAGCCTACTGAAGAGTATTTCAGAACTTTATTAATCTGATGTTAAAAAAACACTTGCTCATTTCCACTCTAAACGCACAGATATTTCGGAATTAGATTTTAAACCTTTTAAATCCTTTTAAACTAAATGGATCTTTAAGCATCTGGAACACTTGTTTGCTCTCTAGTGGTACAGTAGAAGTGCAAAAGGAAAACTTCAATAATCAACTGGATTTTAAGAAAAATGAAACAGTGATATTATCTTCTTATTTAACAAATTTAAATTTCTTTCAATTTATGTATTGTTAGCAAGGTTTTCCTTAAATCCAGTTATTCTTAATTTAATTGTAAACTGTATGCTATATTTTTAAAATAAAAATGCATTGAGAAAAAAACCCAGAACAACTCTTTTATTTTTTAAGTTTTGATTAGAGAATATTTTTTCCTTAGATGAGAAAGGGGATAAAGGACAAAATGTGCATGCGTCTGAGCAAAAGTGTAACTAGAAAGAATTAAATTTGTGTTTTTTCTGCTTTGGATTCAAAATTGCTACAGAATGCTTGTACTGTTAATACTTTGCTTGAAAAGTAGGTTAAAAGTCATGTGTTTGAAATTATTATCTTCTTAGTCTAGTGACTCGTAATAATGTGCCTGCATGCCTGTCAGATCGTTTAGCTGTGGAAGAAATACAGCTAGACACGTTACATTTTTCCGTAAATCTTTTATGAAGTAAGAGAGTGTTTTTATAGTGTAAATGATTTATCAGTTCAATACTCTGCTGCTATCGTGACCTTAAAGTTTTAAATTAAATCTAAATAAGAATTAATTGAATACTTAATCTGAAGTTGAATGGATTTTATGAAAATAACCTTTTATAGAAACCTTCTCCCTGTTTGTGCACCTGGAGTTTTCATTATCTTGGTGCCTTGTGAATCTAGAGAAGTTTCCCTATTCCCTTGACTTTAGAAATGTGGAATATGTTTTAATTTCATTTTTTCCTATTGTTGTCAGGGTCCACAATTTGTCAGATAGCGAGAATCTGTTGCCTTTATGCCTAGAATTCATAATTGCTCTTTAAAACAGTTGATGCAACAAACTTTTGTTGATTATATGTTTAGTGGTGTATAACCACTAAACTATAATTTAAAAATTCTTCTTGCATTTTTGAGGACAGGGGGAGGGAACTGTAATTAATGTAAAAGCTCTTGCTGTCAACATTATAGTGAATGGAAATAAATGAGCATGTGTCGAACATGTGACTGTTGAGTTACTGTGCTTCTCTATTTGTGAATCATAATTTTAACCTAGAAATGAGATGCAAACTAGACTAAGTATGTACATTGTGTGTGCATTGGTTGCTGTTTAGGTCAAAATTAATGTAAAAAGCCCAGCATATGACTATATGTCTATATATATTGTTGTACCAAGTATTTTTACTTTGGTATGAAAATACTATACATATCTCTTAATTAAAACATCTTGTTTTATACAAAGATAAGTACTCTCTTTTTAAACCATTTTTACTTGAATGCCGAGTTGTTTTTTAGACAGGAGACTGATCTCAGATCAAGAAGTTCCTGAGCTGCAGATTGCTGGAGACAGGGAGAATGCACTGGAGGAATGGCTTTATTAAGCTTTGCCCTCAGTTCAGGGGGGCCCTTGACACCAAGGCAGGGTACCGAACTGTAGATGAAGCTGTTGTCTGACGCAGCATAACGATGCTTATACTTACTTTATATATATACACATATATATATCTATCTTGCTTAAACAAGGGGTGGCATAGCATAAGTGAATACCATCTAACTTTTATGTCCTGAAGAATCATAGTGGCAGTTTTACAGGAGCCCCAGAATCTCATTTAGTTTGTGTCTAAAAAAAGTACCAAAATACTTTAGCATTTTTGTCTCCTCTGGTATACATAGAAAAAATTGCATCCCCTGTTTTGTCTATGTAGTAATGAAAATAGAGTACCAAGGTGCATGTGTGCACACATGTATGTACTTACCTTGTTCTTTTGGGGGCTGTGTGTGAGAAGTGCTTTATCATAGGTTGGCACAGAAGTTATGCGTGGTTGAGCAGCTTCCAAGAGACGTGCCCGTGTTCAGGACACAAGCCTGAATGGTCAGGTCTGACTTTATGGGTGGAAGAGCAATGGAACGAAGGCTCTAATGTAGATAGACACATTCACCTGTGGGTAAGGTTAGGAAGTAGCTGTTTATTCACCTACAGCTATCAGTGCAGCTTCTAGCTGATACCCAGCTACTGGAGCTTTTCTGTGACCTTTTCAATTTGGTGCTAGAACTGAGGAGAACATTTATATAATAAAACACAGGTCTTGGTGTGGAGGCAAAAACAATTAAGTGGTTCACAGATGATGACTGCTGCCTGAAAGTTTGTCTTGAGCTGCCACCTTTTTGTCTTTGACCAAGGCGCACAGGACTGTGCAGACAGGACTGGACAGGATAGGACTGTTATTATGTATGGATGGTTGGACTTCATGATCTTAGAGGTCTTTTCCAACTTACGATTCTATGATTTTGTTTCAGTAGAAAGTCATTTAGGTTAGTTAAAACAACAAGTGCTTCTGAAGGAACCTGTTCAGTTTCCTACTAGAAGAAAAATTATGCTTTAGGGTGATGGTCTCGAAACTGTTTTGATCATGCACCCCTGTCAATAAAATTCCCACATGAAGCTTATTGTAACTAAACATTTTTCATAATTAAAAGCATTTATTAAGTCAGCTTTTAAAGTACTTCTAATATGATTGTTTTAATACTTTTATTTGGATACATGTGTTTGCTTAAAGAAACTACACATTCTGAACTGAGGTTGTGAAATAAAGCCATGAACTCACAGCGTTCATGGCATTTAAAAGCATTTCCATCAGGTTTCTTCCATTTTAATAGAAAAGTGATGTTGGATTTTTTTTTTAAAGAAACTGAAATGATGACTACTAACATGACAGAATCAGAAGGCAGATATTTCATGTTGTTGTATGGAAAGGAAAGCAATTTTTCTCGTATTCCTAATTAAGATAGTATGGTGATTTTGCTTAGAAGAATGCTCAATCAGAAGAACAAATGGAATACTTAGAAATTTCGTGGGAGGTGTTGGGTGGAGAGAATTACATACAAAAATTGGAAAGCATGGGCTTCCTGTCATGTGAAGACTTGAACAGTTAATGAATCTGGAATTTTAAAAATGAAAGTATTTAGTGACATCTTTAGTTTTTGGCCATGAATAATATAAGAAAATATTTGTGACTTAGTAGTAAGCACTGGCAAGGAGGTTATAGCAACTTGCACAATATTGTGAAAAACTGCAAGTTTATCTGCATTGTACCTTTCTCTTTATTTTTAACCAGAAACTTAGTGGTTCATAAGTTTGAGGGATTTTTTGAGAAATCTGAACTAGTTTTCTTATGAAGAAATTCCTTTAGATTCCAAGTTCACTGGATCAGGCTGGAAATGACTGTACAGATAGTTTTAGCTGTAACATTTGTGGAAATTCTGTAAGAGATTGAATTATATGAATATGAGTAGTACAACCAAACATTCCTTTGTGAAATATATTATTTCTGGGTATTTGGAATAACGCTGATTGCAAATCGGCTAGCACTTTGATGTGAAAGGATCCCATTCTATAATTCACTTCGCTATATAAAATGTGAAACAAGGAGCATTTGATGTGAAACATTGTCCTGTTAAACTGCTGTCTCAGAGAATTTTATTTTAGCTACATTGGTGCATGACTTCCCAGGTGAATTTTAACAAGTTGAACTACATCTAGAAGCTTTTAGGGAGTTCAGGCAACCGTTGGAATGTGATCCTGTTAGTTGACTTCATTACCAGTTTCAAATAATGCACTCATTGTCTTCTGAAGTTCTGAGAAAAGTGAAGTTTTTGTATGAATGCTGATATTTTTAGTTTGAGTTTCTTTCTGCTTATTAATTGAAGTGTTTCTGTTTTCAAGGGAACAAAAGAAATTGAAGGTGAAGAGGAGTCTGGTTTAATTCCTCCTGCGGAAGTATTTGCTCCTAAGAGTCTGGTCTTGGTGTCCAGACTAGATTATCCAGAAATTTTCAGGGTAAAGAACTTGCAATTGCCATTTATAATATATGTCAGCAGACAAATCTTTTTTTAATGAGTAGCAGTGAAAGTACTTTTGATTTCAAACATCTCAGAATTGATTGGGAATTTAAAAGCATAAGTAGGCATAGATTGAACTAGATAAAATTCAATGTCTATGACAGTAAATAGCTCCTATAGGTTGAAGCAGTGCTTTTTTACCCTCCAAGCAGTTTTAAATCTACATAGAAGATGAAGTAGAGATTTTCCTGGGCTCAGTTTACTGTATAATGAAGGGAATTACAGACTTGCTCAGGTAAAAACAAAACATGAACAATATTTTATTGAATATATAACGGTAAATTAGTAGCAAAATCCTAGTTTTCCTCCATATGAAAGGCAAAATATCAGAGCCTCTTCCAGATCAAATGAAGATGCATGACAGATTTAGGATCTTGGATTACTTTCAGCTGATGAAATATGGCTGATCTGAGATAAATGAAAGGCTTAAATTTTTATTAAGCTAATCCATATTAAGAGAAACAAGTATAGTTCACTTTACAGATCAAGGGAGTAAATCATTCAACAGTTAAGTTGTCATTAGGCATTAAGAATGACTGTACCGAGTGAGAGTCCTGGTAAAGTCCACGTAGCCTGGTATTTTGTCTCTGATAGTGGCTCATAGCGAATGCAGAGCAAAGTGTGTAAGAATAGGGCAAGCTGTAGAAGCAATTCCACAAAATATTTTCCTAATTCAATGTGAATTATAGTTAAATGACATCCTGAACCAGAGATGTCGGTTGTGTGGGTTTTTTGATACAATTTATCCAGTTTCTTAACACTTAGATTTTACAACAACTTGTGGCAAGGAGTTTCACAGCTTAACTAGGTGTTATATGAAAAGTTACTGTTGGAATTATTTCTAAGAAGAGAATTCCTAAAATATTTGCTGAATTATCAAAATTACAGTAGTTAAAAGGCACCAAAAAGATGCTCTGAAATGAAATTATTTATTTCCTATTTGCAAAGGCTGTGTAGAATGTGATGTTAGATCATCTTACGTTAAATTATTAGTAAAAATGATAAAAGCTGTATCTGTGAATCAAAATTGGATCCATACAAGAAATGTGGAAATGATGAAGTATTAGTATACTGTTCATTTTAAAATTTATTGATATTGAAATAACAAAGTAAAGAATGTAAGTCAGTAATGTATGGAATTGTTGATCCTTGATGCTAATCTTAAAATGAGTCTCGAAAGCTCATTGATTCATCGGTGTTCTACTCTGGAAACAAGTCAGGTTTAGGTCTGTAAAATTCAAAGTACAGAGGAAGCTGTGTTGATTTTATAGTATTTAAAAGTAACTTGCAGTAAAGCACTGTTTGTGTAATGAACAAAGCACAAATATTAAACATTTTATTTCTTTTAAAAAATAATATATATACACCTGCCAGCACATACATCCCTTCTAAACAGCCAAGGTCATTTTTTAAAATGAATGATTGCTTCTCTAGCAAATTACTTTGTCTTCAATTGGAAAGTACTTTGCTACATTAATAACTATTAAGACACAATTATTTTTAAAAAATTGTATACATAGAACTTTAAGTCATTTGACGTCTGCCTTCCCTATATAGCAGTCTAATACGTTGTGTCTACCTTTCTAGGCTTGCCTTGGCCTGATCTATACTGTGTATGTGGACAGCCTGAACGTGTCACTGGAGACTCTCATTGCAAATCTGTGTTCATGCCTTGTCCCTGCTTCTGGAGGGTCTCAGGTAAACAAAACAAGAAAAGAATATTTTTCCAGTTAATTTAATTTAGGAAGAAAACAAAAAATAAATTCTTGAAATATTTTTGAAGAAAAAAAGATCATAGTTCAGCTGAGTGCTTTCCCTGTGGCCTGTGAGTGCTTTCCCTGTGGCCTGTCTTCTAAAGACATCAAAAAATTCCTTTCCAGGATAAGGTCAAAGGGTCAGTTTTGTCACTGAGTTGGCTTTTTATAAGGCACAGTAATAAATTAATGAGTTTGTGTAAGTTTAGTTTCTAATGACAATGTGTGTTCAGGAATATTTCCGCTTACTACAGATTTTTTTTAAAGGCTTTTCTTCTTTGCTGTTTTTTAGTACGTCCTTCACTTTAGTTCATCTACCTATGTCTTTTCCTTGATGCAGTTCAGGATTCCACTGGTCTTTTCTTTCGTAACTCTATTAAATTTCTGTGTTCATAATTTTTTCTTAAAAATGCTAAAAAAGCATCTTGGAAATGGTTTTCTCAGAGGTAATTAAATATTCCAGGTGGCCCATGCATTCAAAAATAAGAAAAAAGTTTTTCAGCGACTACACTTTCTGGTTTTACTGATGCTTTCTGTGAGCAGAAAGTCAGGTTTTTTGTTGATTTACTTCAGATAAATTATTCCTATACATTTGTTGCTTTCTGACAAGCCAGTTGGGTCTTATTTGCTTGACCTTCACTTTATGCTGTGACACTGTTGGGAAACTGTAATCCTTATGATGAAACATACTTGGAAATTAAGTATGCAAAAGGCAATATTTTAAAGTTTATTTCAAACACGTTTTCTCACACTTCCCACCCACCCTATGGATTATCAACATTCTTGAAATCCTACAAATCCATAATTCTTTTCTGTTTTTCCTATAGCCCTGGCTGCTTTGGAGTTTCTCTTAGCGTAGTAAGTGGCAAAATGTCCTCTCAGCTTAGTGAAGATCTACCTTACTGCTCTTCAGGCAACCATGTCTGGGTGGTTTTGCAGTCAAAGACTTTTGGTTTTGAAGGGGAGCAATTAGATTGTATCTCCCCATCAGAACTCCTCTTTTTCCGTGGTGTTTCCCCCCCCGCTCCTTTTCCATGGTTCCCCCCCCCCCTT
>Ga0065711_1028961_pt1 | contig 38307 bp, 18 predicted proteins | sample Hoacrofraction12_FD_59098 | JGI IMG/M metagenome (GOLD analysis project Ga0065711, IMG submission 59098) | Hoatzin crop microbial communities from Cojedes, Venezuela - Epithelial fraction 12 v2 (version 2) | ecosystem: Host-associated > Birds > Digestive system > Esophagus > Crop | place...
GGGGGGGGGTGGAGGGGAAGTATTATTAGGAAAGGTCTATCAAATGTGGCTACAGAACAGATTTCCTTAAGTTTAGTGTTATTATCCTCCCTAAATATATTTAGAAGTCTAAATATTGCTTTTCGCCATCCACAGTGCTGTATCTGCACATGGCCAAAACACCTCGCTTTCCAACACTGCCAAATTTCTCTGTCCACAGCTCGCCTGCAAATTACTTCCTTTCCAGGTTAAAATACCAAGCAGTAGTTGGCTGCCACTAAATAACTCACGTAACCCGCTCCCCAAATTCCTAGAACCCTTACATGAAGCAAACAGCAAACGAATGAATTCTCCTGATGGGCCTCAAAAGCCGCAACCCACATCAAGCAACTAGAGCTGAACCCACACTGCCTGTTCCCACCGAACGGTATCTGTAACAAGGTGCTCTTCCGAGTGCCACAGAAAAATCCGAGCCTTCTGCACCAGGCACCACACAGCAAGAACAGGAAGAGAAAACCTGAGGCTGCAGGCAAGGTTATAGCAGGCAGATCTTCCTCCTCTCTGAAAACACCGAAGGTTATTTCAAACGCATGATTACAGTTTACATTCTGCCTTAAATATGTCTTCTTAAGAAACTACGGAACATAAGAGAGGGTGAGGAGCAAGCTACAGCCACGCAGAGGGAGCCATGCACAGGAGTTCACACAGAAGGCACTTGAACAGGTCAAGCGAACCACCTCCATCAATCAAGACGCCCATTCAGAAGACCTGCAATACCCAGACGTTCTCCACTCAAATTTGGTGTGTGCAGAACCGACTTGCTCTTTACTGGCTGTTAAGACTCTGCAAGTCAACTTTAAAAATCAAAATACCTGTAATATTTATATAAAGCTATCTTTCAAATAAATACCCAAAGTACACTTAGCAATTCATGGAATGACAAGGACAGAGATCTCCCAGACTGCTGTTTCGGGACTTCATTAACTCAGATTTTACAGTCCACTGAAAAATTCCTCAGAATTGGCTTTTCTTTTTCACAGAGGAACCAACCTTCCCGTAAGTGTAGCAGCAGGTGTCACTGTTTCACTAACAAAACCGAGGCTGTAAACAGTCACAAAAAAGACTTGTTTTTGACGTTTTAATAATATAAACTGGATCAGAAAACCCAAACACTAACCACTATCATCCTGCTGCAAATTATTAGCATTTAAGATGCTAGCATTACTTCCTTCAAGCAAGATGTCAGATGTAAATTATTTCCATCATGCTAGATAGATTGGCCTCAAAAGCAAGGAGTTAAAAATTGCATTTTCAGAAGAAAGTAAGTAGTAAAAATAATTAAAACCTGTATTTTGCATATATTCTATTTACAAAACAGTTGCTGAAAACCCTCTGTTCTCTTTGCCTGACTAACTTAACATCACACTTTGTAAATAACAGGATTCTCTATCTCAGTGAATTTATTTAACATGCACAATCAATAGGTCAAGTGCAGGTTAAACACAAACCTTAAAACAGTTGAAGCCTCGGTCAGCGACGTACCTGCACATTCATCTGTTCAGTAAAACTTTTACTATCCAGGGAAGGGGACGGGCTTTAACTCGGGGTGCAATTCAAAAGGACAAAAACCACACCAGCACCGACATCACACAGCTCTTTCGCAAAGGCTGCCTGACCCAGCAACGTGTTTATTCCAGGAAATGGTGTCATTCTGCCACTTAAGCTGCCTACAGCAGAGTTGCCCATCTCACATACAACGTTCTAATCTCACCGGGGTCACCCGAGGTAATCCCCAGCGAGCTGGGTGCGCTTGGCCGTCACAGACATACAGCAAATTTCTGTCTAGTCAGATCACCGGACTGTGCCACCTGCTGCAAAGGCACACGGCTCGAGCCACAGACACGCGTTTGTGCTGACCAGGCAGCTAGACCGCAGAAACATCGTCCTTACGGATTACTGCTTTGCTGCAAGATTTCAATGAAAAACCTCCTTTTGATGAGTTATTTCAGGAATTGTCTATAATCAATGCTAAAGCATCTTGCAGCCATGCTTTCTTCCAATACTATGTTAAAAACTCGCTCTTCATTTGAAAAGTCACATTTGGTTTAAGACGCACTTGTTCAGCTGCCTCTGTGAGCAGCAGGTAGCATTTTATAAAAAGGCATTCCTAGACCTATTTGAGGACAAAAACATATCAGAATTCAGTAAGCCTGACATTTCACAACTTGACATGCCTTAATCTAGCACTCAGCTTCTCTAAAGTAAAAGCCCCCGCACTGAAACCTGAGTCAAGTTGTACTCACTACATTCTCTGAAGGATTTCAACATCATTACCATGATTAATATCTTCTCCACTGCAATATTCCACTTGCCTGCCTTCTACTTTACAAAAATATATGAACTATTACGAGTTTAAGCTGAAGCACCTGTTATTGGCATAACCTCATCTTGGAACACATCATAAATCTTACATGACTTGTGTTTCCTAATCAGCAAGGAAGTTTCAGGTTGCTACTCAGAGATATGAAAAATATCAGCTTCAAACAAAGCTGGGGTGCGGGAGGGAGAAGGGGGATGTACTGCATTCTGCAACCTTAAGATAAAAATCCTGGCAAACAAGGCAGTTCAACACTCTCAACTTCTTTTTTACTAGCTGTTGTAGATGTTGCTAATTAATCATTAATAAAATTAAGAAATACAAATATGATTTTTGGCACCAGGTATTTCCTTACTACAGTGTTACGAATACAACACTTCCGAATTTAAACTTCCAGAAATAGTAAAATTTCCCATTTGGACTGTTGAGAGTATTTCTGTGAGTTTGCAAGTACACCTCAGCATTCGTCAGATCTATGAAGTCTGACACTTATCTGCGTCCCCACCCTACAGCATACATTAAGCCTGTCTACCAGTTGCCCAAAGTTTAGTGATCTCCTGTAGTACTTTATGCGGATCAACAACTAGCAACTAAAACCTACAACTCTGCTAAAATTCAAAGAGCAAGTAAGTGGAGATGAACAAACAAAGACAGCAACCTCAGTGCCCCAACTCACGTATTTAGTTGTTCACATATAAATCAGTATTCAAGGCAGCAGTTAAAGGCAGGCAGAGGACCATGAGTTTCCTTTCACAGTGAGCTAAGTTCACAAATCTATGTGCTTGTGCACAGGGCTGTAACTGAAATCTTTCTGGTTTATATGCATTATCTAAGGAAAGCAAACAATTCATGGATTGAGAAATTCACCTAAATTTTAAATTCTACCAGTTCTAATATTCTGAAGTTTAACAATCTTAAAAGACACTTAAATATACAGTTATGATCTTCTGAAGATCTCAAAACTTACAGTTACAATGCATTACAGCTTGAGCCAGTTCTGTCTCCTCACCTCTTAGAACAGCTGCAGCAGAACAGCACATGGTAAAGATATCGCTCAACATGTGTATACTTACTGTGATCACACCAATCTCATTTTATACCCAACTGAGCCACTTAAAACAGCAGCATTATCTGCATTTAGTGTCCACAGCGATTGTCAACATTTTGGACAACCTCGTTTATTTCCATCTTCTCTGTATTTGCCATATATCCCTACTTTAATTGGAATCTTTCACCATCACTAGTCACACAACAATGCACTTTTCCTATTAAAAAGCATTATTAGGCTTAGAAAATCTAACAGAAGTTCTGGCAAAATACAGGATATTTCCAGTATTTTCTCCCATCACAATTAGTCACAGTAGAAGCTCTAGCTAAATCCTGTGCATAATGAAAATGACCTTATCCCGAACAATCAATAATTTTTTGGGTACAGACAAGTCAGTCTTCTGTGACACGATCTCTTCTCTTTGAACACCAGACCATAATTTAAAAGGTTTAAGTACAACAGCACCATAAAAGCACAACATGATGACTGTTTCTAGTGAACAGGATCAACTTATCAGCTGAAGCTGTTTGCAGCAATTTTCTGTTATAAAAAACACAATTACTGCAACTCTCAGAAAACTTACATTTGAAAAGAGGAATCACATATCTTGAAGTGTAATATTTACTTAATTTGCTGTTTTGCAGTTCAGCACAGATTTGTGCAGTCACAATACCTCAAAGTCTGAACAATTTTCTCTGTAGTACCACTGCTGAGATACGACTAAGTCAACCCACAATGCTACAGATTTTAAGGTCTGTGGATTTCTAAAACCCTGAATTTGAGAGGACCCTCCCCTCCTGCCACTGTCAAACGGCAGTTCCAACAAAGCGCGAGGTACTTATTCAGCACATTGTATCTATCCTGGTTACCAGCTGTTAAATTCATTTTAAGGATACAAACTCAAAATACCTGCATGCTTGGTTGCTGCATCTAGTTCTCTGCTCATGTACTTTATTTCATGTATGACCTTCTTACCTAACCTCGTCACTGACATAACTGCCATTCTATTTTCAGTACTTACTAAATATCTGTTTCTTAATTTTTTTTTTTGTTTTCCAACATTCACATTAACCCTGGTAGCCTACCAAATGTATCTACATGCTTTTTTGTACATAATATGCTGTTCTTTTCCCCACCAAAGACTTCCAAAACTTCCAGAAGAATACTGCATGAATTAGCAGAACTTTTTATTTCCTTGCATTAAATTGATCTCTTTCTTCTTGCTATTAAGTTCCAGTTTGACTTTGAGCCTGACCACCAAATAAAGTTCACTATTAATTTTGCTTTGTGACAAACATTGATATTATGACGTGATTATATATTTTCCACTGCAAGTCACATGCTAAACCTAATTTTTGTTGGCTCCAGCATAGGATTTAATGACAGATTCGACTTCAATGTCTACGACAGGGTCCTCAAATAAAATCATCTGTCATATTGAAACAAGTCACAAACGTGCAAAGGAAGAAGATATTCCACAGAATTAAAAACAAACTAACCAATAGCACCCTTGAGGTCAGGATTCTTTATGTTTAAAATGGGCAACAATGTAGTAAAGTGTCCCCCCTCCCACATATAACATACCTGCTATATCAGACAGTAAGACAATTCTAAATACGAAACAATAAGATAACAATATTCAAGCAACAACTAAATTTAAGGTACCTGGTTTCTTCCTCTGCGTTTACCATAATTCCTTCGCACAAGGGCTTTATAATTTTCATTTTTCTTGGTCAAATAATAATATAATACACAGTCGGGAACATTCTAAAGTGAAAAGGCAAAAAAAATATTAGGTTTTATTGCTATAAAAAATATGTTTTTAGTATTTAATTTCTTTCAATGCTTAAATTATTCAGCCCCTAGACTAAAATAAAACTCTATTAGATTTGTTTGCTCAGCAGGGAAGTGAATTCACACATTAATATAACAATATAACTATGCATAAAATTACAGTGTTAAACGCAAGTCTCATGTATTTATAATATCCCTCAGCTACTTCAGTCTGCATGATTTAATCTATACTAGACAATTTGCAAGTTTGACAGCTTCTATTTATCATAATAGCTGTATGTATTCAAGATTCTGTTCTAAGTCTTAACAAATCCTAATTCTCCATTACTTCTTACACCAGTTCTGCAGACTAAAATTAGTTCTAAAGACTAATTCAGCCAGCAGTATGATCCCACTGACTTGAAAGGTGGTGGCAAAGTTTCTTGGAGTGAGCACAATGTCCTAGCAGAGCCAATTACGTCCTTACCTAAACAGTGAGCTAGTTAAAGAAGCTTACCTGCTTCAGAAAGAAAATTCGACCAAAACTAAAGGAACTGCCATTTTCTTCTATTGTTGTCACTAGTGTCATTTCAACTAACTGTTTTTAGATGTTTGCATGCACAGATTGTGTTACTGATCAAGCATAAAATCCTGTTAAAGCAGTAACTTTTTTTGGATTTACAATTCTTTCCAGGAAGAGAAAACGATGCTGGGATAAATAACTTACATTTGGAAAGTTAGGGATCCCACCCCAGGCTCTACTTACATTAAAAAAGGTCTTACCTTTCGTTCCAGGTAGGAAGCAATTAGACCAAAGTTCTTGGGATGTTGGACAAACCTTTTATAAATCAGAAATTATTTAAGTTTAACACCATAATCCATGATCAAATAAGCAAAGTAGTCTTCCAAATAATCTGTTCCATCAGCAAACCTTTGATTTACACAACTGAAATTAGTCTAAAAAGGCCAGTTTTCGAATTGTGCATATTTCAAACAAAGCACTTAAAATTAGCTATTTGCTTATATAATGAGATCTTATACCTAGTCTTCTCATTTTAATGTTATCATGGAACTAAAGTATTTTTAAGATAATTTCTTATCTAAGGACTAAATGCATGTGAGTCTACTCAGCTGAAAAGCCTAAAACTTTTGCAACATTTCATTCATCCAGCTAGGAACATTATCAAGTATTCTTGCACAAAAGCTTCAGCAGTCCCAATTTAACTGATGTTTGCTGGGGGGTTAGGTATTTAACTGTCGTTTGCAACGTAATAAAAAAAAATATAAAAAAGCCCATTACTTTTCCTTAAAAATCTCTTTCTCATGGTCGGTCCAGACATTCATGAACTGTCTGTCTTTATAAACTTTCATGGGATCCTCCATCAGACCATTCATATTAATAAACTTCACTCGTCTTTGTTCTGCATCAAACATCATGGGAGGAATGACAGAGAGCTGACGCATTTGTTTCTCATTATTCTACAGGCAAAGAATAAAAGAAAAAGTAAAGAATACAAAAAGTTGCTACTAATGTTTACAGTTCTTGAATTACACAACTCTTTAAAAGCTCCACCACACTATACATCCACAGTTAGTTTGAAACTTCTTTCTGTCCACTTGTTAACTCTTCTAGAAGTTGTTGGTATCATAACGGGCATTTACACAGTCAGCTAAAGGAAATAGTGTCGCAAATGATGAAAAACTAGAATGGTGCAGGCTTTTAGAACGGAAGAGTTTTCACATGTGTTAGAGCTGTAAAAAACCGGGTTGTAGCAAGCCTGCAATGAACACAGACGGATGAGAAAAAGTCTAGGACAGATACAATTAGGAAACATAACCCTTAAAAGAAAAGTATTTGCAAGACTTGTTTCAAGCCAACTTCACACAGACTCTCTCAAACCAGCCCAAAAAGGTTTCTTACCAAAGAAACAAACACTCTGAAAGGGACCTTTCACTGTCAACAGAAGGCTATAGAGTCATTTGCTGTGCTTCTATACCAAAGTACAGACAATAGCCTCACCTCCTGCTCAGAAAGTCCATCAATGATTTCAGAAATCTCATGTTCACTTCTAGCAATAGTTGCTGAAAGTCCAGCCCCTCTTTGACCAACTCTAGAATTAAGGGAAAAAAGAAGTAGTAAGGATAAAGTAGAAAATAGCTCTATCTTCAGATTTTGTACACAACGGCAACCTTCAAAATTCTTTAAAATATTGTTACCAGTCTCCCAAATTAGTTAGTTAGGACTGTGCTTTCTTAAGTAGCATCAGAGTACAAACTCTGTTCATGTGCTGCAATTTCAAACAACTGCTCAGTTTTACAGGTGAATTTGCAAGGCTCAGCAAGAAGGGCAAGCCTGAGTCAACATCAAAACGGAGTGTTACCACAGATGCCATCGCAAGGAGGCGTTCAAGATACATTAATAGGCTTCTGCTGAGTATGAGAAGTGTTCATCAGTGACACAGAAATCATCATCTTAATTAGTACACCTGATCAGCTGTGAAAGTCAGCTTTTTTGTTTTATTTTTTAGAAGAAAAGAGCACTTAAAATTTGCCTTTCATCAATTTGGTCAAGTTACTAATAAAGCACTGAGATTCATTACAACAAAGGAAGATTCTTAACTATTGAACTGACGGGGAGAGCTGTAATTTGGAAGAATTTTTCAGCTGGTGATCTTTACACTTAAGAACATCATAATAATATAATGCAGCATGTGGGTCAAAAAGCATTTCACAGATAAAAATCACTGATAATTAGCCAAGACGTCTTCATTTGCTGGAAGATTTTACTGAACCAATCAATTTGCACGAAATCTGACAAAAAACTTTAGTATTTACATGGCAATAGTATTACAAGCACAGCTACAGACAAAGATACTATTACATTAGAGAACATGAATAAAACGTAAAGAGACAGCCCCTTCCCAAGTACAAAGACGTGATACATCCTTAAAGTAAAAGCTTCTTATAGAGAGTCCTTTTTCCATTCTAAGAATTTACTTTCTTTCCTTCTTTTCTTGATTCCACAAAGCCAGATCTTCCAGATTTCATGATAGATTGCAAACTATCCGCTTTTCCTATGTTTTATGAAGTAAGGGGATTTAGACAGATGGTTAGAAGAGATAATGATTCGAACACAACCGAATCATACTTGACCTAATTCTAATTTAAAGCACTACCTACAGTACTGTAGATAAAGTGAACTCTCAAATGAATTGCACTTCATTCCTTTTAAGATTCCTTGAGCAGTTTCTATTCAACAAATGTCTGATAGATTAAAATTAAATAATAGGGACTTAATTGTCACAGCTTGCATACTTCAAGAAGCAAAAATGTCTGGAATAAAATTACGTGGCAAGTACAACAAAAGATCAATCAAATTGTTAAAGAAGTCGAATGATTTTTGAGTGTGTAGGCTAAAGAATATAGGGACCATGAAACAAAGGAGTAACACAGACACCCAGTGACAGAAAAATACTAAGTATAAATTACAGTGTAGACCCAAAATGAACAGGCTCGTACAAAGCTGCTGACGCTCCAATTATCTTAAGACCAGCTCCACAAATCTCTGCGCATCTGATCCAAGCAGCTTAACCCTATAGTCTCACCGAGCACCACCACCTAACTAGCTTTTCTTGATGAGCCCTTTTTCTGTATGGGGTTTGATAGCAGATCTGAAAAGTGGGATAGGAAAAGAACAATTTGCACATCACTGAAGAAGCCCCAGAGAAACCGATGGGGCTAGCACCACTGACAAAGCTGACAGGGAGGGACAGGACAGGGCAAGACGTAAGACAGTGGATATACAAGAATGACAGTCCTGAAGATCCTTCGGATGTGAAGTGAAACTTGAGCCAATGCCATGAAACACAGTGAACAAGTGAAAGAACATTTTACTTCATACTGTATGATACAATAATATTTTTTTTAAGGAATAAAGCAATGAACATAACACTTAATCATTAAGCTGAACTAATTTTATTATAAATAATTTCAAAACTTAAGTCCTAAGAGGTATTTTATAGGAATATTCCAAATTCATGGTAATACCTTTGGAATCGTTCTTGCTGTTCTCTTTGCTTCCGGATTTCTGGAAATTGTTTTTCATAGTACTCTCTTGTTTTGCTCTCCTTAGCTTTCCTGCGTGGATTATTTTCTATCCTGTCAACTTTCTTCTCCCATGCCTCCATCAGCTGATCATAACGTTGACAGATTTTCTGTTCCTGTTAAATTCCAAAAGTAAACCTTGAACTAAACACAAATACACTAAGTGATCAGTACACATAACATGGGTAGGCTCCAGGAATGAAGCGACATATTTTTTCTGCTCTAGTGGCTATCCATTTTGAAGATTGCATATACCCAATTTTCAGCAGAAAGAAGGTGAGGAAGTGGATATAAAAATGCAGATTTTGAATATTACACACTATTTCTTTGCTTCATGATTACATCACGATGGTATTTGGTAAGTGCTGTTATTGCCTTCCAGAAATCTCACATCTTGTGGTATCAGGCTTTTAATGAATGGAATTGGTTTAATTTTTAAATTTTTATTTAATTTATTTAAAATTTTTAATTAACAGAATGTGTCTGGAATAATTGCAATATGTCCTCAATCTCAGCAATATGTAGAGAGCTACGCCTACAGAAAAAAAAACTAGGACTGTAAGAAGAAAAATACTTCATCGCATTTTCATGGTGGAATCTTCCAATTTGATGTAGAACCTTCTGCTGCTCTTAATAACAAAAATGATCTCTCTGACAAATGATCTCTCTGACACCACCCAAAAGAGCCTTTTGACTTTACATGCCACTTGCTACAACAGCATGCAAGAGAAAGCACAAAGCCAACTAATACTGGTATCCAACATTCACAAGTTTGATTAAAAATCTTGTCAGACTTCTCTAATTGGAGATCTGCCCCATTTTCTTTCAGATACTATAGCTACTATACAAGACAAGAAGTTTAGAGAGAGGCCAGGCATGACAGCTCAAGATTTTCACTGGGTCTCTTCCATTCACACTCTTTGAGAAAAGAACAGCAAAGAAAAAAGGCTTTTTCCTGACAGTACTTTGGATGGTTTTCAGTTAAATAATCAACAAACCGGTTATAAATCTGCAGCTTATTTTCCAATAAATCAACAGAATTTTAGCTGAAGATCTTATTTTCCTAATCAATGGGAGTTTCATGACACATGTGGGAACGTGCGTCTAGGATCCAGACAGAAAACCAATTGTGCTCTTTTTACAAACACATGTTAGTATTACCCGTTGTTTTCTTGCATGATTTCTTCTTTTAAAGAATAGTATTAGCTTTTTCCTCATCACCTGGTTTCTGGAAAAGAAAATTGGAAAAAAATGTGAACTACATAAGAATCAAGCACTTCAAAACTACTCAAAGCAGCCCATGTGGATTCTAGGTGCCAGAACATTATTATGAAAAATATTTTCAGGGGTAGAAAAATAAAGGGAAAATTCCTGATGAAACAAACGCCTAACTAATACTGTATTTTATCAGGAAGAAGACTCTTGAACATGGCTGGAATAACCAGTTGAGACACAAAAGCTTCCAATTTCAAGCTAGGTGCTCTCCTTCACCACAGGAGAGATAATATGCTAAAATGAGGAAATTTGGCTTAAGATATTATGTTTTGGAAACAAAAAAAAATACCTTTGTAACTGAATTCTGAAGTTAAGACTTTTTACAATATATTACCCCCAAAAAAATTATTTTGGAATGGCCATACAGCTACATTTGAAGGAGTGAAGCAAGAAGTACTTTTTTCAAGAGAAGTTTTTAAAGGACAGCCATCGGCAGGATTTTTTCCTGTAATTACAAAATATTATAAAATGGTAGTAAAAGTTCTAGCACTTAGTAATATGCACATAACTCACTATGCATTTCTTTATATCTGAAACCGATGACTTATTTCTTCTTTTGTAAAAACTAGTAGAACAGAAATTGGTCACAAATAAACAAATCTTACAAAGAGAGTAATGTTCTTCAACTAATCTGAACTGGGATAGTCATGCCACAGCAGTAAAGTTTGTCTCAAAATCACCAGTATTTGTGTTTCAAAGGGAGATATGCAAGTAAACATTTTCTTCCCAGTTACTGTCCTAAAGCAGCTATGAAAAGGCCTTGGTCTTCACAGTTACAACAGGGTGGGATTTCCTCAAGGAGGATTTGCAAGCAATACACACTTCTGTGACTGTTACAATTCAGCAATTATTTTCACCAAAGTCTCGTAGCAATACATATATTCATAATAAGTTGATTTTTGTTGCTATGGAGTCATCACTGTTTTGGTATCTTATAACCTTGCTACAGAATGAAAACAATATTGGTTTGACATAGCTACGTAAAAACTAAGATTTTGTTCTATGTTATGAATGACTTCCTGTAGAAAAATGAGCTCACCACCATCTTTGCAGAACTGAGACATTCAAAGCAATCAGATGCAACAAAAAAGCACCATGACGGTGGTCTGGTTTATGGACATTTAAATTTGAGTACGAATAAGCTTAAACACATTTAAAAATGAATCTATTAAAACTTTATTTCAATTTATAAACAATATTTTCTTCAGTGAAATAAAAAACCATAGCTCATACAAATTTGAGAAACAAGTTCTATATTAAAAAAGAAACAAAAAACTAGTTTTCTTCAAAATCCACATTTCTTCCAGGAGAAGACAACCAGTTGAGTTCAAGTCACTGAATCTGGTTTGCCCTAAGTAACAAGTTGTGTAGCATGCAACAACACTGCTCATAGCCCATGACAGAAAATGAGTACATGGTTAAGTCAATAAATAAATAGATAATAATACAAAAAAAAAAAAAATCAGGACTCCTCCTATGGTTTGTTGACAGCAGTAACTTTTAAAACACTTATTTGAACAGTAAATTCAGGAAAAGTTGACTAGACATATCCAGGTCAAATCTGGTATTTTAGACTTTGAAAAACACAAGCGTCACCATCTTAAGTTTTATGATTTATTTTTGTCTAATTTAAGATGAAAAGTTACTGTTTCCCTCTGCCTCCAGTACATATAACTCATGTCTTGCAGCACTGTTCTACAACAATGAAATTGAAAAATTGCATGGAGTGGAAGCTTTTAATTATGGTTAAAGTACACATAACCTATTTGGAAATCACAGCAACGAAAAATTTGAGTGAATGTGTAAGTCTAGATCCCCTGAATGGCATAATGACAAAATATTAAAGCACTTACGTTTTGATGTTTTCATGGTAAACCTTTGTGTCTGATGGTTGATTGTAAAGTGGCTACAGTTTTGGATTAGAAAGGTACACTTATTACTTCTCAATGCATGTCATTCTAAAAGTATATGCAATATATTTAACCATGTTTTAGTATTCTGCCAACAGTGCACTCAATCTGAGATGCAACAATATGAAGGGACTAGAAGATATTCAACACAAAATTAACTTATGCATATCACAGCATTTAATTTTTTTCATATTTCAAACTGTTCTCTTAAACAGATTCAAATCTATTTTAAAACTATGCTTGTGAGGCCGATCAGTCCACTCCAGCCTCAATTCCCCAGGGCGTTTAAACACACGCTTCTTTCATACATAAACATAGAACTATATCTGTTTGCCACAACAGGATTACAGACATGAAAGCAACACTGGCAACACAGAAAACAGAATAAAAGGGAAAAAACCACAAAAAACAACAAACCCACTACTCACCAGTTCAACTTTTGGACCAAGACCTTCAAAAATCTTATGGGCTTCTTCTGCTTTTTTCTGCAAATAAGATTTTTTTTTTGTATAGTCTAAGCAAATCATCCGAAGTTAGTGTCAAAAGCATATCTGAACTCCTTCACTTATGTTAGCTGCTAAACCGCTGTGTGACCATACTATATCCTTCTTACCCTACTTCTGCAATGTCACCTCGGCAAATCAAGAAACTTGTACCTGAACTGGGCAGTTACTGCTCTGACCGCCACGACTGGAAACTGATCGAGCATAAAAGCCGAAACTGACCTCTGCCATTCAAAAAGAGCACACGCTTAATAATTACTTGCCGTATTATTTATGAAGAGGAAGAAAGGTGTCCAGTAAACCAAAGTATAGCTAGCTTTGAAAAATGGAATTAAGAGACTAAAATTCTCCAACTGCCAAGTGTGGGAGTGTAAATCAATGTGTACATACACACACACAGAAGTACGTCAAAGGTCCTCCTTCCCTCACGCTAGGCGAAGATGCCAAAATAATTCTGACTTTAAAGGAAGCAGCACTGGATAAGACAGTTAGTTGGCTTTCACAAATTAATTTCAAGCCTGCACGATCTTCCAAAGCCCTTTGTCAGCAGGCAAGCCTATCTGAAATGATCCAACACACTAGTTCAAATTTGCTTCTTTCCCCCCAGTAGTTGTATGTGCTAGTCCCAAGATGTCTGCAAAGAAAAATATAGGAGAAACCAATCCATAAAGGAGTTGTTATTAGAAAGTGTTCTGCTAAGTTCTAACCTCTTTCCATGTAATTTTGATCTTGAGAAATTCTTTGGAACTCACAGCTGTACGAAATAATTATATACCAAGGAAATATTATAATATTACTGTGGTAGAATGTTTTTTTCTGGTCTTAAAACATTAAAAACTGAATTTTAGCCCTATTACTTTAGCTAAACTTTAGCCAATAGGAGTTGAATATTAAAAGTAATTTTCCTAAACTGCATGGTTTGAAGACGAAAGCTGCCAAGGGGACTGTCTTCTTATACAACCACAGAAGAAAAGATACCAAACAAGTGCTACGTACACAAATGACTTAATGTATCTTTAACAACCCTTTAAATAAAGGCGGTGAGTATTGACATGCGCTATTTGTACTTAGCCCCATCAATACTGCCACTCTACAGTCCATGTAATTCCTTATATGAGAACTCAAACCAAGCGCTAAACGGATTCACAAATGCATCAAGCTTGGTAATTCTCCTTGTATACAGAATACTATATGAAGAGCTACACAGCCAGAAGCAGCTAACAGACGACCATACACTGATGCAAGTTACTCCATCTCAGGCAACATAAAAATAAGTTTCCCCACCTACCTGCACATACACAAAATGGGGAATGCAATAGCAACTTCAAAATTCTGTTGTAAAACCCACCTGTAACCACAGTTAGCAGAGAAAGAGTTGCACAGCAGCCCACTAAAATGTTTTCAGATTCACATAGTTTTGCCTACTACCCAACATGCAACTGAGCTTGAAGAAGTCTTGTAAGGTGATCATATGATTTTAATACTTTTTAATAGTGTGAAAGAGATTTAAAACAGTAAAACTGGTTCATAACCAGAAGTAAACATATTGCTGTACATTGGTTACATCAGTTTTTATAACATAGTAATTGTCCTAATGTCCTGTACTAAGTAAATACATCACGTTTCACAGAGAGCTGGGGGAGGGGGAGAACAGGCTGTGCGGAAGACTTGGGACACAGTCCTACTGTATAAAATCTAGCAATGTGTTGCAGTCTTTTACCATCTCAAATTTTCAAAATAGTCTATAGTAGTAGAAGTTAGCTGTTCCTCTAAACTACAAAATAAAATTGGGAAATTAAACAAACATATACCACTCTCACAAAAGATCATTCTTTCAAAACCAGCAGATGTCCAACTCCCTAATCTGAAACTACCAGGGAAAAAAACAGGCAAGAAGCACTTTGCTACTGTTGGCGAGATTATTGAGCTCCTGCACTTTTATCACAACTCACGCAACACAAGCTCACAATTCACCTATATACTACTTCTTCATATCTGCTCATTTATCCGACTCCTGAGTGCCAGAAGTGAGGGTTTAAGAAGGCAGCACAGAATCTTACAACATACGCAGTTTTTCCCCTTCAACTAATTTAAATGGTGGGTCTTTAGCCAAGCCTGTCAGTATTTATGTGAAGAAAAGAGAATTCAAGATAAACTTCTGAAGCATTTTTTTATATCTATCTATCTATATACATACACACAAACGTATCCATCTATCTATATATACATGTGTATAGATAGATATACAGAGATATATATCTCAACACAGACATCTAGGGATGAGACCCATAGATGTGTTTCCCTAGACTGCTTATAAGATAGAAGAAGGATCCTGTGACCAAGAATAAAAATGTCATGCAAGTGCCTCTGTTATAAAGAGGTAAATGAATAATTAAAGAGGAGGAGCAAAAACTGCCCCATGGAAGTGAACTAAAACATAATGAATTTTAACACGTTGGGTCAGACTTATAGCTATACTCAGTCAACCGAAAAGCACTCTTACCCGATTTTCATCGTAAATAATTTGGACAATACTGCGGTGTTTCTGTTCCACTGGAGGAGGGGAGACAGGCCTCTCTGGCTCTGGAGGCTTAGCAGCTTCTTCTTCAAGTTGTTGCTAAGAGACAAAAGAAAGAAAATCAGCCATCCGCACCATGTTATCCTTACGAGTAATTAGTCACCAGAGATAAAATATGCATCTGATCAACAGTTAGCACTGCCTGTTACTTCTCTTCTTAACTGACAAGGAATGAATGAAATGGTTTTAACGCCAACAGAGACGATAACAAGACTATTTTTTGTACTATTGGTAATCAAATCAACTGTTTACAAGACTCACCTGCATTGAATCAGACTTGTTTCAGCTTGACATTTAAAGCCACTGTCGCATTGTAATTTATCACTATTTAACTTTAAACAAAAATATCAGCTTTAGAGAACAGTTACACCAAACCTGCTTTCTTACAGAGGAAGTAATCTACAGAGATGTCTTTCTACATTGTAGATATTCAAGTGTATTTATTATTACTGTGTTATTTTTTAAAAAGGTAAAAAAGTCCTTCTAACAATCCACAGAGAACATCATTCTAAACACACCTCACAGCAGAAATAAACCACTCCACACAGACTGAAGTTCCAAGATTGTTACAGTACCAAACAAGCAAAAACACCTGTAATATTTTCCTAGCTACTACACTGCAGTGATTTACTTCCACATCAAATAAATCTGATTCAGTGCCATCTTCATTTTTTAATTGTAAATATCCTTCATCTATGCTTGCCACAAACATACAACAAAAAAATTCTGACACTAGGGATCCATCCTGTTTTACAGCACTGGCTAGAATGTGCTATATTGCTGCATAAGAAATCAAAATCCAAAATTTTTGCAGAATGCCATAATAAACACGTGCAATTATTGCAGGCAACAGCAACTGCATAATTTTTTTTTAAGCCGAATCATAGTACAAACATGCACAAATGAACCTTCATAGACAATATGTTTAGTACCTGCTGATCTTGCAGAAAAGTGAACAAACAAACAAAAAGATGAGCATCATTAGCACACAGCCAGGTACTTAGTGACATGCTTTTTTGGTTTTCTGCTGAAGGTCACTTTACTGGTCATTAAAATTCAGATGTAATGAAATGCTTCTAGACCATAAAAACATACTGCTCTCTGGAGAGTGGTCTATTTTTTATCCTGGACCTACAAGTTACCAAACTCCATAGCATAACTCTAATCTCCTACAGAGTTCGTACTTAAAAAAAACTCAAAACACAACCTTAAAGCTGGCACTACTTTTATCTCAATCTTTGAAAGTCGTAAAAGGAAAAGGAGACAAGGACTTTGTTTTTGCCAATGAATAATGGATGCCTAGATTGAACGGGGGGTTTAGTTCACCACAACAGCTACTGGGGAGGCAACAACAACTGCCAGTAAACATTTCCTTTGCTTTCAGTGGCTGAAGTGCAGTTCTCAGATGCAGAGCATAGCCAGGATTGTACTAAAAAAAGTGGTATTTCCTCCTCTATTTCTCTGCTGTCTCTGTTTACTTGCACCCCTCCTACTTCACTTTCCCCCAGGCTGACCTTAGCTCCACACGTTAGGATCACTTGCCATTGTGCAAGCAGATGCTCCAGGGACTTTTGTACAAGCTCTGGTTTTGGAGACGCATGTGCAAGGGGAGAATCCCTTGCACAGACTGCAAAAGAAAGACGATAGCCTCCCCTCACCCAGCAGTCACCTGTAAAGCTGAAATTACAGTCACAGTGCCCTTGTTTCACTAGTCATCTAACAAATGTTTAAAATACAAAGCCGTCTACTGTTGGTGCTCCTATGTGGTTTTCTCCTCTTTTCAAAAATGTTTAAAACTATATGATGTCCAATCTATTTAAATGTTCTAGCAAAATCATATACGTAACCTTTCCTTTCTAACTTGTTCGTTTGGTTCACGTAACCAAAATATTCACCACCATCAACAAATGATTTTTTCCACACCTTTTTCACTGGCAGATAACAACAGCAGTGGCTGCTATACTTACTTGCTTTTTCTTCAGCTTAAGGATTTGCTGCTCAACTTTCGCAATTTCGCGATCTACACGGTCCATGCTCTGTATCAATTCTTCCTTTGACAGCTTTGAAGGTGAAGCATTTTGGTCCTCCCCACAAGGCTGACCAGTAATTGGAGAAGATGGTCCCTCATGCTTTCCCCCAAAAGCTGGGTCCTGGAGGACAGGAGAGGAGATTGAGAGAAATCAGTGATATTGATAACATGCGAATGAGTGTTCAGTAACCAAATTAGCATGCATGAATTAAAAAGGATTTTCAGTTCTTTATATCTCCGTTGAGAAGCTACCTAAGTCAAAGTTTAATATTTCAGTTTATTAATGCTCTGATTATTTTATTAACTGACAGCCCATTTATGATACCGTAATTTCAAAGTCCACCTTTAAAAATAACAGCACACTTCAATATTTACCTTGCAACCAAAAGATGACCAAAACATCTCCCTTTTAAAAATATATCTCCATAAACGTAAACAGTATCTTTTACTCTTAGAGGAAGGGTTACTTGAGAGCCAATCCTCAATACTCTGCACATATATTGATGAGGATACTCTTGAATGTAACCATGACCAGCCTGATAAAGTACATCTAGAGTTAGTTGTGGTTACAAATGTTCTTTTGAACTGAACATGAGGTAAGAGAAGTAATGACTTAAGAAAGGATCGGTCACTATTCACTTGGCTTTGATTTTTTTGGCCTTCAGGGTTTTTTTTTTGTCTGTTTCTGAACAACATATTTCAACATGCTTCACGTTCTAACATCAGCACTGCAGTACCTTGTCTTTGTTTATGTCCTCAGACCACCATGTTTGAGGACTACCCAGCTGGCAAATGCTAGGTCAGGAATACATCCCTCATTCAAGCCAATCTGACTGAAAGATGACGTGTCTAAACGCCACTTCTCCTCAAGATAATACTGGGCTATATTTATAAATTGAGACAGCACATTTCTATATGTAGTGTCTGGATAAAAATCCAGTTACATGCAAGCATGTAAACATTGCATGCCTTAGCTCAGTTTCTCCAGCCCCCTTTGATCTTATCTTTGCTACAGAACAGAGCAAGTTACTAAGAAATCACACACTATCACAATTTTTCTTTACTTCACAGATAGTTTATTCACATGATAAAGGGAATGGTAGAGAGAAGGCAAGATAAGTAATCAGCTTCTTAAAAATCTGGTGCCTGTTAGCATATGATGAAATTTTTCTTTAAATTGTCTGAGTTTAGAGACTTGAGCACTCACCTTCAGAAGTCACACCCACTATGCACCACCTCGTGGTGTGTGAGGCTGTGCGCTTGTGTGTGCACGAGAAAAGGTACTAAATACTCATTTAAGAGACATTTGTCTGCTCTATACAAATTGCTCTAATCAATATTCAGTATCTACAATAGAAAATATGCACAACCAGATTGTCCTAGATTTACCCAAAATGAGACAGCGACAAGTATAATTAGTATTATGTAAATAAGCAGATCCATGTCATATGCTTAAAAGGAAGAGGAGGTGGAGGGGAGTACTTTGACCATTCAGTACAGATATTAATTACAGAAAAAAATGGACTTGCATGCATTTGCCATCAGCTTTCAAATGAAAAGCAGCACTATTTCATGCACTATCCCATAATCATTTTGCAACTGAGGTTTGAATGACTGAAGAGTGTAGTGACAAGTCAGTACTCCAGTCTCTTTACTGTGTTTAAGGTAGACTTATCTTCCTGGTTTTTTTATAAAACAGTAACACGGACTCATGACCACAGTTTGTAACAATGTGTAAAATTACATTTCTGGGATTAAAGAATGAACCTAAACTAATAAAAAAATTACCTAACAGAAAAAAAATTTATTAGCTCACCGCAACATAGGAAGTTACATCTTCAGCATCATAATAGAAAACGGCTTTACCTTCTTAATATCTGCAGATCTCAACCCTTCCTGCAGAGGATGTACTAAAGGCAAGACAGTAGCTGCACTGACACGCTGAAAATGGGAATCGGAGACTTGTTCAAGACGTGGTCGCTTAGATTCCAGTGAATCATGATCTGTCTGAGATGGACCTGGATGAAATTGCTGTTCATATCCAGTTCTCCTTTCCTGAGGCCTAATACACAGAAGAGATAAACTATAAAAATACGCATTCTCCATGGAAGAACACTATTTGGTGTTCCTCAGCCCTCTTCAAATATTCAGGAAATGCAATTTAGTGAAGCTCCTTCTAAACAGTAGGGCAGACAAATGTTTTTAAGTATCAACTTCAAAAAACACAACAGCTAAAATCCATTGAAAAAGTTAACTTGAATCTTAAAAGACACTGTTTAAATGCATGCCTATCATTACAAACCCTTAAAGAAACTTACCACTGCTACAGTGATATTGTTCAAAGCTCTAATTCAAATTATAAACAAAAAAAAATCCATGAGATAAATACAGTACTACATTCCACTGAACACAGATGACCACAACAGCTCCATTATTTCATTTTTGCAGTCAAATAATTCTTAAATACACACAGAATGCTTCAAATGAGCCATGAGTCTATCTGGAATTTGATCTCTACTAAAAAGCTACTGTATGACAGAAACAGTCATTGACTGAATCCATGAGTCGTTTGAAAACTCCTCCTTCTCAGAAAAATGCATAAGAACAGTATCGCTAGCTTTTTTACAGTGCAATGCACAGGATGTCCATAAAATAACCTCATATGCTTCAACATCTTCCTATGAAGTGCCACTGAAGAGATGACAGTAGTTTCCTGTATTTTGCCAGAACTATTGAACAAGCTTCTATAAATTTACGGGGGGGTGGGGGGTGGGGTAGGGGGGGCAGGGCAGGATTTACTTCTGCTAGAAACTGAAGTTTTGAGAACTCTAAAAGCTACTATGATTCTCAGAACTGAAACAGAGCCTTACTGGCATTTTGGTGACAAAAGATGAAGGCAATATGCAAGCCCCAGATTTCACTATCATCAAGTTATTCCTGGGAATATTCTAACAAGATTTGAAGCTAGACCAGTATTTACATAACACTCATCACTGGTATTTGTTCAGAACCAAATACCTCAGTTATAGCCAAAATAAACTGCTAGCAGTAATCCAGCACATAGATTTGCTCCTATTAGATATACTTACTAAGAGTCCAAGAAAAAAAAAAAAAAAGCAGTTACAAGCAATAACATTTGCTTACAACTGTACATCAGCATACTAATACGCTAAAGAACTGAGGTGTAAGCTCTCCCCTAAACAGAAGTATATTCTTGCTAACTTACTACAATCCAGTTAATCTTCTTCTGATCTATAGTGCGTTTTTAATTTCTAAATTTGGTTTTCAAAGTAGATCCAATATTCTCCAGGTATATAGTCAAATATATGTTCTAGTATGTCTGAAGACTTTCTTGAACCTATCAGCCTTACAGTAATATTAATGTACGTTTGAAGATTCATCAACATCCACTGTGAAGTAACCTGTTTCACTGAGATGTAAGATATTTCCAATCTGAAACTAAATTACAACATACGATTCAGTGTAGTTGTCCACTATAGGCATCCTCAGTTAACCTACTGGACCCCAGATCCATTGCATCTATTTACACAGAGACAGGAGTGGTATACACGACTGACAAAAAGGGTATTTAGAATAAATGACATGAAGTTGTCGAGTGTCTTGCCAAAAGTAGTACACACTCTGATTTAGTCCTCTGTGCCTAGAAGTCCATTTTGTGCCACATTTCAGTGCTTTACAATTCTTACAACTCAATACCCAATTAGCTCTGTTGTTTCTTACTTGTCCAGCCACAAAGATACCATCTGTTGAATAAGCAAGCCTAATCTAGGAAATACAACAGGTAGTATTTACACCGTAACAATTCTTGCACTTGTTACTTCTACTCAGCAAGACTAAGTTATCCAAAGTTATAAACTTTACGCACTTTCAGCCTAAATGGCATTAAAAAGCTTGCAGTGTGCACTTGGATTGTCAGAAGCTTACTTCCAGTGTTGTTGGGAGAGGTGTGGGAAAGGCGAAGCAGACTGTCACTTCCTGTCTGTGACACAAATATATTCATTAAGCCAAAGGGACTGAGGAATTACACAACAGCTACAACGCTCAAATGCAGGAGACTGACACTGTTACAACAATGGAACATTGATTACTAAAGTCAAATACTTACGCAAAAAACTGTAAAACTCAAAAAACCCTTTCTATTCAGAAGTTCAAATTAACTTCACAGAAAGCACACACTCTTAGAAGATTTCTGTTCATATACTTCAAAGCCAGCATCCTCACCTGTCAGAGCCTGGGTGAAATTCAGAAAGCAAGGAAGGCCTGCGCCGAAGTTGCTGCTGCTGCTGTTGCTGCTGCTGCTGCTGCAAGAGCTGGGTTGCCTGACTGACTTCCAGGTGAGACGAACGATAATCGGGAACTGCAAACTCCTAAATGAAACACACTTCTGACGTTAACAAGAACAAAGGTGCAGAAGACAGGATCAAAAGCATTTGGTGTCACCAAAGAATCATTTCCAAAGTTATTAAATACAGACCAAGACCAGATCACCACAGCCTTATTCCAACTCAAAAAATAAAGTTTGTAAATGGCAGTTCTAAGTTTTAAGTGAACTTTAAAGAGACTAAATACTTATGCTAAGAATTCTGCCTAGCTTACTAACAACTTCTAACAAAACACAAATGACTTTGCAGCAGAAGAATATGCTTTAAAAAAAAATCCTTTAAAATTAATTTTGCACATCCAACTACACTGGTAAACTGAGAATGCATTTCAGCAACCCCAAGGCAATTCCTTCTGTTATCACCTCAAGACATTTTTATATCAGACACTGTTAATTAGGACTCAGAGTCAGACAAGATGTACCTTCTGACTGATATAATTTATAATCAGTGAGGTACAAAACAATTTATTTGTATATATATGCCTTCAACCACTTGCTTTCAAAAGTTATGTGCAGCTGGCATTGACCGAAGAGAAGCTCTACAAGACACGCAGTAGGTCATTACCCATAAGATTTAGTGTTTACAAATTATCTAAAAATAAATATAGAGCAAGCCAAAAAGCTCCAGTTCTTGGATTTCCTTTTACAAACATGTGAGTAGAACAAAACATCTAAAGTATCTGTAGCAAGAGGAGAATTTCATTAAAATGAGGCAAACCTGAGCTGTTCTAAAGCCAAAAGCTAGTCCTCCACAGTCTGCCACGCCATAGAAAGCACAGGATGGCAGAATAAACGCTCAGCAGAAATGACCAAGTGGAAGATTCTTAGAAATCCATTCCTCCAATTCTCGCTAGCGGAACACAGCTAGTTGGAAGCATTAGTGCAGCTGCTCCAGAAAAAAAACAGAGCGTAACACAAGTTTTTACACTTCAGATTCACATTCTACACCTTGCACACAGACTTTGTCAAGAACTACATCTAGTTTACAGATAATCTAGCCCAATACTCCTTACATAGAAGAAGGAAAGATGACTACGGGTTCACTAGTTACGCTCCTGGGCTTAATATGAGATTAATTCCCCATAAAAATTTAGTACCCACAAATGCCCCAAGAGCCCAGTCTCTCAAAGGATTTGTTAGGCTCAGAACATTGCATTCATCTTAAATGTATATTAACTGTAGACAGGTCATTTGCAAATTCTTGGAAAACTATTGCTAGCAATACATATGAACTCAGACACACTTAGTTGGTCAAATTTAGTATGACAACTAAACACTAAGAACTGCAACAAAAGTTGATGAACACAATCCCTAGTGAATTTATTCAAACTACAGGAAACCAATGATAAGCCCAGGAATTTTATATTCATTCATTCATTCATTACAGTTTTCTGTAAAAAAAAAAGTAAAAAAGCAGTTACATATATAAACTTGAAGCAAAATGCAGAATGCTTTCAGAGAAGAAAAAAAAAAAAAGGGAAGGGAAGGGAAAACAAAGCAAACCATCCCACAACTATTTACCTAAGCAACACTGGCAGCAGTTCTTAGCAGGCAAAACATTTCCTTTGCCACTTCAAGCGTTTATTTACATTTGATTTTTTAACATTAAAAAAGTAGAGGAAGTAAGAATCAAAAACACTCAACCTACTGAGGAGACAAGATTCTCAATGGACAGTGTTTAAGACAGGTCTATTTCCAAAGAAGAGTTTTGCAAGTTTGAGCAGACTTACAAATGCTAAATAATAAGAAATATTGACAAGCTGACAAGTGGTAGGGTTTTATTTAGGAAACTTTCACAGTTTTATAGAGCATTTTTTAATACTAGTCTACCTACCATGAAAGAAGAAGTAAAAAAGGAATAAAAAAAACAAAACCAAAAACCAGCAAAAGCTTCAAAAAGTCAAAACTGCAGTCAGTGGTAGTCAGGGATTTTAATATTTCAGCTACAGCATCGCAGGAAGGCATAATTCAACAGGCAATTATGTCCTTTCAAGTTAATACTTCAGAAGCAACCAAGAAGCAGCACATGGCTACAGATGATCGTTCCCAGAACTTACACCATAGTCAGACCCTCATTCAAAGAGCCAAGCTACTTGAATAAGTAGACCCATCAGCATTAATGCAAGAGCCAAACTCCAAAGTCACAAGCAACATCGTCACACAGACTTCTCCATCAGTTTTAACTGGGCATATTTGTCTGCAACTCGACTGTTTCCAAATGTGAATGACTTTGTAATGCATTGGTTTACAAAACAAAATAAAATCCCATTTGGCACAGCAAACACCCAAATTATACTCTTGCTAAATTTGTAACCCTCTGTCCCCTTACCTGTTGGTGCCGGGTGCTAGGGAAGGTGTACTGGACAGAGTGAGCAGGGTAACGACTCTGTTCTGTGCTGAATGCTCCTTGGTTAGGAGGGTAGCCTGAACTTGACATTATCAGAGAAGAAGTCTTCACAAAGCTGTGAGATCAAGACCAGCAAGCAATCATGTTTCTAGGAAACCGCCTAAAGGAAAAAAGATCACTGATAAGCACTGAAGTACCAGATGTACTCACAATACATTACAGCCATAGTCACCTAAGCAAAACAACCATTACCAGTAAAAGCTTTTTCCTGATGTTTTTATTTAATAGGTTACTCTAGTCTGAAATATGTTAACGGGTCTTAAATGGGCTCAAAATGAGACATGTCAGCATTGTCCACACAATGATTTGAGGATTATATTGTCAGAATACATCATTTTACCAGTTACCAGTTGAATTAGGAGGATTTTAAAAGAAAAGTAGGTCACTTTAAATAGATGTTAAGGAGGTTATAACAGTCTATAGATGAAGTCTTTATTTACAGTAAATTTCTTTAGCCCAACGTGAAGTTCACTTTCATTTCTTCTACAGAGTTTTTGATTCTATGAACTGTCTCTTACTTTCAGGTTCAGGTAGTCTTAGGGTTGCTTGAGTCCATGCCACCTGCAGTTCATTAAACCACAGTGTATTACTCAGGCCCTAAAATACTATTACCATCTAACAGCAGCTTGACAAAAGTAGTTAGTAAAAGAGGCAGTCACAAAGGAAAAAAACGCCGTTTCAATTGACAGGATAGTTTGTCTCCTATGGGATGCCAGAAGCTTCATATACTATGAAGCCTTAAAACAACCCTGCTTAGCTGACATTCGATGACCGCTTTGCCTCTGTTGTATTCTCCAGCTACAGATTAACAGTGAACACTGAAATCCACACTGATCTGGGGAAGATTTTAAATACTCAGAAAATCCAGACAAGTTCATTAACAAAGTCTGAGCATCTACAAAGCTGTGTATCATTTCAGCTGCTAAAGATTAGAAGACATTGATTAAACACCACGGTCTGACCAAAAAAGCAGGACATACGTTTTCTTAAACACAAGATATTTCTCTCTGACAGCTGAAAAGATGTAATCCATGGAGCATACGTATCAAATACAGAATTCTATCAGACCTGTAGCAAGTTCTCAATCCCTGGTCCAGAGCCTAGCTGACATATCAGACCTTCAAATAAAGTAACTGTTGATCCCTGCCTAGATAGCTTCATTTCAAAGCACATTAATCTGCAGCCTTTCACAAACATCACATGTAAAGTTATACTTCTGAACTGCATTTTCCATTAACAGTCAATAGACAAAATCAGCTCAGGAAAGGACCAGACACAGCAAGCTACACAAACAGACCTTAAAGTTTACCTGACTTATTTTATCTTTCCTGTTCTGGTTGGGGTTTTTTCCCCACCCCTCCATCAAACAAAGCAAGCTTTACATGTTGGACTACCAGAATAGTGAGACAAATTTAGATTTAACTCATAAACCTGATTTTCAGATATGAAAAAAGAAAAACCTACAGTTTCTTCATCAAAGCAATATTATAGATCACTAGTTGTGTTCTTTATAGTACCTATATATCTACTACAGTACGTATAATTCATATCCAAGTGACAAGTTCTAACACAGAATTCTTCACCATTAATACGTATTATGCTTCATCATTCATACTGCACTCATTAGAGTACATCTTTACCAACTATGTGATGGTCTAATAGGTCTGAGTCATATGTACTCCATTTAATCAAGAAAAAACATCAGAAAGCAAGCAGTTTTAGCTAATAGACATTGTGATACTTAGTTGCAAGCTATAGTACCTGAACACTCAAATATATTCCTACCTCCAAGCTACAGCAGAAAAACCTTTGCTTTTTCTCTCTCAACTTCAGTGAAAGTCCATGGAAAACTATGGCATAAAGCTGACTGTTAGCTCAACCAAACGTTTACTGATGTGAAACTACTCCCATCACAGGCTGGTGAACATCTATTATTAAATGAACAACTGGCTGCATGGTATAAGGATGCTCAAACAATTTAAGGTTACAAAAGTACAAATTTTAGTTTGATGAATTGCTGATGCCCTAACTTGTGCTACGTCACCAGCCGTGTATCTTCATATGCAGTCCTCATGAATATGCGGAAGATGACTAACTGGATTTTTATACATACGGACATCTGCTACACCTTAAAAACTTTTGTGAGGAATAAAGACAGTAATACTTGATGTGATCACAGCTCTTTTAGCCCAATATGCTGTGACTGACAATGGCCAGCAGCAGGCATTTAGGAAGCACCTATCAGTGCCTTACCAACAAACTCTCCAACCTTCTAGGGGCTCCCAGACACCCTCCTCGTGGCTCAGCAATTCCTTGAGTCAGAGCCCTTCTGTTTAAGATTTCTTAATGGCCTTCTCTTCCATCGGTTTGTCCAGCTGTTTTCTGAACTAGTATAAACTCTCAGCATTCACAACTGGTTGTTACAAGAACTTCTGCAGTTTAGTGGCACTTTGCATGAGAAACCACTAGCTCTTGTTTGCTCTGGACCCACTACCTTCCTTTGACATTTCTAGTTCTGGCATTGGAACAGACCAAACATCTATTTCCAATTTTTGTTTTTTTTTTCCTCCTGTTGCACATGTGATTCTGTAGACGTCTATCATATACCTTCAGCTGCACCTTTCCATGCTGAAGAATCCTAATCTTCTTGGCTGTTCCTTGTCAACCACTTCCAAACCTTCTCTAGTTCCGTGATACCCATTCTGAGGCCAGGGAGCCAGAAATGCACACCGGATTCTGGGAAAGTATCCATAAATACTCCTCCTGTTCTTGCTCCCTTCCCTGACATGCTGACCACAGTCAGGCAGATCTGCAGAATTTGGGGATGCAGAGGGGATCAGGGGAACAACCACTTGAAAGATCACACATGCGCAAAGGCCAGCTACTGCATGATTCCAGGCCCTTTCTTTTTTCTCTGTGTCAAGATACATCTTCTCTTTATTTTCTCAATATTCAGTCAAACCAACAAGTCGATCATTAACCCAGGTGCTGAAAGTTCAATCCACACTCACTTTGTATGAAGCTATAAAGGCTATTTTTCCATTCACAAGAACTGTAGTTTACCGATTGTCACGTTTGTGTTGGGTCTGTTGGTCTTGAAACCTTCAATTGATATAAGAACCTTTCACAACCACCAGCAACAGTAGGTCCTGGCCACCTCTCCCGATTCTGTGCTAGATGTGGAAAGATGAGGGAGAGAAGGCGGGCACAGCACACAAGCATGAACATCCTTCATCCATCCAGCAATGTCAACTTAAACACCGTATCTCACAAACTACAAGTTTTACATAATACATATTAAAACATTCAGTCTAACGGCCTTCCTACTGAGAACTGCAAGTACGATCATGTTTGTAGCACCACAATATTCAAAAAAAGTGAAACAAAGAAAAGCTGCCAACAGAGGAAGGCAACAGAAACAGTATTAGAGGTTATGATTGTGTTCAATAAGAGAAGTGGGAAGAGAGGGAAAAAAAAGAAAAAAATGAAGTTATCAATGGTGGGGGTACATTCTTCTTCCTCCCTGAGGGAACTGACACAACAGCAGGAAGAGATAAGGGCGGTAACAGTAAAGGAAAATACACAGTTGCATGGCAATTACAAGGTGGGGAGGGAACTAAAGGATGGGGATTCTGCGTAGGATCTCATTTCTTTCAAGACAAAATCAACACTGTAGTACAACACCACACACAATGACACTGAAGTACAATACTCCCTCCCTCCAACCCTCCTTTTCTTGCTACATTTACATGAGCCTGCACGCTCTCCTAATTTGACCTCTGTACATGCCCTGCAGACCCCATCTTACCTTCCAGTCTCCCATAGTATGAGTTTGTTTATGCTCTCTGCCATAGTGGAGAGGGGGAGTTGTGCCAATATTCGCCTACAGAATTACCACCAATGTTCTGCTCACCTTTCCCTGTTTTACTGCTTTAATTCTGCAACTGTGGATGTAAGTACTTGACTTCAGCTCTTCTTTCTCTGCAGGCAACCTGATGACCTTTAATCTAAATGCATCTGCCTCTCTCTCTTCAGCATCTGTTTGCACGTATCCAGCAGACACACGATTATTCTTCATCAATCTATTTCTTGGTCAGTGAGGGCAATGCCTGCTTCCTGCTGTAACCTCTCCAAGTTCCATACATTCAGATTATGTTTAAATACAGCAGGTTTTTTTGCATAAAATTTTAACTGTGTGTGTAGACTGTAAATGATCACATCCGGGCTTTCCTCGCTGCTGTATCCTTGCATTAGTCACGACGAACTTAGTCTAGCTCCACTCAAATCCAGTCAGAATCCTCCTTTAAAGCGCCTCGCTATTAACTCTCTCTGCCTCTCCATCCCTGCCACTGGTTCCCTCCTCTCTGCCAGAACGGAGGCTGCTCATCTTCATTTTCAGCACCCTTGACAAAGTACGACAGAAGAAATCAACTTCCAACTCTGCTCAGTCAATGACAGCAAGATTCTATTTTCAGACAAGTATTTTCATACCTTTTGATGTTTATTCTGCTAATTTCAGAGGTTTCTGACATAAACATTTATAATAACTGCTACAGACTTTAGATTCCTGCCTTAAACGTCTCACAAAGACAAAGTCAGGTTGCGAATACTTTCATACAGCTGCCAACCAGGATGTCAAACTGTCTGTCTCGCTGAATACTGACAGCTAGAAGGGGCAGAAAGAAATATTTATTGTTTTTTCCTTTAGAATCCAGTCCATTCTGCTGTAGTGTCCCACTTCACTGACATTCCCAGGCTCTGTGGTAAAACATTAGGGATAGGGAAACCCAGTAGTGTCAAATGGATAATATTAAAAAAAATTACAGAAGAAGTAGGAGCAAAGAGTCAAAAAAGAAACTGTTAAGTAAGTTTCAGGAACTGTAAATAGATACTCAGCCCTGTGTTAATTTGAGCTTCTTGGGCAAGGAAATAATTTAACAATGTTTACTTCTAAAGGTATGACAATGTTTTACTCTTTGGCTAGCTCAAGCTACTGAACAGATTCAGTTCAGACTTCCTCTAAAAAGCTACTGTTCACACATTTGTCATATGCGGAGAATTTTGACTACGTTACAAATCATTTAGAACTGGATATTATAACAGCAACAGCCATAGCATAATTCCAGATTTGGCTTCTATGAGGCAGTACTAATTTGAACAATCTCTCTTGATCTCCAGATCTCAAGATGCTTCAGAAAGAAGCAGAAGTACACATTATCTTCACTATACACACGGGAAAATGAGTCACAGAAGGGTTAAGAAATCGATCAAAGACTCCCCAGGAAATAGCCACTGACTGAATCAGAAATAAGGCTCAAGTCTTGCAGCACTTTAAGCAGGCAAAAGCTAGCACTGCCCAAGAAAAGCTGTTCTTCACTGGGGAAAATACAACAGGTTAAAAACTGTGACTATTTTTAGCAGGCCTGTTCCCCAAAACCGGTCAACGCACGGCCACACAAATGTTTACACCAGCAGAAGGGAGGAGGTCAAGAGGCCAGCTGGTGGGACCAGGGCCCCGCGCACCGGAATAGCCCATCTCCTGCTCTCACACCCAGCTTCACGGATAAAAGACTGGTCTCATGGGTAGATTCAGTTTTTCTTCACGTACACAAAATAAGCTAACACTTCCGCATTTAGAGAAATTTTCATGCCATCTTGAAGTATTTAACCAACATTTGATAATTAAATTTCACATCCTTCTGGGAATTTTCCTCATCTTGTTTTTGAGCAAACTAAGGGTGATATAAAGAGTGCAGAGAATTAGATTACAGTCATACAAGGCTTAAACCGAGTTGAGGGATTTTGTTTTTACAACAGCAGCCCTAGTAAATTGAGCTCTGATGTAACTAACCTGTGGCAGAACAAGGAAGGCTCTGCCTTACGCAGGGGATCTACTGTGAATCACAAAATTAATTCAGGGATATTTATTCAAAGTTTACTCTGGTGAGAAAATGAAGAGTGAAGGGACTGTTTCAGCAGTGGTTAGGAAGGCTTCATCCAAAGCATGATAACAATACTCGTGAATAATTCTTTCTGTGATTTCACTTTATAAAAAGGTAATGAAACAATCTCATGGAGAAAAAAACCAAAACAAACAGGCCATATTTCAGGACCAACCTATTAAATTACAATAACTAGTTTTCATGAATTACAGACTTGTGTCCATACCTTCAAAACATAATGCTCCAACTCACATACAGTAACACAAAATTGCAAGTGGAGAGTCACATAAGTAAAACCCTTCAAGTATATGCGGAAAACAAATCTTCCTAGTAGTATTTGTATTTTGTCAGATAATCGTGAATCTGTTCAAGCACTCAAGCAAAAACATCAAATTTGCATCTTGGGGATACGCCACACAAGAAAATACTAACATGTACATTTCCAACACATTTCTAAAAATAGTTTAATGGGTCCAACCTCCATGTAAAAAGATATTTGTTCAAACTAATAGACACAGTAAAAGGCTAAGTATTACTTACCATCTAAAACTCCAATACTCGGAACGTTAACGGTACTGTTACAAGCCAGGACTGACTTAGCAGTCTAGAAGTCTTAACTAAAAAAGCCCTAGACACTTCAAGAGCAGTTATCGGTCCTTCAGTCACTGCCTTAATGTCCAATTATCACCACAGTCATGCGACAGTTATTCAGAAAAACAACAATGAAAAAAATCCAGTGACAAAGAAAAAAGTTTGGGTTCAAACTGATCTATGATAACCTTCAAATTTGATTATACAAAGTTCTGCTAAGTATTGTGGAATGGGATGGGACGGTAAGTGAGAAAATTAGCTGACGGACCATCAGATAGGACAATCCTAAAAGGTACAGGATTTTCATTCAAGAACCTACCAGAAGGTTGATGTCTGATCAGATTTACAATAATTCTGTGCTTTAAAACAAGGACTGAAGGAAGCATATTCCAACTACAATACCCAAGCTTACAGGTGTGCTTATAAGTATGAAAATCTGCTGGGCATACTCCCCAAAAGATGAAAGGTTCTTTGCATGCTACAAGCAAAAAATGTTAATAGGTCAACATTGAAATTAAAGACAATTTAAGTAACGGTTATTTAAACACGTTCCAGAATACTGTGCTTCTCATTTTTGCAAAACACAGACATCATCCTCAAAGCTCAGGACCTCTTCCACATTTTCTTTAATCTTTTTCCACTCAGTTTATGTTGCAGAATACTCTGAAGCTCCTAGTGAAAGCATATGGCCATATGCTATTAGAATGACTAGAAACAATTAACATATTTTCTCCAACTTGAGAACAACTAACTGCTGAATTTTCCATGACAATTCCGCTTGTGCAAATGCCATTTCCTTTTCTGTGACAGACATTAAAAATATACCATAAAATCCTGAGAACTTTAATCTCACATAGTTGCACCCTGTCTACTCACAAAGTTATTGACGTAAAAATTGCTATTTCTAGCCCCGCTAGAAATACAGTAAAAAAATTAACATCTATAAGGGTGCGTTTTACTAGTAACACTAATTAACATTCTCTCCATTAATTAACATTATATGAATCAAGCCATAAAAACAGCAATATGGGGGCATTTGAAAAAAGATGCCCAGAAAAGCCGAACATTTGAATTTGTCCCTTCTCACACCATGAAATTTCCATTTGTGTACAACGTTGACTTTTTCCTGAATGTCCGAAGCATTAACTCACGATTATGCTATACAGTGTCTGACTCGTATTCTATATGACATGGTAGCATGGTATACTTTAATTCAGCCAATTAGAGAAGTGACAGAAGTCAAGGAGCACTACAGCCATCAATTCAAGATGTCACATTTACTCTATACTAGCAAGAATCTTCCATCTGCATCAGGCTGGATAAAAAATTAAAATAGGAATTTATACTCCAAACTTTAATAGAAAAAGATTTTCCATTAACAGACTACCAGCTCCTTAAAGTACGTAAATTGTAGCTTTTGGACCATTAAATATCAAGCAAGTATTAAAAGAGTACTTCAAAATTATTTTTACTGCCATTTCAAAAGGTAAATATCGGTTGCTCACTTCCATATGCAATTTACAACCAAACTGTTGCCACATCTCAGGATCACATTGTTATACTTCATCTTGAAATAACAGTTTCTCTCTCTCCTGCTAGGAAACTACAAATACAAACAGAATTTGTGCTCTACCGAAATGGGGTCGATCAAATTCAGCTGACAAGATACTCTTCTCCAGGAAATTCTATTTTAACCTCTCCTGTAATTTACGAGCTTAAAGAAAAGTTCCTAATGCACGATATCAAGATCCAGGCTATACAGAACTTTGCTGTATTATACGGGGGATCATAACAGGAAAAACTAAGACTACATTAATATCTTGGGAAGTTTCTAACCAGCTACCCACTCGCCTCGCAAAAAACCCCACCCACGGGGTGGTGAGCGCATACATTTCAAATAAGAGTACATGTCTTCAGCATCCGCTCACCAGTGAACACGCTAACACACAACAGGGTACAGAGAATCCCTGAGGGAGGAAACCATCTCTTCTGAGTTTTATCGAGGAATAGCACTTATTGATTGTGAAGGAGCCTGTTCAGCTCTCTTCTGCCAAGGAGGTCACAATAACACCAAAACTATCCAAAAGAGGTAGGGGAAGGCCTCCATTCAGAAATGGAAAATAAGGATGTAGACATTTCCTTGACTAAAAGTACCACTGAGCAATCATGTAAATCAAAGAAGGGTACAAACCTTACAAGATTTTCTGCTTTTAACAGTGTATCATAGAAAAGTAGATAGGTTATTTCCTGAAGACATTTAAAACTTATTTTGGTTTTCCCAGCAACACCAGATTCTTGTTCCTCGTTGTCCCAATATAGCAAATAGCATGCAGTTAATGTATACCACAAAAAAAAATTCATTAGCCAAAGACCAGGAACTAAATCTACAGAATTGAATGTCCAAAGCAAACCCTACAAAATCCAAACACTGCACAGATAAGGTCTCTCACTCACAAGGGGAGACTGCTTTTTTCTGAGATAACTGCCGCAGTTCCCAAACCCCAGACATCTACCTGGCCCCTTTTGAAGGGCCCCATCCCTGTCACAGGGGTAATTCAAGCGGTTATGAAACACCAACTGAAGCATTCAAACTTCACCCACAAAACTATACAGTGAAACACAGACCAACCCAAGCACCCTCCGATGTACCAGTTTGTAGCATGCAACAGGTTCAAGAGATGTTATGCAAACAGCGGTGACAAGAACTACGACAACCTTCCTCGGCAAGTCATCCTCATGCACAAGTCATTGTCCAACAACTCACTGAGGTTTACTCAAATTCACCTATTTCCTCCCATTTCATCTATGATTTAGAAATAACCATGATTATCTCAAACTTCATATGTATCATACATTATGCATAAAATATTATTTCAAAACAACAATTTTTGCTTCCCCCTCTCGGACTGAAAACATAGGCACTTTAAAAACAGCTACTGCACACGAATTTATTCCTCCACTGTTCATCTGTCTGCAGGTAAAACTGCTTTTGACATCATCTAACACACAAGAAATTATGTGGTCATGGTTTTAAGTTTCCAGTCTCTTTTTGTAGTTCATTCGTTATCAAAAGCATATCTGTAGTAGCAGCTTTTTAAGGCAGCTTTGGTTTGGAAAAGGAAGTAAAAACTTGAGTAATTCATACTGAATAAACCCATAGCTCCACAAGCTACAATGTATTATAAGAGAAACCACATACTATAACGTGGGGTTCAGGACAAACTAAGTATCAGCCTCATCACTCTCCTCAGTTGACTGGGTTCAGATAAAATCAAGTCTAGATTTTTTTTTTTCTTCTCTCTGTACGCAAGAGCAATGCCTAGGTCTATTCAGACACTCCACAGGAAACGCACCAGGGCCTTCTGGAAACAAAGTTTATTGTGATTACATTTATGATTAAGTTTGAGATATTCTACTTCATAGGGAATGCAACATTCTATAAAAATATAACTCCAATTGAGAGTCACGCAACAGCCTCCAGGTCGCAGAAAAAGGCAAAGAATGGAACAGATCTTGAACTATGAATGGTATAAGTAAACCTTTATATCTGCGAAAAAACAACCCAGAACTCCAAAGTTCTAGATATGTGTAAGTCTGATCTTTGAGACCATAGTGAAACATCAGCACCTATACAAATAATGGCTATAATGGAACAGACAAGTGACCACATTTATTAAGAAACTATTTGGGAATAACATTCCAAGAAAGCTAAACCATGAAATCACACTGATTATACGGCAGAATTCCCACCTTCCAGACACCCTTCTCTGTCAATACAGCATTTCAAATAGCATAAAAACAGAAACAATAGTTGAAGAAACTCTACAGTGGATAACCAAGTATATACAGTTTTTTTGATTTAAACTAATTCTTCCCCCCCCAACTACTATTAATGAGGTGAAGAATACAGCTGAACTGTAATAATATATTATATTATATATATTATATTATATATTATATGTATCTAGTTTGCTGAACAGCATTTGCACTTGTAAGGAACTTACATGGGCTTAACTTTCTAACAATGACAACCAGGACATGAATCCGCAGGTTTCTCCATTTAGGACAGCATCCGCTTTTCAGAGCGGCCCCAGGTTGTGCCCTGGAACCCCACCAGCAACAGCCCAGTGGATGCTCCACGTGGAGCGTGTGGCCTGTGCCCTGCAGCCATGGAACGCGACTGCAGCTGTTCTGAACTCTCGATGGGACAAGCGTGCCTCTGACTTCACGAACACTACAAAGAGAATTAATCAAATGCACTTTCCCTGGTGCACAGCATAAGGTACAACAGAATGTAAGGAACAAGAGAAGGTATTAAAATAAAAATAATAGTTTAGCATATTTTATAATTTACCTCATCCTTTTTCATTTACAGGTATTCCTTCCCTCGTGATCTTTGTGAATGTATTTTCATTTTCAGTTTTAACATAAGACTAGTCACTCGACTTGCACAGAATTTTTAAGTTCTGGTCAAGAGTTTGTCCAGATAATCTGTCTGCATAAAAACCACATTTCTGAATTTTTTACTGCTAAGACTTATGAACAATATGAATTTTCAGAGGTGGCTGATGCATCTTTGTACCAACACAGTGTCTTAATTTTGCAATACCCTTTGTAATCATAAGCAGGTGAAGTCATTGACTTCAAAACCACATAGACCAACATCCTCCTTAAGCCTGAAGAAAAAAACCTGCACATCAAATCAGTCTGGGAGCGGCAACATTACACGAGTGGTTTAGACGTGAAGCTATTCAAGGACACAGAAATCTCTCTTAGGATGCTGGGAGGAAACATAGCTCCAAGGTAAGACTGAGCTCTCTCTATGCACACCAACTAACTAGACTTGAGCCCCAGTAGGCCCAGACTGCGGTAGTCATTTAACAGATGGCGGATAAACACTGAACCAGCACGGAAGAGGAAGGGAACATCACAAAACATCATTACTAGATGGAGAATCACTGAAGGAGTGAAAAACTAAAATGGAAGATACATTCAGCATGTTCCTGGCTATTTGCATAATTTAGAAACAGCACAAAGTAAATATTTACTGACAGCAGTCCTGCATAGGTCAAAATTTTTATGTGGAACCTTTACAGCAGAGAGACAAGGTAACACGTTCAGTTAATACCTTGTCATCCGAAACACTGATTCAGATTTGACTAAAGAACACAAATGACTTGAAGAGTTCAAGACTGGCATCCAGGAAATGTTTGTTTGCATTATGAAACCACTGTCTGGTTATCAGTCTGTTCTCAAGATTGTACTGTGTTGTAGTGCACCTGCATGAGGCATAGATCCCTCCCACCTTAAACAATTGTTAAAATCTTGACTTTAAGTAGCTATGCACATTAGGAACTCCAAAGAGAATTTTTGATTGTGCAAGAAAACCACTAAAACCATTTTCTAGGCAAGCATAAAAGAGGAATAAAATATTTCACCTAAACTTTGGCTGAGAACTTTGAAAGAGTAAGTTAAATGCCAATATTAAGAACATAATGCAGAAAAAAAGGAAATATTTTTCTCTAATACAGAAGACTTTTTCAGTTACTTTTATGCATTTAACAGTAGTAGAAGCAGAGTCAGCTTCCCTTCCCTGTGAGCATCCCTCACTCATGCTGCAACTGAAAAATGAAGTAACTTATAAGATGCAGCTAGAGCACCACAAGAACTGTGGAAGCGGACTAGACAGGGGAAATTGAAAGGAAGTTGTAGACACTGTCCCTACCACACTTTTTGAGAGAGAGTTTTCTAGATCCCTTTAGATCACAATGAAAAACATCTATTCCCAGAAAGCAAGTAAAATGAGTGGCTGTAGGAGATAAACTGTATTTAAAATAAGTCAACAGCAGCACAATGTCAAAAAGTGAACATACTCTGATTCTGTGCATGTAATTTCAACCTAGAGAGCTACTTTTAATTGATTTGCACAATAATTAACAAGCTAGAGAGAAGTAACACTTCCGGAAGCAACAACTGTAATATCCACTCCTGTAATATCCACTCCACACACTAAAAAATGCACATTGTAACTCTTAGAAAGAATATTCCAAAACACTGCTCTTTCCCATGTTTCAGTAACAAGTCTAGGTATTTCAGTGACCAGTATCAAACAGTGTATTTTAAACGGGCAAATTATACTGCACATAAAGCATAAAAGAACTGTTTTTTTTCCTCAGCAGCTGATACTATATCACACAGAAAAGCAATGCCAAGAAAAAATTAACCATGCTTTTGCAAAAAAGGTCACTGTAGTTGGCTTGTTTCCTCTGAACTTTTGAATCCTTGGGATAAGCACGAAGGTCTTTCATCCCCCAACACAAGACACTACATTTCATTTAACTAGAAATCCACTTCCAATATTACATACTTCCTTTCCAAATGTCAAGGTTGTTTAGTTAATCAGGAACAACAACATTCTGCAGAATAAAATTCCAGTGCAAAACTGGAACACATCTGCATGGTCCCCATGTGCAGTGACACAATGCTATGCGTCCACTTACTCTGACACTTAAGTTGCGCCCACGGCCATCCTACTTACTACAATAACAGTGGGTTCTATAATAGCACCGTTTTTGTTCACCTCAAATCATACTGCCTAGGATACCTGAGCTCCAGCAGTTCATATCTGTAGTACTATACCTGAAAATACAGTATGATACAGGAATGCTGCCACAAAACCAAATATTCAGAACTAGACATCCCCTTCTCATTGTAATAAGTTGTCCTTTTTATTTTTTTATTATTATTCTTAGGTTACATGAATATATACACTCATGAAAAAGTAAAACACTTGCTAAGACCGTATCTGTGAAAGAAGAAGAAACATGTTTTGGACAATACATTGTTCAGACTACCTACTTACTTACTTGAGCCTGTCTAACAGTACATATACTTGTCTTGAATCTTGTCGAACTGCAACCAACTTGATACCCTCAGGTTTTTTTAAGTACAGAAAAATCAGTAAGTACAAAGTTCTTTACCATGAAGTCAGAATAATTCTAGAAAAAGCCACTTCCATTGTGCTCTCCAGCAGCCCACAGATGACAGAAGCCGGCGATGTTTACAGGTCCTCAATGAATAACTCAGCGTCAGCAGCAGCAGCAGCTCCCCACCACTGACAACCCCACCGCGGGGCTGGGGCAGGCGGCCGCGATGCAGCTTCAGCACCGAGCTCTGAAGCCAAGGACATCTCCAGGCACCAACCCACTCCTGGCCCAGCGTCCCAGGGGCCGATTTTCAAGAACCGGCCCTTTTTTTGTAATTTTTTTTTCTTTTAAACTTGCGCTTCTCCTACCTACGGAACAGGGGTGAACACCCAACACACCGCTGCTCTGGGATTTCTCCAAAAACTTCCCCGCAAGGGCCACCCCCCCACAACCCCCCTCAGCC
>Ga0065711_1028962_pt1 | contig 38303 bp, 15 predicted proteins | sample Hoacrofraction12_FD_59098 | JGI IMG/M metagenome (GOLD analysis project Ga0065711, IMG submission 59098) | Hoatzin crop microbial communities from Cojedes, Venezuela - Epithelial fraction 12 v2 (version 2) | ecosystem: Host-associated > Birds > Digestive system > Esophagus > Crop | place...
CTGAGGGTGACGGAGCCCTGGCCCAGGCTGCCCAGGGAGGCTGTGGAGTCTCCTTCTCTGGAGATATTCCAGACCCACCTGGACAAGGTCCTGTGCAGCCTGCTCTGGGTGACCCTGCTTGGGCAGGGGGGGTTGGACTGGGTGACCCACAGAGGTCCCTTCCAACCCCGACCATTCTGTGATTCTGTGATCAGAAGAAACGGTGAGCAATGCTTATTACCTGTGAAACTTGTTCTCTTTCCATCTGTTTGTTACTAGTGGTACCAAAGATAGTCAAAACAGAATGAAAGAGTAATATTGAAATTACTTTTCACCATTTCTACGTTTGTGTGTTTTTACACCCTTTTCGCCATTCTGTAAATAATAGTGGCTATACCATTTAATTAAAGCTTTTAATCAGTTCCACCATTGAGCTCAAACATTAGCACAATGCTGCCTTAGCATGGTTTGTAGGCAGTTAAAAGAAAACACTAAAATTCTCCAAGTCTGTGCAATTTGATTTAATGTTACTGTAGGAGAACATTTCTGGTATTACTGGGCCAAAGCTTACTGTACTTACTCAGTTTTTGCTCGTGAAGACCTGCTAGAAGCTGGTGGAAATTATGTCCAAAGAAGGACTTCATTTAAAATCTGTTCCATGAGAGGTTTTTGTAAATATTTGCAAAATCTGTATTTACCCTCTTTTTTTTTTAACAAAAAGTGAGTCTGTGCTTATTGTACAATATGTCTTAAAAGCTTTAACTGCAATACCGTACCATTTGTTTAAGGTATTACTTTTTGCAATATTTAATATGTAGTTTGATTTGATGTTTCTGAATTTAGTGTGGTAGTCTTGAGTTCAACAAAGTAATCATTGCATGTTTGACTGGGAGGTAACAATATGATAGGAGAAGAATTGTCTTAAAACGGCATCCAGTTCATCCAGCTTCTGTCACTTTTGCATTGGCAGCAATGAGCCCGACTTTACTACGCGTGACCTAAAAGGTACAGAAAGCAGAGTGAGAGCATGGAGGGGTGAAAAGCCAGAAGATGTCATGGGATGACACTGTGCAGAGCCTGCAAGGCTGTGAGGAGTATGTACGGAGCACAAGCAAACACTTACGGCCCAATGAAGTTCAAGTACAGACATCAGCTGGCTTAGTTCTGTGGTGTGAGCTGGGACTTGGCCAGAAGCAAGGCAGAAGTGGTGGGTTTTGTGTATTACAGATCAGTCAGAGCAGCTAGTCAGGATGAAACGCTTCGAAGACATCCAGTACAGCAGCCTATAACACTGATAGCATTAAACATAATTGTCAGGGAGATCAATATGAATCCTGTTTGCTTAGAGCCTGAGAGTGAGTGAGGAGAGAAGGGAGCCTTGGGAACAGGGTAAGTGAAAACGCAGAGTGCGTAACATCTTATTTTCATCAAGCGAACACAAAATCTTTGAAATCCAAGTTCATTTGGCAGAATGCTTAGCAGCCCCAAGCAGTAGTCTGTCTGACGTAAAGGAAACCTGGCTGAGAGACCGTTTCACCAGGCCTGACCTCCCGAGCGACGGGCATCGTAGGGATTTGACTGTCACTGACGAAAGGGAATTCTGGTTGTGGGTGGGATTTAGATTGTTTGTTTGTTTGTTTTCAGACAGGCCAGCTGAAACCTTCTTTTCCCTTTAGGCAGAGATGCCGCAGCCTGCAGCACTTGCAGGAGACAAAGCCACCCCTGAAGCCAGGGAATGTAGGAAGAGTATGCCTTTTTGCAAACCAGCCAGAAGCTAGGCAAGCTGGGTTTAATTAAAGAGCATTATAGGATATTAATAACATTCCTGACCTTTCACTGTCCAGAGTCTATTATTTTTCTTCAGTTTTAAGTTTATCTACATGAGAATAGATGTTGTCTTAAGGGTTTAGCATAGTAAAACACAGGTACATTGGCTGCCTGTCCTCTCTTCTCCCATGAAAATTAGTAGCATACTATAGTTCTTTACAGACTTTTCACTTGCAAGAAGTGGCATGGGTGCAATGTTCATTCCTATTAATGCCCGAACCTCATTAGAAATCCTTCTTTCTTTGTTTTTAATAGATTAAATGCATTAGCATGCATTAACCCACTTTGGAGCTGTTTCTCTTCTTTCTATTTTCCCCCCTGCTGGTTTGCCAGTCAGGCTGGTGGAAATCTAGGCGTTGTCTGTGAAATTCCAGTATTTTGAAACTAGGTTTTGTTGAATGTTAGAATGAAAAGTTTGGAGTATTCTATATGTGATATTCCTCCCCTCTACTGTCCCTAAAGGAAAATTCTCAGAGAGTTTCAGTGCAGAAATAACAGAGCATTATATTTAAACATTTTTATTGGACAAAAATGTTTTAACATTCCTGGATCCACGTGCTTGGCTTGCTTGAAGGAAATCCAAATATTTTGTTATGATGGGACCTGCCATTACTCTGCACCCACCCAAGCTCTGCTGAGGGCTTCGTGGGGGTGATCTAGCATCCTGCAGGCTGAGGTGACACCAGCTTGACACCTAACCCCAGCCTAACTGGGCGGAAGGTGGGGTTATTCGGCGAGGCGGTTAGTTTGCCCCTTGATCCCCGCACTAGGCAGACGTATGAGGATGAAACACACCCTTGTCTTACAAGAAAAGAAAACACACGCCCCAGTCTGACTGGAGGGTGGGCAAGAAGCTGAATGCCATTTTCCAGGTTCTTGTCCATGGGTCTGTTTCAACAGCAGCAGCCACTACAGTGAGGATCAGCAGAGTGGCTGGTGGGAGTCAACCAAGGGACGGAAGAACTGCAAAGAATATCAGTTGTTTGGGGTTTTTTGGTTAGCCTAAATTAGCAAAACCTGTTAAAAACTAAAGCACTTCTTTCAGTTCTCCTTGCCCGGAAGAAATATTGCTGCTCTGGAGAGCTGGAGACTTGTGAGCTTTATGTGTTTAAAATTAAGTCCGTTTCTATTCTGTGCGTACTGCACAGGTCACAGTCATGTTTTTAATTACCAATTAGACTTCCATTAAGAAAATAAAATGAGTTTTATTTGCTGGCTGTCAAAGGTCCTTATAGCTGCCTCATTTCATGTGCCCTGTCCATTCAAGCAGCAAGCAAACGAATAGAAACTTAGGTGTAGTGTACTAAAACTGAAAACCTTTGCCACGCAAAAGGGAAGATGAAGGCCAAGATGGAGAAGCTGCAAGGACTTTCTATATTTCATTCCCTTCAGTTGTGTTTTTTCCTGTCTGCCATGAGCAGTGTGAACAGAATGTTAAATATGCCCTTAAGTTACTCACGGAAAGAAAAGGTCATACACACATACAAACTCCATCTCTCTTTCTCTTTCTTCCTTCCATGCACGTGTGTATATCGAGTGTTTGTATGAATGTGTATGGAGACACCCCAACCCAAGGACATTGCACTGTGGGACCAATTTATTTGCTTAGAAATTTCAAGAGAGAGAGAGGTTATAAATAGTCATAAATTAAATTTATTTATAAAGCATTTCCTATCCAGTGTCACTGCACAAACAATTGTAAAAGAATTGTAGATTAAAAACAAAGCAGAGCAGCATAAAATGCACCAGAGTGATGGGGTTAAAATGCATTTGACAGAAATGTTTTAAAAGTGGGATTTGATGAGCTCTTCTGTGTGGTCAGTCAGAGAAAAGTCTGAGCTCAGCAGCCTATTAAACCAAAGATTCAGGGACAGATTTCTGCAGGACGTCTCTTGTGGCACTCTAGTTTTTACCTCAGTAGATGAGAGTCATCCACAGAGGGTCTGAATTGTGCTGGATGTGACTATGGTTGCTTAGGGAGCCCAAGTTTGATGACATCGGATTCCGTGCCTGCTGCCCAAATACTTCTTTCTTTGGCTGTTCTCATCCTTCCCCTGCTCGCCCTGTCCTCTTCTGAAAACATGCTCCATGTTCAGGGAAGGTTGCTAATTCTGTAGTGTTACCTGAGAAGTTAGAAAAAGGATTAAGAGAAAAGGGGAATTCAGCCTGTGGACAATTGCTGACTGACCTAGTAAAGAGGATAATACTTTCCATCTTAACATTAGTAGCAAAATTCTCCTTCATTTAGCCTATATTTTAGTCTAACCTGGCATGTACTAGAACTACTTAAAATCTTGTAGGATCAGATCATTTTTAAAAAGGAAAAAAACATAAAGCTTTCTGAGAGAAAAGATGCTTCATTAAATTAAGGGTATGGCATGCAGCTCCTCCACAGCCCTTCTCCCTGAGGGCACTGTAAAAACCCTTGGCGCACAGGAAGTCCCATTATGGGCATATTTCCAAAGGAGCACACGATGCACCTGTCAAGCTCCGTTGGAAATTCGGTCCTGTGTGTTGGGGCCAAATTTTTGGTCATCTCTTAGAAAAGAGGACTGAATACAAACATGAATGTTCCTCAGCATGCCTGTCGACATGATGCCAGTCTAAGCTTACAAGGCAGACAAACTACAATTGTGATAATTTTAATTCCAAGCAGTTAAAAAAAAATCATCAGTTCCTGAAATCAGTAGATTGAATTGAAATTAATAAATCCCATGGGGACAGAGTTACTTCTTTTCAGCAGTCAAATGTTTGGGATTCACCTTTGTTAAGCTTTTTTCCTACCACTAAGAAGTTTAAAGACTCGTTGAAAGTTAATGTATTGAAAGCACTGGTTGTGTAATGACAATCCGATTAGAATGTTATAACGAGAAGAGCTCCGGACCTGTGACTTTAGGAACTAGCCCATAGATGGTGCAAAACAATAAAATCGTTCAAACAGTTATTGCTGAGGTCATGTGGCTTGTTTCCAAAAGCAAGCGTGCTTGGGGATCCTGCTTAGATGATGTGCTGTAAAGAAGACCGTTTAGAAGCTGTCCTAAGGAGTCAATATTGAATTAGATAGTTTTTTTAGAATTCCTCCTGAAGTGGGATATATATTTACTGTTCTATCTGGCAACAAAATGCTCTATATTTAACACTAACATGATTTTGAGCACAGAAAGGTTAGGTTATGCTAGAGGGGACTGTTTTTAAATGTTAATAGTAATAAAAAATATTAATAAAATGGAGCACTGAAATGTTCTGTGGCTGATAGACTTGTGTATCTCATTGCATACATGATCAAGTCCAAACACCTGACCATGGTGAGTAGCCAATTTCTAACTTATTTGAGTCATTTTGGGAGCTGGATGAGACACGATATGCGTTACGATGATCTGTTAGATGTAGCTGCTGTACTGGGGCTACTCTGATTTAAATGGATGCTTCTGGTACCCTGTCCTGAATCAGTGGTTGATGGACGGACAGTGGACTGTGCTATTTCAGATGGCTGTGTCAACCTTGGGAGAAGACACTGGACTGCCTCTGAAACTGCATAAAGGAAACTAGTAAAACCTTTCTACTAGGGGTGAATTTAATTCCTAGGTATGGTAACAACACAACACCTAGCCAGCTTTTAATTGCTGTCCAGAGATCCTAAATGAGTCTTTCACAGTCATAAACCTTATACTGCCTTCCCTAATGTTGCCTTCTCCTAGAAGGATAATCTCTTCTTGGTCTGATCGGAATATAAAGTGACAGTTCATTTCAATTTAATCAGAGTAGTGGACCAAAACAAAGGAAACTAGGATACAATGTTCTTTGCTCTTCAGAGCTGTTCAGGTTGGAATGTTTGTACATGGCCTGTTTGGATGGCTTCACTTCTTGGTAACACCAAAGAAAAACTGAGCCCATAAGGAAGGTATTCTCTGGATATAGTTCGTATTTAGGCAAGATCCTATTGTTCTGTTTCAGTCCAAAGAAGAAGAAATCTTGAGCAACACCACCAAAGAGATTTATGCTACTGGTAGCCAAAGACCATAAAGAAAAATCTTCTGTAGGTTAGACATTATCTAATGGGCATCAGAGTCAAAATTTTAAGTCCAAATGGATGCAGAATCCTGTATATGAATGCATAAAGGCGTATGCTTGACCATCTCTATTGTGGAGAATGAGATATCCCACTGGGAAGTATGGATGTGCAATGGAAAGGAAATAGCAAGTTTGTTATTCTGAGGACCTGAGGTGCAGTTAGAATGATAAAATAGCACATAGAGTCTCAGAAAAAATACAGGTTGAAAGGGACTTCTGTGGGTTGTCTAGTCCAAATTCTAACTCAAAGCAGGACTGTCATCAAAATTAAATCAAGTTCCTCAGAATCTTCTCTAGTATAAAGATTTCAAAATAAAACTGTTATATTGTGGTCCAAATGATATTGTCATGTCAACCGCTTCTGAAACGTAGGATTCCCAATATTTACATTACTCTGTATAGCTGGAGCCTGTTTCTCCACCTAATGTTAGTAAAAAATGTAGGTGAAATGATGGTAAATCAGAACACATTCATCATCTGTATTTTGGTTGCAGTGAATGAGGAACATACGGCTCACTGAAAGGAAAAGTGTGTTTGTACAAGGTGGGTAGCACAGGTGACTGAATCCCTTGTACCTTGGCTTGTATTACTATTGGACTCTGACACAAAATGTAATTCCACAGAACCCATACATAAATTCGACTTGATCCTTGCCAAAGTGCTGTAAGAAAAATAAGGAGCTTAGATTAGATACCACAAAAGAGCTATGCATGAAGTATTCGTTGATTTGCCAAGGATCTCTTGAATACAGGGCATGTGTATCAGGTCTGTAATTATTCAAAACGATTAATTGTCCTCTCTTCTATTCATTTCAGTGGAAATTCTTTAAATGGATCGTGGGCATGTTATGAATTATTATAAAGTACCAAAGGCTAGCTTGCACTATGTTTCTGTTTTATAATTACTCATTTCAGATTAGTGAGACTTCTGGCTTTGTCTGGTTTATTCTTCTAGCATTGAACACCTTTAAAGTAGCTGCAAGTGAGAGTATCTCCCATTTAGAGGTGTTAGATAAAAGGTGGTATTTCTGCAGTGTTTGGCATGAATTTAACTCTGCTTGTTGTAAAACCTGAGGTTATACAGCCATTGCCTTTGGTTGGAGTGGAGAGAAGGCAACGCTGTGATCATGTTTGGAAATCTGACCTTCTAGAAGCTGTTCTCACGTCTGTTATCAACATGGGTTAGGTTTGGTTGAATGCTTAGTCACCCACTTTGTCCTTTGGGCTTATTTTATCCTTGATAGGTAAAATCACTTAGTGTTCTTTTGCTCGATTTTTGGGAATATTCTTTTTGGGCAACAGGTAGAAGAAGGGACACTGTTTTAGGCCCAGCAGTAACAGCAAATGGAATGATGTTCAGCGGTATGTGGTGTTGTCATCCCTTTCTCTTTATCAAATAAATAGATATGGCCACTTGTTTCTGCAATGGCAGTAATTTTAAGGAGAAGGAAAGAAAAAACTATCCAAACATCTTCTGTCCTTTAAGTTTTATTCTGTCGTGTGTTTGCATACGGCTTTCACGCATCCTTAGCTGAAACTGTCTCCTGAGTACGTTTGGAAGTAACTCGGTGTCAACAAACCTGTCTTAACATTTGCTTTGTTAAATTGATCCTTTATGTGGCTGTTCCGTACTGAAGGCCAAGGTAATGCTAACGGTAGCCTTCAGGTCAGCATATTCACACAGTGAGGATATCTGTGTCTCGGATGTGGTGATAATTTGTAATCCAGAAACATGGAACTTTTTTCCATAAAGTCTCTAGGCCATCTTTCCCAGCACTGCAGTTTAGTCTCCTTACTGCCCATCAAATAAGATTGTTTTCCCTACCAGGAAAAAGTCAGAGTGCTTCCATTCTGACTTGTTTCTTTCATAGCCTGTTTATGCCAAAATATCCTATATGACAAGAGGCCCTTAAAATATTGCTGTTTTCCTTGGACTACTGAGTATTTGCCTTACTGAAGAAATATATTCTCCTATGTTTAAGGAAGCACTAGGGAATAATAATGCAGACACTAACGTAATTTTTCTAAGGTCAAACAGGCAGCTTCATGGTGGTTCTAGCTGTGCAGGCCATGCTGCATATTACTTCAAATGTAGAAGATCCAGTTTTTGAAACATGGTTTGTAACAAGCTGAGCAGAGTGCAAGCAGAGAGAGACAGCAAAGTTTCAGAAAACCTGTAGTGATTGAATTTTAGATTTTAAACTCCTTTGACTGGTTGTATGAGATGTGAGGACCTGATTGTGGTTTAAACCTTGAGTAACTCTTGCAAAGAAAATTTTCTAACCTAGTAGTGCTGCTGTGTGGAGTTTGGAGAGCTAGGATCAAGATACAGTGAATCACTGAGGACTGTTTCTCAGATATAGTACTGGTCTACTCACTGGTCTTCTGACAGGACGAAAGCTCTATGGCACCCTACAGTAATTTGTTTGTATTTGTTTGGCTTTCCTGTTTTCAGACTCCTTTTGTGAATCCAGAATGTCATTAGGCACAGTTTAAAAATTATAAACAAAAACAAATCTGTGACGTCTTCAGAAGGCACATGGGATTAGAGGGGTTTCGTATTGAATACAGTAATCCTCTTCTGCAAGTATATCTTAAAGCCTGAACAGTAAGTCAATGTTTGTTTCTTTGTTAAGAGTAAGATGATGTACAATTTGTTTCTTGGCAGTGTTAGAGCTGGCTAATTGATCAGCTAGGGTAGCTGATGCTGATGTCCTATATCTATAAAAAACAAAACAAACCCGAGAAAACTAGTGGTAGAGCCAGCCCCAAAACATCTGTGTATGGTCCAGAGACTGCCCGGTTTTCTAAAACGTTAGTCCTTCCTCTTGTTCCACTCACATATTGTTGGGTTTTTTTCCTCTGCTTTTCAAAACCTTTTCATCACTATTGCCCAAGGAGGAAGCTCCTGCTTTGTAATTCTGCAACCTGCAATATGCCTCACTTGTCTCAGCCACATCAGCATGGGTTCCATTTCTAAAACACAGATGAAAAAACGTTTTTCCCTCTTTCTTATAGCTCCAAAAGAAGTTCCCTCTCTTTTGATGCTGTGGTTTGGATTTGTTTCAAGGGGCGATGCTGTTGCTATCTCCTTTCCCTCCCACGCAGGCAGTGGGCAGCTCCTTTCCTCCCTTCCTCCCTCCCTGTCAGCAGGGAGCTCTCTCAAAGAGAAATGCCAATATTTGTCTAGCTTGGTTTCTTTTAAAATGACACCAAACAAGCTTCTCGGAGGAACAGGTCTTTGGATGTTTTGCAGTGCAGTGTCATGTGTGAGCTTGAAATGCTGGGGCCCAGTCTGCCTAACCTGTGAGAGCAAAGCTTCAGATGAGCAGCCAGGAGTGAAGCATCACATTTAGCAGAGGCAAATTAATCATTCTGTGGCTGCTGAGGGCAACAGGTCCTCTTCTCATTTCTGATCTGAGGCAGGAGGTGGTTGAGTCATGTCTGTGAAGTCACCAGGCAAGGTGGCATCAGAACTGGGACTGCAACCCAGGTTCTTGGGAGCCCGGTTGCACTGCATCATTACTGAGTTATGCCGTGCTCATAAAGGGTCTGGAGTTTTACAGTGTAAGGGGAAAAGGGAACACAAATTAATCAGAAGGCTTTTCAAATTCTTCTCGAGTCTAAGCAGGAGTAGCTTCCTGAAATGGTCTTGGAGCAGCTGCTCTGTTTATTCTTGGCAGCATTTTTCCTTCAGTTTTAAATCCTGAAATCATTAATTTAAGTGCAGAGGGTCATAAAATCTCTCTCTTCTGCTCAGCATTCTGTATCTTATGTTCATTTCTGAGACTTTTATAGGATTTTATTTCTTATGGATCTTTCCACCTTAAGCAGAGCATTGTAAGGAATTTATTCAAACAGCTTGGAGTTGTGTGTGTATATATATGCGTATATTTATGTATAGGTATATATATGCATGTGTGTAGTATTTTGGTGTATTATTACCTCAATAACATGGTTGAACAAACAGCATTATTACAATGACAAAACTGGAATCTGTAGTCTCACAGGCTTCTTTAGAGGCAAAAAGGTACGAGGCTGCTAAGCCCAGTGAAATGGAACCTGTTAGTAGCTGAAATACTGGGTGCTCTGTGCAGTATTAAATACTTTAAAAAAATGTTGTTCCTGGATTTTCTGAAGCATTTGCTCGCTTGGACTTTTGATTGCGTTGTAGAGGTGTTTCAACGAAATTCACGGAGTGGAAAGGCTCTTCTGGCCGGGCAGGCCTGCACAGCGCTGTGGCCACGGGAGCCGCTCAAGGCCAGACACAGAGCTGGCAGCAGCCTTTGGTCCAGGGCTCCCGGAGGTCACCAGCATCATTTGCAGTTAAATCACTGGGCATGGGGGCAGCTCTAGGCCTTCCTCTTCAATTGTTCTGCCCGTCTGCTTCAAACTGGACCCGGCGTTATGAAATGAGAAGGCGGACTCCTCAGCATCCCCTTGGTACCAGTCTCGGCTGTGACTGCCAAGAGAAGCTTTTGGGGATGTCTGGTTTTTTTAGGCCCTACAGCACTTCTCCATGAGCCCATGTCTCCGTTTACAGAGCGGGATGCCTGCCAGGCAGAGCTATCTGGCTGCTGCGCAGGCTGGCGTCTGGCCTCGCACCGTGCTGACAGAGGCATGGGGCTGCACACAGCAGCAGGGCAGTTAGACACTGCGTAAAGCCTTCCCGTCGCACGGTGATTTTGTGGTGGGGGCTTGTTTAAGAAGTTTCATGACAGCTTTACAAGTGTGTGCGTACAGCTTGATCACTTGGGTCTATTTTACTATGATTTGTACATCAATGTAGTACCTGTTCGGTTATCAGTGGCAGTGGAGGGAGGAGGGCTGCCAGGTTAGTCCCTTCTAGAAGTGTGCAAGCCATTATGGAGCTCTTTTCTGTGGTCAAACCCGTGGCTGGACTCTTGATCGTTAGCACTTCTGTGCCAATTCCTGTGCTAAAGAAAATAATACACTTACTGTTTTGCAGAGCTGGGGACGTAGTAGTCACTAATATTGTATGCTGTTGTTTCCTTCTCTGAGTTCAAGGGAAGGGAAATCCCTAGTGTGCGGACCTGTCTCCATCTGGGATAGCGATGGAGAAAGTCTGTGCAGTGGGCACATTCAAAAGCTTTATGAATGGATCAGAGAACTACAGGATGATACTTCTTTTTTAGGTATTCCCTGTGTTACGCACTGGGGAATAATACTGCAGGCATTGTGAAAGTGTTGTCGGAGTTAAAACTGTAGTATTTTAAAGCACAGACACATGCCTGCTACTGTCAGAAGGAATTTGTCAGTTGTGTAAAACAGCATGTTAATGCAAACCTACAGATACACAGGGAATTGCCTTTTTTGATCAACAGGTTGATAGTGGGTTGTTAATTACCTAGAGCTGAATGGAAGAGGTTCAGATGGATATCTGGGTAAAATGATGGAATGATTTTTTGTAATCCTGTGCACTTTGTATCATATGAAAGTGTTATACGTGCATTCGGTTGGACAGAGGAACAAGGCAATTGCAGTTTGGAGCTGAAAAGAAAAATATAGTGACGCATCTGATTGTCTTACTGGGTACCCTATAAGATATGACTAGGATGCCTAAGATGTTTTAATTTGTATTTATCTCAGATTTTTATTTCTTTAACATGAACTTTTAGTAACTTTGTAGCTTAACACTGTAGGGACCTAGTCTCCCTTTGCTGTCGTCTGGTTCTCACGTACGCACGTCCCATTTAGCTTGCCACGCAGCACTTTTGGAGTGATTACCTAATGCTGCAGTCTGCCTCCTACTTAGGTGGAGGTCCCTACCATTTCTGCAACGCTGCTATTCTTATTCCCCACGGGGGCTAAAACCCACCGATCAGAGACAGTGATCCCGTGCACTGACTCCAAAAGCCTGCTCGCTTGTCCTGAATCAGACTGTACTGTCGCTGGAAGTGACTTTGTTTGGATGTGCTTAACTGCAGCCGGCACTTCTCAGGGACATGTACGTTTCTGATGGAATGACTAAAAGCCTCTAGCATTAGTCAGCCTGATTTGTAAATCATTTTTCACCAATATTTAGCCTACCTTCTCCCCAGCAACAGAAAAGGGAATCCCAAAGAAGGCACAGCTTGACATGTACCAGTCTCAGGTGGGCCTCACTGTTTCTCCCCATCTCTCTCCAAAGCATTGCAGCCAGCAATCTTTCCTCTCCAGAGGTAGAAAAGGGCTGGATGCAGTTCATTCTGGTGGCTGACAATATTTGGCAATGTACTTTGAAGAGAACTGAGGGCTAGAAGGTGCACGTTGACCCTCTCCCCACCTCCTTTGCACGGGCCTGTGCAGTGGTCAGTCCCTGCCAAGGCAAAGTCAGCACATTTCAGAGCCTAATCAAGATTTCCTGCCACTGTTGTGTCAGAGGGGCTGCAGACGATGCAAGCATGAGGAGAAAAGCCCTCTGGCAATCCATGCACGTTAGGTGTACCCAAGTGGTGAGTCAGTGAGCTGTAGGCTGCACGGGTGGACCATGGCAGGAGAAAACATCCTTCTCTGTGGTTTGTAACTCACACTAACTGTTGTCTCTCTTGTTCTCTTACCTTCCCCAGGAACGAGTGGAATATCTCTTTCTCATAATTTTTACAGTGGAAGCATTTTTAAAAGTAATAGCATATGGACTTCTCTTTCACCCCAACGCTTACCTCCGCAATGGCTGGAATTTACTAGATTTTATAATTGTGGTAGTAGGGTGAGTACCGACATTTTGTCTTTGAATGCACTGCACACATGTGGACGTAGGCAACCTTTGGGAGCAGGAGGGTGGGTGAATGCTTGGTACGTTACATATGGATGATGTTAGAGGTTGCTGTCTATCATGTTCCTCCTACAACGGCCGTTGGTCCCTGCTGTGTTAGCCCCCCTACAGACTCCACTTTGTTTTAGGAAGTTTTACTGTGTAACCTAAAAATACAGTTGACTTGTTGGTCTTCTGCCGGTATCTACTTGATTCATGCCGATTTCAGTCTGTAGCAATGATTTACCTTGAGGTAAATATTAAGGGTTGACAATCATTGATACACATTTTCTGCCCAATAGTCCTTGCTGCTTAGCCTTTTCCGAGGCTTTTTATGGTTTGCAAGACATGGAAATGACACTGCTCTTTGGGAACAGGGATAAAAAGTGGAGGCAGTGCAAGGCTGTGGGACAAAGTCAAGTGCCTGAATATGCTTAACTGGAAGAAAATCGCTTTGTAAATCTGTATGAATATTAAAAAAGAATATCAAGGTGGGATCCTTTAATTGAGATTAGAGTTGGATGACGAATAAATTCTGCCATCTTGTGAACTTTTACTGATTCTCATTCTCAAAGATGGATGAAAAATTTAAATCCCAGGTTTTCATACTTCACAAACAAAAATAAGTTCTTCAGTTCAATTGCACTGTTCTTCTGGTGATTTCAAGAGTTTTGATTTTGACCCTTTTAATGTTTTAACCTTTTTAAAGACTGATTTTACTATCGTAGATCAAATTGCCACTTTGAGCTGCAATCTTTGTAGTCCCCATATTCCTTTCTGTGATTTTCAAACTTGGCATTTAATTTATTGAAATAAAAGCAAAATAAAACACCTTCTGCTTTTTCTACCTAAGGATAAGAGATAAGCGAGGGGTTTGCATTGTGATTGTTGAAGGGAAGAGGTGAAGGATAATCTGCCCCTGAAGACAAAGAGAACAAGTGTTTCTTCGCCTGAGTAATTTGTCCCATCCTCCCACCACTCCATTGTTAAAGAGTTTCATCGCCCACAAAAACTTGCAGTCTTTTCACCTCTTTACCAAGGAAACCATGCATCAGCTCCTAGGAAAAGCATCAAAAGGGACACTCTCAGTCATCAAAACCCCCTCATAATTTCTGCTCAATACCAAAGTCCATGTAGCTTATTGACCATTTTTATGGTGGCCTCAAAATATTGTATCAGCAAACTGCTGTGTGCTATCCAGTCCCTCCAACTTTCCACCATCATGGGGAAAAGTGGGTGGAAGGAGAATTCCTAGTGAAGGGGAGGGAGGACAAGCTGGAACCTATTCTTAGTCCCAAGACCTCTGTGTCTCCATGTGGGCGTAATGCTTCTCCTTATGGCAGTGCCCAGTTGTCTTTCTCCTTCGTTCTTGCCCGCAGCCAGAGGACCCCACGGCAAATTAGTGATTGGAAATTGGAAAATCCCCAACTATTTCTCTGGCATTGATGTCCAATTCCATAGCTGGTTCTGCCTTTGAATGCCCGCAGGTATCTCATATGCTTTGGAATTGCTGCTTAAGTTGAAGCAAGACTGGAGAAGAGAATCCTGTGAATGTGTTTATTATTCCCTTTTCATTTTTATGGGAAAAAGACTTTTTGAAGAGAGGACACGTTACCTCCGCTTCTGCAATTGGAATGTGAAAGAGCAGGGCTCCAGAAATCACAGGGAAGCATTATATCTAGTTTAAGTACAGTCCTTTTCAAATTTCCTACTAGGGTAGTTAATCAGCAAGATAATATTCAAACTGAAATTAATTCCCTTGCCCATGATAGAAGCTGCAGCTCTCAGCTCTTCTGTCTGCTCTTGCCTCCAGCAGCTCTCCGTCACTAGATGGTGAACAAAAAATGTAACTGGGGTGGGATTGCATAATAAACATGGCCAAGACCCCAAGGTCTCTGTTAAATAGTAACAGTCTCAAGCCAGAGATTCCACTTCAAGGCCAGATGGGTTCCTTTGATGTTTATCTGTTTAAACTCACTCGCACAGTACCACAGCCTAGGCTGGTTGCACCGCTTTTTCTCTTCACAACCCCTTTGCAAAATCAATGTGGTGATACCATCTGTTCCTGTTCTGCCCTGTCTTCCTTTCTTAGGGGCTGTCTGAAACCCGTCAATGGCGTTATGTTTAAGTTTCAGTGTATTTGAATATGTTGTTAGGGAGGAAGTCGCGTGGAAAAGGTTTAAAATAAGTTTTAAAGAGAGAGGATGAAGAAAGCAAGTGCTGGTAACAACATTTCCTTGTGGTACCTTCTTTTGCCCATTGATGGAGCTATTGGAGAAAGCTGAGTGGTTTGGACAAGCACTGGGAAGAGGGACTTTTTTGGTATGTGGGACTCAAACTGGAAACATCAAGTCCCAAAATGACTGTTGTAATTGCCAGTCGTGCTTGTTCTGCCTTAGGAATCATCTTCATTTCTGATAATGATTGTCCTTGCTACAAAAAATAGAAAGGGTAGGTGGGAAGTGTTTCTTCGAGTACTGTTGGAAGTTAAAGGAGCAGATAAAAGTCAGGTTTTAGATCCTTTATTTGTCTCTAAATCCACCTGGTGTACACTGCTTACCACGTATATCTTGAAGAGATGATACAGCACAACTGGCTTTATGTTAAAACATACAAGTCAATAGAGAAAGAGGAAAATTAATGTATGTAGGAGCAAGCATACATTCTAGAAGAAAGTATGAGTTTTTATAAAATTTTTTAATAAAAATGTGCCTGCATGCTTTCCCCTGCCTTATGAAGACATGTCCCATGGTATCAAAAAGGATCTAAGAGTCAGTGGTTCTACCAAGGCCATGGGAATATGCAGCAGCAGCAGAGGGAAGCACTGGACACAACTGCTACGTTTTCTGGAGAAAGCTTGTAAGAGCTTATCATTCTTGCATTGTGGGAGATCTGCTCATTCATCAGCTAAGACTTTTAAAGCTTGATTCTAGCTTATCTTTAAAGAGCCGATGACCCTGCTATAGCAGCCACCATTAAATGCGGCTTTGAAGAAAAATGTCTGTGTGTGGGTATCAGTCAGAAGCTCTGTGGATATTATTGGTTAAGAGTAGAGATCACACCCCTAAGCTGCCTAATGAGGCACAACCCACAAACACTAACGATCAGCCAAATTGTTTCCTGCTTCCTTCAGTTTTACTGTTCCTCTTTTGGAAAACATTGAAACTTTCAGATGGAACAGTGACGTCGTTTAACATTAGGCTGTTGGAGGAAACTTCTCTTGAGAGAAGCCTAACTTGACAGTCTTGTGCCAGAATAATATCTGTCTTTCCTTACAGTGCTGTGGTTTGTCTGCCAAACACAGTCACTCTCCAAGGACCCTTAGCTTCTGCCAGAAAAAAAGGTGTCATAATTTGAAAGGCAGTCCTACCTGGGAAGGTAAGCAGTGAAGGTATTTGGCAAGGGTCTGAAATTCAGAGCAGACTAGAAAATTTAGTCATGGTATTATGTCTTTCTGAAGACCTGTGGGGAGTTTCTGAAGGACAGACCCAAATACTTTCACACTCACGAATCACAGGTGAACTCTAAAGCATTGTGAAAAAAATAATTTTACTTTACTATTTCTTTATACCTATGAGGGTACTTTCAGCTGTGTTTTTCTGCTGTTTTTTGGCCTTAGAAATACTAAGCCCTCTGTTTTCTGTTTATATTCTGGAGGCCCTTGACAAGTTTTCTTTTTATGCTGTAAAAATCAGTGTGCCCTCCCCACAGCAGAAGAGATGAAGAGCTGTAAAGCAGGTTACAGTCTTATCATGCTGCTGTTGGGGTGACCTAGCAAAACGAAAACCCTTGTGATATTTCAGATGTCAAAAGGGAAACAGAAAAATATAAGAAAGAAAAACAGTAAGGCTAGCTTCATACCTCAGAAGTAAATGTAAGAAAGAAAAAAGTGGAGCGTGTCCATACGCGTAGGTGTATGATAGAAATTTGTTTTCTGCTTTAGAGTTCATGAGTGTCAAATGAATTCAGTTTAGGTGTAGTCATGTCACAAGTGAAATTCAGAAATCAAGATGCTGTTAAATATTCTTCATTAGTGGAAAGCACTATATCCAAATGAATATGGGGCATGAATTTAGGCTGGTGGAAAGTAGTTAGCGGGAAGGAAACAGATTGATTTATGTATTTAAAAAAAATACAAAAACAGTGAGATACTCAGTAGCCACAAGAGATGAGCCCTCTTGCATTTTTAGACCATCCAGACTTTGGGTTCTCTGTCAGCACAGTGTTCTCACGCCATGCTTGAAGTGTGCATTTCAGCTAACTCACCGACTGAGAACAGAAGGAGAGAACCACCCCGCACTCCACCATGCCTACTGTAAGCTTTTCCCAGAGGTTTTCATCAAAGAGCAAATTTTCCCATGTAAATATAGGGTAGAAGAACTCTGGCCTTCTGTTTCATATCAGTAGCTTAGCTCCATCTCTTTTAGGATTAAAAAACATTTAGCTGAAAAACTAGAAGTCTATAGAGCTTATAGAAACTACAAACTGTATATAGGTTGTGGATTTTTTTCTTAACAGAGGATAATGGAAGGGGCTGTCAGAAGCCTTACCTTTCTTCTACGTCTTACCATTGGCGCTATTTCTGAACAGGATGTTTTATTCTTTTTTTTTTTTCCTCCTCCCTTCTGGGTCGTAATGAGTTACAGCCAAAAAGGTGTGTAGCAGTTGTAGCCTCTGAGTCATAGATACCTGTCCATGCACTAACTCAGGAGGCGATAGGGACAATGAAGCAGGATTGGCAAGATACACTAGAGATTTAAAAAGTGGAATAGAGATTCGGTAGGCCAGATTGGGCACAGTCTAGACCCCAATACAAAAGGGAAAGAGAGTGAAATAAATGAAAGAAAAAGTTGTATCGCATTAGTAAAAAACAGGATTAGTATGGGGGGAGATATTAAGCATGGCATAAATGCATTAAAGCAGGATTAGCGGGAGTAATGCAATTCAAGCTTAAATGTAGGTTTTTAAATGAGGAGCAGCAGGAATTGCTGCACATTATTCCTGAAGTACAGTAGGCAGGTGACTGTGGGTACCTCAAGACCGCACGATCAGCACATCAACACTGGAGCACACAAACAGGGCCAACTGGCCCGCTGTGGAGATGCATTAGTCTGGGAAGGCAGGTTCTAGCCCCAGTGGAGTGAGCTGTCCTACTGGATGTGTTTCTGGTCTTTCTAAATTAATTTAGGATCTGTATATATAGCTTTTCTTAGGATGCAGATTTCTAGATCAACCCACGGTTTGCTCATTGCGTGAGTAGCAAGAGAAATGCCCTTGGTGCTAGATGCCAAGAGCTGTTGTTTGGTAAAACATGAGGCCAGTGATGGGGACCGGGAGAACGGACCCTCAGTTTTGCACAATTTATGACTCAGACTTCCTTGAGATTTTTTTGTCTTCAGTGTTGCAAGAGAGATGAAAAACAGCATGAGAAACCTTTTGTAGTGAATTCTTTTTCCTCCAGAGGATCCCAAGAGACTGGGACTGTTGTATAGGTATGTCACTCATCATCTAGTATGGGAATTCTGTTGACTAGGAAGATAGAAACATTAGAATAAGAAAAAGAGCACGTTTCCAGAGCTTAATCACTAGCTTACTGGAAATATATTAGGCCAAATTTGACCTACAGTGTTCCTATTATGAAGACCAGCAGAAAATTGCAACTGTATAATTTGTGTACACAGCTGAAGAAATACATACATTCCAAGAATTCATATTATTTGCATCGAGCCCTTGTTTATCTCTCTCTGTGGTATCTGTAGTCAATGCAGTATTTCTTATAGGCTCTGATTTTGTCTTTTCTGCATCCTGCTTCTCAGTCTGCAACACCTACAAACTCAGCATCCAACCTTCCCACACACAGTTTTTCCCACGCTTGTTACCTAGTTGTTAAATCTTTCTGCAGTGCTTGAAGCTGAGGCTTTGAATAGATCCTGTTAGGAGTTCCTCAGTCATAGCTGACAAGTTTTATAAGACTCTTTATATGATTTAAAACAAAACAAAACTGCTTAAGAAACTAATTTTGCATTTGCGCTCCCCTAATCCACATTTTTGTGTGGCTTTAGTGCTGAGGAAATGTGTTGGCTTAGATGCTTCAGTAAATGAATCCTCCTTTTTCTATCCAGGGCAGGCCCCCTGTGTCTGTGAACCTGTTGGGGAGTTTTAACTGCGGACTGCAGGGATCGGAGCTCCTCGTGAAGCAGTCGGGCAGCTCAGTCTCCGCTTGATCTGCAGTCTGGGGGCTCTGTGGAATGTGCCAGTCAGGGTGTATCGATGAGATCCTGACAGATGCGCTGCACGCTACAGATTCTGAGGGAGAGATCAGTCAGCGCTGAGTCCAGGCCACTCCAATTAGCCTGTTTCTGGCATCCCAGGCAGCTTCTGGTACCACCGTGGCATGCTATGGGCCGTGGGGTCTCGGCCACTCACAGACAAGCTTTTTCTACAGAGTGCCAAACATCCCTTTGACTGGAACAGCTTTTAACCGCTCCTGAATTTGGCTGCGTTCAGGCTGATGACTTTAAGGCTGAAAGCAATGCCATTAGCAAATTCATGAGGAATCCACCCTCCCCCAAAGGTACCAATGTTTTACCACAAAAATGGAAGCTGCTTCCTGAAAGCTAATTTATTAAATCAAGTTCATATGAACATGTAGGGTGAGCCTTCAGCTCTTTTACAGAACATTGTCTTTTTTGCCTTGCTCTCCCTTTTCAAATGTGTTCCGAGTGAGACATTTTCTCCTTAAGGTAGCTACTCCTACTAGCCAAGATAAAGCATTAAGATGGGTATAATAAAACATTCTAATAATAAGACTCCTACAGTTTTGCGCTTTCCCTAGCCAATGCATTAGGGGATTTACAGATGAATACACAAGCACATAATCTGATCGTACTCCCTTATCTAAAAATTTGCACCTTGAAGGGTCTCTGTGTTTTACACCAAGTTCTACCTGCAGTGACCCTGGTGAATCTGAATTCCTTGTAAAATGGGTGACAGATAATTAAGGACTGGATTCATTATGGATGGTGATATTTTCCCCCCCCAAGGTGGATTTTTGGTTAATAAAGATAGCAAAGTATTGGCAGCAGGAATGGGAAAACCTAAAATTTGTGCTTTCTTGCTGTTTCGCTCAACTCCCGCTGAGTATGTCCAGACAGCGTGGTAAGGAAGGCCTGGGTACTGCCTTCAAAATCCGACCCATGTGCTCTGCCGTTGGTGACCCTTTAAATTCGGCACAAGGCATTGCCGGAACGGCCGTTTTGAAGCAGCCGGCGTGCCCCAGCGCGTGGAGCGGGGAGCACAGCTCCACGTGCCACCAAGGTAGGCTGGTCGCTGCGGGAGCGCAGAGCTGGCTGCGAGGAGCCACGAGGCCGAAGGTGGAGTATGTCATATTTATGTATGCTCCAGAAAGAAGCGTTTTGCAAGTGGCATAGACATCACCATTAGGCTGTTGCCTACGGGAAGAGCCTGTTTCTCCTCCACCATATGTGAGTGTCGGCTGATACGCGTGACACTCTTCACAGGGCTGTGAGATAGTTTGGGTGATGTGATGATGATGATCTCTGTTCCTGTTTTGCCCAAGCCTTGCTGTCTGCCCACAGATTGTTTCCTCTTTCTTTTTGCAGGCTTTTTAGTGCAATTTTAGAACAAGCAACCAAAGCAGATGGGGGGAATTCAATAGGAGGAAAAGGTGCCGGATTTGATGTTAAAGCGCTGCGGGCTTTCCGAGTATTACGTCCGTTACGGCTGGTGTCTGGAGTTCCTAGTAAGTAATGCCATTGTTTTTCTTTTATGTACGTCTGTGATGTGACGTGGGGCAGGAGTAATTTGTGTAACAATTGTGAAGATGGAACGTGCTGCAGATTGTTTTTGGTGTCTGTGGGAGCCCTTTTTTCAAATTAATGTAGGTTCATGATAAGCGTGATATTAATTGAAGGATGACCAAACCAGAGCTGAAGGGGAGTGAAAGTTCCACGGTGTGTCAATCTGATTGTGCAACATTTGTAGACGGTGAAAGTGGGAGATCCAAGATTTGCATTATTTCAAGCAAAAGATCCTTTAAATAATTGTAAAGTCACAGTGCATAGATGCTATTATAAGTACTTGACCTTGATGGAAATGCTGTATGGTCATTTGTGTTGATTTTGGAGGGAGAGGATTTTTTTCATTAAAATTGCATTTTCCTCTTTGCATGTTATGTTCTGATCAAGAGCGCTGGGGATAATTTAGAACTAAGAGGACATAGGGCAATGACACAGTCACGTTCTGTGTTAGTCTTATTTGTTTAGATTATTTGTAATGCCTCCGAGAAAGTCCATAAGCAGCTTTTGATAGTCCAACGTCCATTTCCTTATTTACAGTGAAGGTAAGAGTAACTGGAAGTCTGGTAAATCTACTGTGGAGGCAGAATACGGACATCACAGTGTGGGAGGATTATATCTCTTGGCTTGAGAGTTTGTTCTAGCTGGGACCTCTTGGCCTTTTGGAGAGAGGGTCATTTGAAAGCTTTCATTGCTTTCCATTTTTATAGCAATGAGAGATGTAGTTAGCGTGAGAGGAGTTAATCTTCTCCAGAATAGCTGTGGAGACAGCTTTGCTTATTTTTATTTGGGGAGCTTGCTAGTTGGATACCTTAAAGTACTTCTAACCTTAGACATTCAAAAACCTTGCATCAAGTTACCATAAACTCTGTCAGATCAGCTTAAAAATAATGATTTGTTAATTAGGAAAAAAAGAAGTGTGAGGTTCTTTTTCTTTGGCTTGTTTTCTGACCCACTAGGTTATATTAGAGCCGTGTTTGTAGATGTTTCTTCACAACTATAAAGCATAGAAAATTTTTAAATGGAAGGTGAGAGTGTTTGTGGGAGGAGCTTAAGCACTGATAAAAGCAAAAAATAGAGACAATTGACAGCACTACTTTTTGGTCTCACAAAAAGCCATGGTTGCTAACCAGCTGTCGTAGTTTAACCCAGCCTCAGCTTGTGCCAACTCTGAGCATCAGTGGGTGAGTAGAAAATATTGAAAAGTAAATACTGTCTCTTAGGCAACTCAGGACCTTCCGCTCTGATAGAGAGCTAACATCCACTACTCATGTCACCTCTGTTAGGGATTGCTGCAGCAGGTTGACTCACGCAGACAGTCACGTACCATATAACGCCTTCAGTCCATGCAGAACACAGCTCTGCTTTCAGCCAGATTTGTCTCGTGAAGCGTATTCTGTCTGTGGTCTTCAGCCTGCACTGGCACCCACGTAATTCCTGGCTGTAAATTACAGTTTTTTTGTTGGCTTGTGTTTTGTTTTTGTTCTTCCTCTGATCTGAGTCTTTTGGCGCTTTCTAGTTGCGTGCCCACTTAATGGTAAGGGGAAGGTACTTGAATATAAACACCTATGAACTGGAGCGTTCCTGGTGAGATGCTGCTTATGCTGGGACGTGTGCTGAGAGTTGTTATGACATCGGCTGAGCTTAACTGTGCTTGTAGTTCTTGCTGTTTTGGAGAACAGCATGTGTTCGCCAAGACAAAGGGGATTTGTTACTCCGGTTCAAGTCTCTTGACTAGTGCTCTTGGAGGACTAGAGAAAGCTGAGGGAGCCAAACCTGGCACGGTTCATACCCATGTGCGTATATGATCTTGATTGCAGTGTAGGCTATCTGATAGTATTTGTAGGTTTTCTCATCAAGAGAAGTGTTTAATTTACACCAGAAGAGAGCAAGGGAGCCTGGTGCATGCTAACAAATATTTGGTCTAGACAATGAAATGCCAGTCCAATGTGAAGGAGGCAAACCATCAACTTCACCTGACAGACATCCTCTTCATGGTTCTGACTAGGGACAAATTTATTGAAGCAGGCTTCTTTGGGGCTGGGGTGGCCTTTAGAGAGCCTGCTGAGGTCTGTAGCTAATACAGCCTCAATCTTCACTGTGCACTTTTGAATGGTACAAATGCCTGTTGATTAGCCTAGATAGATGTTATCACATCCATATGCATTACAGCATAACTTTTCTCATGAAGTCTTTTAGATAAGATTGCCTAAGCCAACCATAAATAGTATGTTACAGGATTACGTTATTACATAAGAAGTTAGTGCAGAGGTTTAGAAGTCAAATCTCTGGATCTCATTCGAGTTCTGTCCCTGAGACATTATAAACACCAATGGGTGAGTTACCAATATTGCACTTGCTGTGTTTTGCCATCCACAAAAAAATGTCTTTTGCTTCCTTCCACTTCCAAAATGCAGTAGACTTTTCTACCGTGAGGAGTCAACCCACACAGATTTATCCTAAAATTACATGAATCTAACATCCACTGCAGTTTCATCTCACTTAACAGACTCTGTAAGTGTATGGAAGCAGCATCTCAATAGTAAGAGGGGATCCTCGGGGTCTCCGGCAGCGGCCTTCTGCACGAAAAGCCCAACATCTGCTGCTTGGCTTGAGGTCCAGATCTAACTACCGCTATCTAGAAAAAAAAAAAAGTATAAAGCAAAATGATTCTTGTAAACCAAATTTATGAAGCACGTAGTGAATTTTTGCATGCAAATCCTAAACTCCTCAGGGTTTAACTTGGGAAATAGGTTGTCTGAGGTGGAGAGTTTGACTTGCAGCAATGGAATAGTTTTTTCTGAGTCAAAAGGAGTTTGCAAGGATTTTTTTTCCTCTCTGTCTCAATCCATAGGAAATTATCCAATTTAAGAGGGACATCTTTTGTATCAGGTCCGAGCATTTAAAGACCTGTTTCAGAGTATAGAGAGTTTCCACATAAGCATGATTGGAAGTAGGGGCAAAACATAAGATTTGCCCTTTGAAGTGAATTACTAGTGTCTGCATTTTGCAGACAGAGAGACTGATGCAAAACTTGAAGGTTTAACACTTTTAGAAGTAGCTTCTGATTCTATATGTCTCATATTGGCTACCAGTGCTAGACACCTGGGTCAACACTGGTGTCTGAAAGCTGCAGGTAGATGGCTAGACAACATTGGCCTCAGAGCTGAGAATCCCTTTCCTGTAGGACCCATCCATGCTTAGTTCCTGGGACTTCACTGTCTCTTGCCAGGAAACATCTCAGCTGTGTAGCTGAAGAATTCAGGGGCTGTTCAGCATGGGAAGTGATTCATCTGCAAGAAGAGTTGGTTCACCCACAGGGAGAGAGGCAAAGGTATCTTTGGCAATCTTTGTAAGCATTGAACTGTCTCAGCCCCCAAATTACTTTTGTGCATCCAAAAACCGAAAGAGTTTGAGGTCGTGAATTCATCACAGCCTGAAGACTGTGTCTGGATGACTGTCATGGGCACATAAATATTTAATAATCTTTAAGAAGACAGATGATACTTCTATTCTTTGTGGTTATATGGACATTCACAAGACCACTTGTCATAAGGAAGGTGATAGAAATTTTGTTTAGAGGAGGAGAGACATTTTTTACCCATGTCACTAAAACAATTGTGGCATCATGAGAGAAGCCTTCAAAGGCACTGAATTTAATGTCTTTGGGTTCTTATTCCACCTTCAAAAATTGGTGTTAAATATTTACACATTTCCAAGGAATGCAATAGGGATTCATTGGGGCTTTTGGGTGGTGGTGGGGGGAAGTAGTTTGAGTTCCTTTCTTGTAACCATTTTTTGGAGTGAGAAGTACAGTTTTTGTGACTGTGTGAGGTGCATGACAGAGCAGTAGGTCAGATAGATTATTTCCCACAGCTCTCATGCCAGTGCTGGCAGTTGCTTTGTAAACAAAATAAAATTCAAAAGGGATAATGAAGCAAACTTTATTATTATTATTTCTCTTTTTGAAGTCATACTGCTTCTGCAAATATGATCCACTCCCAGTCTGTTTAGCGTGACATTAACTTGTAAATTAATGGTGAATATTTTCAAAAGCACGTAGGTGGTTTAGGTTTCACAGTGGTAAGTCACTTTCGAAAATTAGATGTAAGCACTTCATGTCATTGATACGCAGGCCAGGCTTCACTGTCCAACTATTCTGGTACTGTCATACTAACACAATTCCTTCATGGACATAAGTAGACAGGTGCAAAATCAGCATGTATACCAAAACTTGATCACTTTAATGTCTTGGAAACTGTTGGCCAGTATCTCCTTTGGCAGGAGTCAATCATTGCAAAGCTTTCTAGGAACAAAATCAAGTCAGTCCTTTTGTGTCAGAAGTTTTCTGTTGATTACTCTGCTATCTCCATTTTACATTATTAAATATTTTAAAACTTGTTTTAAACATTTTATGGTTGAGGAGGGCAAAAAGATGCATCCAATTCAGCAATGAAGCTGCAATTAAAAAAGAACATCATTCCTGACTGTTGGAAAGGGTAATGGGTTACTCCTATGCATGCTAACTCATGCCCATTTAACTTATTAAATTCCATTTCTGTCACCTTTATTCATGCTGCTCAATTGTACCACCTCATACATTCTGTTCGTCCTCTTTATGTTGTACTTCATCTTCATGTACCTGCATTGTTGCCAGTAGTTATTGCCTATCTGATATTTGCCAAACTTAATTTATAAGCTCTTCTAGATAACTTGAAAGCCATATAATTTGAGTAGATTATGTGCTTCATACTTGTATTTTCAGTGAGATCCTCTGCTGACCACCCAGATTTATGTGGGCAGAAGACCATGATCTCCTTACCAAAGCTAGAGAGGAAACTTCACTCTTCCACTAGAACAAAAGCTTGCCATATTTTTTCTTTTCTTTTTTTTTTTAAAAGGAACCACAAAAAGATAAGCCTGTGATGTGTTCAGGCTTCGCTGTAGTCTCGTAGCAGGACAGAGTTACTCAAAGACAGTGTAGGTAGGTCTCTAGCATCAGCGTTTACATGGCTTGCTGGAGAGGCAACAATTGCATAACTGGGAAACAGAGGACAGGAGCAAAAGAACCAAAGCCAGACCCTCCTCATGACTGTGCACCGTCTTTCTGTCAGTGAAACAAGTGTGTGACTAGCTAAGTATGATTTTTCTGGTTGAAAAGAAGGAAGACCAGAATTTTCATGCAAAAGTGCCTAGAGATGACTACCTTTACGTGTATTTAAATAACTAACTAGAGCAACTAAGTTTTCGGAATGAAGCTGCTGTTGAGGTCCATGACTGCTCTGAGTTCATGTGAAAATTGAGCACCTTCAGACAAGGTGAATGAAAAATTTAGATGTTTTTAGATTTGCTCTGTCTCATTAGAGTTAGTCCTCGTTTGCCCTGAAATTCTCTTCTCTATTAAAATTTACAATGCTTTCTCAGTCCCAGCAACGTTCTCTACCCCCTATTCATTGCAGTGTTTTTTAATTACCACAGTCATCTTCCATCTTTATCGCAGACTCTCTGGCATTAATCAGATTGTTTCTCTGAACTTTGCAGTATGTAGGAAACCATCCTGTCTTTACTTGCAATGTTCTGACAGATCTGAGTCATTTAGGTGTGTATACCGATGCCACATTCACCACATAGAGCAATGAAGATGAGCAGTAAAAAAGCCCTTGAGGGCTCTGTGAGACGAGTAATGCGGGAGAAATGTTTTGCCCGTTTGAGAGGTGCTGGATTGGCAAAGTCCTCCAGCTGGGTTTGTGGTTAAATTACCGTATTGTTGCAGAAAGCCCAGGGGTGATAGGACTTGGATTTTTTTTCTGTCTCGGTTTTGTCTGTGGGACATTGCCTAAGTGCATGGTGCATACTAAATTACAGTCAGGTTTTTGGGAGAAGTAAGAGAAAAAAAGCTTTCAAATGCTTACAAGGTAGCTATCGTCTACATTTTCCAATGAAGATTGTTCATAACTGGCACTATTTTGTTTTTTCCTCCCCTTTTTTAAGGAATATGATCTAACCTAATAATTTCAAATCATAGGAGAATTCTGTCTGTATGATCTCATAATTCAGAGATACCCCCCACTGAAAGAAAAATGCGAGGAGACTTTTATAGCAAAACATAGAGTAACTTACAGAGTTTAAGTTAGTAGGGACATGTCGGACTCACTGTGGTAATCATCCTAACGTAAGACTAAGCAAACCCTCTGTCTTTTGTTTGATTGATGCTGAATTTGCTCTTGAATGATGTATAAAAAAATGGAGGTTTGATGCTTGTTGCCTATCAGAAGGCCTCTTAGTGCCAGGAAGTGGGAATATTCTGAAGACTTAGTCTTCAGCTACACCTGATTTGGAGGTAGCGTACCTAACCAGAGGGGAGCAGACGTAATGTTTTCTCTCTTGTGTAATTCTTGTAAAGCTGAATTTGTCCAGAGGCTGAACTGAACTCAGGTGTAATCGAAGCATCCTCAGATCCACTCTGCAGGGTGTATGGAGAAGGCTTGGCCAGTGAATAAGGATCCAGCACCATGCATAGAGCCCAGTTCCTGCTGCAGGCACACTGCTTCCGAAACCTTGCGTTCTGCCTGTGCCGTATAAAGCAGGGAGAATGAAATGGTGAATTGTAGCATCAAGTCAACTCGGGTGTGCCAGACTACATTACTGGAGGGTGAGGATGGGACCTAGAGCAACTCTACAGGTTGTCAGTTCTTTCTGTATCTCAGTGTGCAGCGGTGACATTCGCCTTATTCCATCCCCAGCACCTGGCTGCCTGGCCTGCAATTGCCCTCCTGTTTGGGCTTTCAGAGCCCTGCCCAGAGAATTCCAGCTTGCCTTCTATGTGAGGACATAGGAGAAGTGGCCTGATCAATGCTTCCAAAGTGCAAAAGGTTTGTGTTTAGGTACAAAATGGTAGAATAAGCTGGAGGAGACAATATATACTTGGCAGTTTATTGCCACCAAACCTGTGTGATAGAGGTCACTGACAACAGAGGGAATTGCTGCAAATACACTTGGGCAAAATTTGGCTTCCAAATCTTAGTTCTGCCTTAAACTTTGTTGTTGTTGCATTTAATAATGTCAGCTTTTGTGAAGTCCAGTTCCTTTCTTTTCCCTTGGGCTCTAAAAGCTGTAGGAAATGTGCTCTCAAGCAGATTTCTTACGTTCTCCTTCATTCTTGAACAAGACTTCTCAACCATCTGTACCATCTCCAGCACATACAGCACCGTGTGAGGACAAGTTGCACTACCTTTCGCATGCCATTGCCTAGCTGTTTTTAATCTCAAGTGACTAATTTGTTTTGCTTTCATTACAAATGGGAATGGAGTGGAGAAAAAAGGAGAGAACAGTCTGAACCAAACATGCTCATTAAGCTCATTTCTTCCTAGTCAACTTAAAACTACACATGCTTGCAAGTCTTTTATTTACTTAGATCACCTTTGCTCAAGGGAGTAATTTGATTTCACCGTAGCATCTCCCATATGTAAAGATCATTCCTGTGAGTAGGGCTTACACAATCAGGACCTAAAACTCTTTTGAGTGGTACAACCTGCAGAATGATGTAATTTATGGCAGAAGAGGTTAACTTGGTGTAGCAAAAAGGGATTTGTCTTTGTAAAGAAGATTACTCACAGAAGCACAGACTTCTTGTTGTAATAAAGATTTCTCTCATTTTTAAGGAACGCAAATGAAAACAGGGAAATATTTATTATTTGATCTTGGCTACGTAGCTCTTTGAAAAATAATACTGACTACAAATGTACCTAATAACTGTGTCAGCCTTTCTCCTACCAATTACTGTGCATGCTAGCATGATTATTCAACATGTCTTCACAACAGAACATAACATAAAGTCCCAATACCATAATGTGGGATCACATCAGGGTGTAGGCAGCCCTTTCCAAATGAAGAAAATAAAACCCATGCTGACACCAAAGAGCAGACATGGAGAAACCTTGGCTTAGTAAGAGGTTTTTCAGAAGTGCCCTGGATGGAGCAGACTTTTTTTCTAGCAACTTTATTACATTCTTCAAGTAATGCCCAGAGTTCTTATTCAGCATGGGCACAGGGCACGGGTCTGAGAGAGCGCCCATGCCATTAGGATGCTTGTCCGAAAGCATCTGAAAATCTAAGAATGTCATTTGCTGCCTCCTAAGAACATTTTGCGTTGTTTGGATATGTTTTTGTCTGGACCATAAAGGAGCAGAAGCATACGTACAGATTGTACTGGTGTCAGCGGGAGTGTGTTGGCTTCCCAGTTGCTTACTTGTAATTGCTGGCTGTTGCTGTCTCCATGATGGACGAGGGAAGATATTGCTGTCCCAGATCAAAATAGTAAGGATATGAGCTACTCTGTTTCCTTCTTACATTCTCCCCCAGATGACATCTCTGTTGCCTCTGATGTCGTCCCAAGCTTACATCAAATGTCAGTTCATACTTTGATTCCAATTGGCTAAATTTTGCATTGCTTATTAATTGAAGATCCTGTAAGGAATGATTTGAAGTCCTTTGTTCGTTTTCTCTAAAGTGAACGTCTGTCTGTTTATTTGTGACTGAACTGGTGGGACTTTTTAACATGCCTGAAGCTTTCTCATCCTCTCCAAAGAGCTGACTAACATATACTGCGTAGCATCATCTTGGAAGCGGGCATTCATAGCAGAGTGTTTTGCTCAGGACACAGGGCAGTATATGGATGCACTGTGACTCTGGCATCATGGGAATTAATTCTGATTGACCCAGCCTTTCAAAAGCATTGTTAGATGCCTGTGCTCATTGTTGTGAGCTACATAAATCTGTTGGAGACCTTCCCTCTTCTCTTTAGTCTAGCTTCTCCAGAATCAGCTGCTGCCTTCTGAGTTACATCTGCTTCATATTACTGTGCGTGTTGAGAACACGGGAATACAGGCTGGTACGAACAACTGATAAAGTTTTCTGTGCTTAAGATGTTCACAGACGGAACAAACAATTTGTTGTTCTGATCGTGGGGAAGTATTGACCAAAGGCAAACTACAACCCACCTAACCTGCCCAGTCTCTTGAAGTTTTACCAAAGTTTTCTTTCTGCCAAGACAAAGGAAAGGAGATCAGACATCTTTCTTAATCTCCCTTTTTCCCAGAAGCAAATCCAATTCCTGTTTAACACATGTAACAATAACCAATCCCATATGTGTTTTGCCCTTTGTTGCGAGTATTTTTTCTGAGTTTTCTGAATAGCTATGAAGCTTAATTTTTCAGGTTTAGATTATCTTCTCCTGGTTTTCCCTGCCACATTAATCACAATTCAGAAAACATCTGCTAGCCCTCTGCAAAGAATCTTTTTTTCAATCTCAGTAATGCTAAAGCTGCTTAATATTTTTACATCAGAAGCATTTTTGACAGAAAGTAGCTCATGGAATAAAAGAAATAGAAGAAATTATAAAAATTCTATTTTTGTCATTTTTTCCATAAGGCTTACTAAATTTTGTTTTCTTTAGGAACAGAAAGATCTATAGAAATTCAATTTCAGTATAAGATTATGAAACCTCCTGTCTAAATTTTCTTCAAGCATCTCATCTTTCAATCAGATACCATTCTTGCAGAGGGCTCCCCTTTTTGAAGGCTGCGTGGTGTGAGAACTTGGTGTGAGAACTGGGACAGATCAAATGCTCTATATCGGAGAAGAGTAATCTGTTGTTTTCCTTTGTATTACTGTTAACACATTAAACTAGCGGCCTGACTAACATTGCTGCCTTGTTTTGCATTGGCTGTTGGGTTAATTGTTTGTGTTGGGTTTTTTTTTCCCCTTGCAATAACTGTTGCTCCTTGTTGTTCAGCACGTTTCTGCAATGATCGTTTTGTCACAGGTGGTTGCTGTGCATTGGTTTCTGATAGGTATTGGAAGTTACTGAAAGATAAAGTTCCTTTTAATCAGGTTTGATGTCTTGGCCAGAAATCAAACCAATATGTCCGTGTATCCGTACACACAGGTGATACAAAGGCCTGTCTTAAATCTAACAGTTCTGTTGCTGAGCTCAATGAAATAATTTAGGGTTGAATTTCACACTTGCCCTCACAATAAAGGCAAAAATTTAAACTGAAGCTTTAGCCTACCTTGTGATATTCACATTCCAGTGCTGAGATCGTTATTTCACTTAAAATATTTACTTTGGAGGGGGCTAAATTCCACTCAGATTTATATTTGCAGATTTCTGTATTTCTAAAAAATTTAATGTAGTTGTTCAGTTTGCAGCAGCAGAGCCTTATGATTCCCTCTTGACAGCTTATTATATGTAAGAGGAAATTAAAAATAAATAGGTGTTTAGTTCCAATGTATTACAGCAATACACACACAGTCTGTACAAAAATCTTTTGAATTACATAAGTCGTAAAGAAAGTTACAAAGAAAGTGAAGATCAGTAAAGAATGATTCTTTTGTCTGACAAATACATCTTTGCGAAAACTGCAACCGTGAATTTTTCTGTCCAAACATACGGGAGCTACCTAGTGAGCTAAAGGAAGTTTTGCTTGTTGTATCAGATGGTATTTTTTCCCCTAAAACTATTTTATCATCTGATGCCTGCAAGCGGAGTTTTAAGTCTAATCAGATTTATAAAAATCGAAGGCTTGTTAGTGTGGAAAAGAAAAAAAAGCTGGAGTTTTAGGTATTCTGAGATGGGACTAATTAACCACAGAATAGATGAGTCCCTAAATCCAAACTCTTCTCTTAAAACTAGGAGGCAAAGTTGTTTATGTCATTTGTCTGGCCATGTCTTTGTGAGGATTTTGGCACAGTACCATGCATTTTCATTTACAGTGCTTTTAGTAGTTTAAAAAGAGAAAACAAATCCCACGTGTTCATCAAGACAGTAACACAGCAGAGATCACACATCATGTGGTTCACATAAATTCTTTCATTACCTGATTAGGTAACTTTCTATTTTTAGGTTCTCAAAATACTCCTGAAAACCCTGTATAACAGTGATTTTGAAAATGTCGTGCTATGTCTCTCCAGAGCTTAGTCTTAACTATGCCCATTAAGCATTTTCCCAAGTTAAGAGGTGGACTGAGTTTTCTTTTCCAGGACTGTATAGCCTGTGTTTGTCATATATGATGCTGCACTTCTAGATAGATAGCCATCTAAAGAGAAAGTTTTAGGGTTTATCCAGTATTTTGTTGGACTTTTTCTATGAGAAGGTAAAACTCAGTGTAGCTCATGGTATGCCAGTTGTGATAGGCTTGGAGAATTTAACGTGCAAGAAGATCAATTTTTGTCATCAGTGTATTTTTCTCCAAGTACTACAAGACTGTAATATTATCATCCCTGGATGCACTTTTACATTTGCAGGACCCTTGTGAACATTTTTTACCTAGCTTTTACCTTTTCTAAACCTGTTCACAAGTGATTAGTTAGAAAGAGCATCAGGAGAAGGAGCTCAAACAACTGAGAGGCTGTTGTTTATAAGACAGAAATGAATATTTAGCAATGAACGAAAGGGGCTAATGTCTACTTACCTGGGGGTCTGTGAGAATAAACACTTAGAAATAACACTGTTCATGACACTGAGATTTTGACAACTTTAGAGAGGCTTTTGTAACCCAACAGTCATCAGTCCTCCACGTAAATGCTGGTACACTCACAACTGAGACCCAAGTGCTTTGAGCCCAGTTCTGTAACCATGGTGCTTTAGCACTTGCAGGTGTCCATAGTTCCTTGTTGCAAAAACTGCATCCTTGGCACACAGTAGTGTGTGTAGTCATTCCTCAGAGCTGTATTCAAACAGCATTTGGCATTCTGAAACAAAGCTCTTTCATCATTATCTCAGTTCAGAGGTTACCTAACTGTTGGTGTGGAGGTTTTCATGCTCCCTTGACCAGACTAACAGCAGTACAGCATTTTCCATAGCTGTGCAGGGAGAGGACAAATAAAAGTTCTCCCTATCTGCGATCCTTCACAGTGATTGAGTGTTAACAAAACTTTCACAAGGAGTCTGAGAACAGTTTTCTCAGAGAATCTAGGATCGTTCTGTAAGCAGAAAATTGAAGCTCTTTCCTGGGAAAGGGTGACAGCTGGTCCTTGCTGGCCTGGGAACTGCCAGGGCTCCTGCACACCCTTTAGCTGCCTTACTTCAGCCCATCTTTAGGAATCCCTGTCTGACCGTGAATACCTGACCGCACTACCTGCCCCCTCTCAGCATTAGACTACATTACAGAGCACCACGATACTTGCTCGAAACAGCCTCAAAGTTAACTTCATTTGTGATTTTGATCAAAATGGTCTTTTTTCTGTGATGTGCAGTTTTCAGTAGGTAGGTAGTTGCTGCTTTTCTCTCCATGTTCCTTTTCTATATGCAGGTAGCTGCATGAGAGGGACACTGCAGCTTTTTTTCTTTAACATTGAAAGTCTGTAGATCTTGCCTGAACCTCATATTCAGTTCAACTGAGTGAGGATCGAATGGCTGGAGAATAAAGTTGAGCTTGTAGGAGTTACCTAATGTGTTGGGAATGGAACGATGAGCAAGATCTTCTGACCCACAAGCAGCTTTAGAAGAAAGTGAACACTTAAAGTACTTTGAAGAAAAAGTTGATAAAAAAGGTTTAAGCCCCCCAGGAGGGGAGGGGTATGTTTCTATGAGTGGTAGGAGAGGTTTTTTTCCAGCAGGGAGGCAAAGAGCCAAAAGCAGTGTGTACATTTAGCCAGCCACCCACCTCAGGCACCCAAAAGCTGGGCCTGTGTGGCCTCCATGCTGAGGGCAAACTGTACTGTTTGGCTGTCTGAGCCGGGTCACTCTGACAACCAGAGGATACTGAAGATGAGTTGCTTTCACAGAGAAAAGGATCCAGAAGGAAGAGCTGGGGTTTGTTGTGGCTTTTGGTTTCGTTCTGCTGTTCCTTTCTTGCCTCAAAGGGTGAGGCAAGGGCGGTATTGCAAGACTTTTCAAATATAAAACAATTGTGTTCACATACACATGCCCATCCCTGGCAGTGCTCAAGGCCAGGTTGGATGGAGCTCTGAACAACCTGGTCTAGTGGAAGATGTCCCTGCCCGTGGCAGGGGGTTGGAACCACATGATCTTTAAAGTGCCTTCCAACCCAAACCGTTCTATGATCCTCTGATTTGTATGACTCTCCTTTTGCGTGTGCGCATGTGTATTTCAGTTTGAAAAGTCAATAAAAACATGGTTTGAGAGTGGAGGAGGGAGAACACTGGGAGCAGCTGCCAACACTTTCTTTTTTCTGTTCATTCCAGCACATAGTTTTGAATTGTATGTTCATATATGTTTAAATGGCATTGCCTACTGCAAAAATAGTCACTGTTCAGCTTGAAAAGTGTCTGTCTTAGTTTTTCTTTTTTTTCCACTTCAGCTAGTTTTCTGTGCTGTGTGGTGTCTTTCCTCCCTGTTCCAAGACCTTCTCTATTATTCTTGAAATAGAAATGACATCTGCAGCCCCAAGAATGCTGCACTACACCCACAGAATTTGCTTTGTCTAGCAATCTGCCACTAATATTTTGAGACTCCCGCAAGACAGTAAGGGACTGCCTCCCTGAATTGTCACTGTACAGCTGTCCTTAACTGAACTGTTCTGAGCTCCCTTTGCAACGCTGGTGAAGAAAGTCCTCAATGTTTTCCCTCACGAATCATTGCAGATGTACTTATCTAAGATATCTTGCCATGACTGTGGACCATTTTGTGACAAAAATGTCTGTTGTTTTCAGGCTTCCTTTAAAATTGTTATAAAACCTTTCATATTTATGAATATTTAATATTTTTCCATTTTCTTAGCCAATGCCTGTGTTTATTAAATGATAAACATCCACTTTGGGGAATATTACTGGTTATATTGCTTGAGCTTTGGAAATAGAGATAACTGTAGTGGCAGTCTCTTAGTGTATCCTCAGAAATAACTGTGATTTGTGGGTAGGCCTAGGTCGTGGCTGGGGATGGTGCATAAACTCTGCCACTTAAGAGTGTTTCCCAAAAGTGATCTGACTCAGGCACTGTGCTGAGTCACAAATCCTCCCCTGCTTCCTCCTTGCTTGCAGAAATTAGTAGTTTTCTTCTGAACTATATTAGCAGAAAAAAATAATTACCTCCCACACCCTTGGCACTGGCTTGAGTACAAAGATCTCAGTGTGTTTCTGTGTGTATCAGGAGGCGGAGGAGGGATGCATGGAGTTGAAAGTCCTCTCCTTTCCCTTTCATTCCTGTTTATTCCCAGAAGGTCATTTGTAGGAGACTCTGCCTGTTCATATTCCTGGTACGGGCAACACCATGGGGTAGACAAAATACAGCCTTGCCAAACCAATGAAGGAGCAGACTTGGTATACACTTCCTCTGAAGATCTGGGCTATTAAAGTGGCGAGAACAGGAAACCACCCTGTCCGTCAAACCAAGTTTGATCCAAAATTGAAGACACGTGAAAATGTGAGATAGTGCTCTGCTTGGAAGGGCCCATACGTTTTTTCCGAGACCAACCTACCGTTACTTTCCTTGGATACGTTCCACAGTGCAGCAATGCCAAGTGCATTTTAGCAGTTGGGTCTGGTGTACTTTTTTTTTTTTGTGTGGTCCTGCTGAGCACTGGTTGAAATCCAAAAAAGCTTGTAAGTACACAGTGGGGTATGCAGGTAATCCCATTGCTTTCGGTGCAGACACTTACATGCTTAGCGATAAGCACGTTCTTCAATAACACCCTGAATTAATGAGACAGTGACCAGCCTCTCTCATGATTGCCTTCCTGACAGAATAACACAGCATCATATAATAGCTCTGAAACACCTGCAGCATCCCTAACAGTGTATTTCCCATAGCTTTGAGAAAGATCAATGCTGCTTGGCATAAGCTCTTTTCCTTCTTTCTTGCCTATGCCCTCCACTCCCCCATTGTGTCCTAAGCCTTTGGGTCGAGGCAGTCCTCTAGAGGATGGAAAGAGTTTGACCTGGTAGAAAAAACAATGTTTTTCCCATGTAATAAATATTTAAAACATTTTATCAGTGTAAATAAATGCTAAATTCTGTGAGCCCAGGGAATGGTATTAACGTGTTTTGCTTACTGAAACATTTGTGGAGTCAGTGTCAGCCTACAGAATGCGGCCAAGAGTTTTTTTTTAAAGGTAAACTGAAGTGCTTTTAAAATAAATACTAAGAGCTCTGTAAGATCTTCAATTATTAACAGAAGAAAAGTGCGGGCTGAGAAACTGCAAACAATCCCTTTTGTGGCACTTTCCCTAACCACTCTGCAGTTATCTCTTTGTCCAGCTTGGAGCGAGCTCCTCAAGGCAGATGCTGTGCCTTCACAGATGTCTGGAGAGCGTCTAGCACATGGGGAGACCTTCCACAAATGAATAAATACATTCAGAATGACAAATATTTGAAAACTTTATAGTTGCGTGAGTTTATGGTTGGCCAACAATAGCATTGCCAGCCTCTGTAGAGAAGTGTAAAAATACAGTTGTTCACTCTGCTGTGGGAAGGCAGTTACTGAGATCCATACTGAAACCCATAGGCCAGCTTTGCAGTCTGATCAGGTCACCAGGCGTTCTGATTTAATTATGATTAGAAGCTGCACAGCTCATTGCTAGGAGCACAAGCCTTACCTCCACGGGGAGAAAATGCCAAAGATATGCAATGGTGAATTACAGAGAGTGTCAGGCGAGTGGGACGGTATTGCCCCTGTATTGTGAGCACCCATGTTGGGTGATATCTGTGTCACAGTGTGCAAAGATTAAGAGTGTGTATGAGTTGGGACAAAGAAGTCTTTCTTTTTTTATAAGTTCAACTGTCTTTTCTTCCTCTGCACAGGAGGGAAAGAGCACATAAAAGCGTGTAGAAGTTCTCGCCGTTGTGGAGAAAAAGCTTTGTGACTGCATGTAAGGGGTTGATTTGCCTTGATTTACCCTGATCAGAAATGCACCTGATCATCTACAGACACTGACCTGCAGCTCTCGGATTTAAGAACGCAGCTTTGATGTGTTTTGAAGCTTGTGGGTTTTCATTTAAAAAGTGTCTCTGTTCCACCTACCCGTGGCTCTCCCTTAGTCCTTTAATCCTTCTTTGTCTGCTCTCCCTCTTCTCCCACTTTGCTACTACACTGACTTCTTTGATTGTCCAGGCCTGGTTCCTCGTGCCATTCCTTGCAATAGCTACTCATGGTGCAAGTGGCTGCCTGAACGGAAAATAAGCAACTTGCCGGCAGCAGCTACATTGCAGCACAAAGCTTGACAGCAATGCGGGGAGCGTGGTGATGCGCCTATATCCCTTGCCCTTCTACAAGCAGCATTCATTACATCTTCTGAGAGGACATTTCTAAAGTTGCTGCGTATTTTAAACTTTTGTAAATTCTCTGAATACTTTAATGATAGTGTAGATAAGCTTGATAGTGGAATCCTGGATTTAGAAACAGACTGCTCTAATGGGGTGCTGGACAGCACACACATCCATTCATGTGAACAGTATTCAGCAGCTCATCTCTTCTTCAAAGTTGGTTTACTATCCTCAATAAGCTTGTCTCTAAGCTAGTTGAAGCTCCTGTAAATCTTCTGGTGGTGCATGTTCCTCTTGACTGTCTAAACAGCTTGTCATCTCATGTTGATGGTGCAAACCGTTGATTTCACCAGCACTGTTTTGTTAACACAAAGGGCATTGGTTTGTGCAGATAATTTCTTCTCTGGACATCTGTAGTACACTGGAGCGCTTTCATGGCATGGGTGATAATGAAGCTACATTTAAAATGAGAGCACCTTTTGTTCATCATTGTGTCTGTCCTCAGTACCCTCTCAAGAGTACTGGCTATATCCTAGGATGAATATTAAATCAATTAATAATAGTAATTAAGGGTAAATTACCTAAGACCTGTTATTAGAACTCTTAACCTTGTAATCCTGGCTACATTTTGGATTAACAAGACTCCTAAAATCACTAAAAATGGAGGTCTTTATTTGCTTTTGTGTAGATTTACTTGAAGCTACAAATATTTCAATCTCCAAAGCTTGTGAAGCTGTTTCAGGTTCATAGCCATCTGTAGTCTTTTAACTTTCTTTTATTGTTGTACCTTGTTTGGGAGAAAGTGGGAGTTTTAGTTTCCTGATGAATGCTACATTCTCAACTGCTGTAAAGTGTTGGAGGGATGTTGATGTGGGCTGCAATTAATTTTCTGTATATATTTAGAATTAGTAGACTGAATGAGCTGAGCATCTAGGGGAAAATGTTGCCTGCCTCATATAATCACAGCAATATTATTTCCCCAGAGGCACTGGTTATCCAAAGTACCTAGAGATAACTGAGTGAGCAGAACATATCACTGTTGTATAGGATGAGTTTTGATGCTGTCAGTATTGTACTTCGTGTAAGGATCTCTTTGTGAAAGACAGAATGTTTAATGCTGAATATCGCTCCCTTTGGATGGTATCATGAACCATTAATACATAACTGAACTGACTGGAGACACCTGAAAAAAATGCTCTGACTATAGAGGGATGCTAGTAGCCAGCTTTGGATTATTAGCAGGTAGTGAATGATCTTACTGGCCTGGCAGCTGGAGCCACCTTTGATGGTTTCTGCTGCATTCCAGTTAAATCCAGCTGGCGGCTGGTCACAAGTGGTGTCCCCCAGGGCTCAGTTTTGGGTCTGGTCTGGTTTAACATCTTTATTAATGATCTGGATGAGGGGATTGAGTGCTCCCTCAGTAAGTTTGCAGATGACACCAAGTTGGGTGGAAGTGTTGATCTGCTTGAGGGTAGGAAGCCCCTGCAGAGAGATCTGGACAGGCTGGATCGATGGGCCGAGGCCAGCCGTAGGAGTTTCAACAAGGCCAAATGGCAGGTCCTGCACTTTGGTCACAACAACCCCATGCAACACTACAGGCTTGGGGAGGAGTGGCTGGAAAGCTGCTCAGCAGAA